>FLSE01109186.1_pt1 | contig 10297 bp, 6 predicted proteins | sample 1550461 | NCBI WGS metagenome assembly FLSE01 (sample SAMEA4031758, study PRJEB14383) | metagenome | biome: human; feature: oral; material: saliva | place: Philippines | collected 2014 | reverse complement strand
TGATAAGAATCATGTTGGTATTGCCAGCCCTGGTCGCTGTGTAAAATGGTATTTTCATAGTATTTCTCTGTGAATGCCTGTTCTAACATACTCTTCACTTGTTCTAAGTTGGGCGAAGTAGAAAGATGATAAGCAATAATTTCACTGTTAAAGCCATCTAAAACAGGGGATAAATAGAGTTTCTGTGTGCTATTTGGAATGGCAAACTCCGTTACATCTGTATAGCACTTTTCCATTGGTTTGGTTGCTTCAAATTTGCGTTGAATGAGATTATCTGCTTTCTTGCCAATCTCTCCTCGGTAGGAAGAATACTTCCGTTTACGACGAATTCGAGCCGTTAGACCAAGGACCGTCATCAGACGTTGAACTTTCTTATGATTCACTACAAAACCACGATTTCTGAGTTCGAGAGTAACTCGGCGATAGCCATAATTTCCTTTATGGTCATTATAAATAGTCTGAATTTCGGTTTTAAGCTCTTTATCTTTATCAACCCCATCCAGTTGTTTCAACTGATAATAGTAAGTTGGGCGAGCTAAACGTGCTGTTTCAAGAAGTAAATCTAGTCGAAATCCTCCTGAAGCCATTTCTCTAACTGTTTCTGCCTTTCTCGCTCTAGGGCTTCGTCCCTTTCCTCTAACTCTTTTAACTTTTTTAGGTAGGCCACCTCAGTCCGTAAGCGTTCATTCTCCTCCTGGAGTCGTTCTAATTCTGTCATTTCTTCCCAAGTTTTCTTTCGTTTACGTCCCATTTTAGCTGGTCTCCCTCTTATTTTCTCAACAATAGTATACCCGTTTTTCTTGTATTGCGCCAGCCAATTTGGAAGCATACCACGATTTGGGAGAGCATATTTGAGAGAAACTCTATCTTGAGACCAGTTTTCATGTAAAACTTTATCAATCATTTCTTGTTTTAATTCTGGGGAATAGTATCGATTCTTCCCCTTTTTAACGAACTCTATTCCGTAACGATCAATCAATTTAATCATGTACCTAAGATTAGAATTGTTTATCCCAAATTTATTTGAAAGCTGCTCTAAGCTATATCCTTGTTTTCTAAGTTCATAGATCTGAACTTTATCATCATAAGTTAATTTCATAGTAAAAACACCCCAAAAGTTAGATTTTTTCTGTCTAACTTTTGGGGTGCAGTTCAGATTTCCCGTTGCTTTTTTGCATGGTTGCGATAGCCTTGGTAAAATAGAATTGCTTAATAAACCATTTAGAAAGGCTATCCCATGCATGTTCACTATAACACAAATCAAACAACTTTACCACTAGAAATCAGTTCTTTCTTGCCACAAGACCATCTTGTCTTTACGATTGAAAAAGTGGTGAATACCTTGGAGGATAGTCACTTCCAAACCTTCTATCATGCCTTTGGTCGCCCGTCTTATCACCCTAAAATGCTTGTGTCTACTCTTCTATTTGCCTATTCACAAGGGATCTTCTCTGGTCGAAAAATTGAAAAAATGATGATTGAAAATCTCGCTATGCAGTACCTAACAGGACAGTTGGTTGTCAGCTATCGTACTATCAATCGTTTTCGTATCGCTGAAGGGATGGAAGAACTCATTCGTGATCTGTTCATCGACCTCAATCTTCGTTTAAAAATGGAAGAGTTAGTGACCTTAGATTGCTTGTTTATTGACGGGACGAAGATTGAAGCCAACGCCAACAAGTATAGTTTCGTGTGGAAAAAGGCAACGGACAAGTTTTCCGCCAAACTTCAAGAACAGATACAGGCCTATTTTCAAGAAGAAATCACTCCCCTGATCCATCAGGCGATTGCGCTGGATGAAAAAGAATCGATTACCTCAGAACAGTTGACCGAGTTCGCTCAAGTCCTTGAAGAAGAATTGGAAAAACTGAACCAAGACATGGAGGAGACACCCGTTAAAGGAAAGGATGAACGTAAAACCCAGCGTCGGAAACTCAAGAAAGTCCTTCGTAAAGTCAAGGATGATTTTTCAGTACGTGCTGAAAAATATTAGAACTATCAGGAGACATTTGAAGGGCGTAACAGCTTTTAGAGATTATCAAGAACTAGGTCAAACATACGGGATGTTGAGAGGATTATTAATCTGTATCCAAAGCTAAATTAGCAAAAATGCTGTAGATATATTTTTATTTAATAAAATTTGAAAAGATTAACCTTTTTAGTAACAAACTTATTGCTTAAAATTATTTTTACTGTTACAATAATCTTAGGTATCATTTTTTGCTGTAAATATTTTAGGAGTGACAATGAAATTCAAAACTAAATATAAAAAGATTATTATTGGAATGCTATGTCTTATTCTAACATTCCTTTTATTACCGATTAAAAGTTTTTTTGCTGTGCAAGAAATTAAAGATAATACTGACCTTGCACATTTAGATACATATAAATTTAACTTAAATGTGAATAATATGGAGGTAATTTCAAAATCGAATGCTGTTAATCAAGCACGATTGAATAATCCTTACTACCAATCTTTAAGTGGTCAGATTTATCATAAACCTATGGAGAATTTTACCCTCAAAGTTGATAAAACCAATAAAAGCACTCAAGTATTTGAACAACCTTTAAAATTAAAATTTTCAAATGTTGGTGAGGTTTATGGAAAAAAGGTTGATGCTTATCTAACCATTAATCGTGTGACAGTTCATTATAATAATACAACACTAGGTGAAGCATCACTGAAGGATCCTACTAAGAAAAATGTCCAGTTTTTTAATGTTTCAGAGATTTGGGAAAATGGGGCATTTGAACTTGGAAATATCCCATATGTGGATGCAGCCCATAATGATATAATTGACCATGCCTATTGGATTGACGCAGATGTAACGGCCGAGCTGAAATATTCAGATGGATCAAATACGGATTTGAAGCTTGTAATGGTCCCATCTGATGTGGATGTGACTGTTGACGGGACAGAATCATTCTATATTAAAAACTATACATCCCAAGTAGATAAGACGGTAATGAATACCGCAAATGCTCTCAAAAAAGAAGTAAGTGGCGACAAAACAATTTGGCGAGCTACTAAAGGAACAGACGGCGATGCTTCCTACAATGTTGGTGGTCTAGCTGTTCGTTCGGTTAACAATAGTTTAGAATTTGGCTACCAGTCAACTGCCTACTGCTCAGCAGTATTTGGACTTTTTGTAGAAGGAAAGATTCCGGCACCAGTTAAAACGGTTGACCCCACACAAGCTCCAGCTAAAAAAGGACAGAAGATCACTTATACAGGAACTTTCAAGGTACCGACACCCGGAAAAGATGTTATTGGCTCACTTGACAGCTTAGATTTGATTGATACATTTGATGAACGACTAACCTATCAAGACCTTAAAGTCGAAGCAGATGGCAAGGTTTTGACGGAACATACGGATTACACTGTTACTGTATCAGGACAGACCGTTACTGTTAAAATGGCAGAAAAGTATCTTCAGCGAGCAAGTGGAGCTGATACGATAAAAGTTACATATAATACGGTAACAAATGAAAAAGTAGAGCAGAAAACATCGGGTGTTATCGAAAATACCGTAACATTGAAAGTTGATAATGTCCTAGTCCCTTCTAATAAGGTCAAAACAACTCTCCTTTACAATAAAACACATGAGTTCCAAAGCGGAACTCCAGGAATGTCTCTACCTAAAGAGGTAACTGATCTAACACCACCTAAGGTATCAAAAATTCCAAATGGGACAACCGTAACACCAGATCAGCCCAAGCAAACGGAAGTCACCGTTCCAGAAGGAACATGGGTTTTCAAGGGGTACACAGAAAAAGAAAAGACCATTGATGGTGCAGATGTACACTTTATTGGTATTTGGGTTCTAAAGGCTTATAAGAAGATTTCGATTGAGAAAAAGTGGATTGGTCCAGCAGCTGAGTCCGCAACTTTTAACATTTTGGTTGACGGCAAGGTAGTGAATGATGCAGATCACACGGTAACCTTAGATAAAACTACAGGCTGGTCATATACTTTTGACAAATTGTTGAAGTACAGCCTTGAGGACGGTCATGAGTACAAATATTCTTTAGCTGAAGTAAAAGTTAACAACTATGATAGTAAGATAACTGGGGATGTAGATAAAGGCTTTATCGTTACAAATACGAATACAGAAAAAGTTACAGTAAAAGTTAATAAAAAGTGGAATGGACCTGAGAAAAATTCGGTAATAGTTAAACTAGTTATTGATGGTAAAGAGAGTGAGAAAAAAGTTGAGTTAACTGCCGCAACCAACTGGTCAGGTGAGTTCACAGATTTGCCGAAGTATAATGCAGATGGCGGTAAGATCCACTACACTGTAAAAGAAGTTCCAGTAGAAGACTTTAAGAGTGAGATCGCAGGTGATGCCAACACTGGCTTCACTATCACCAATACATATATTCCTGCTGACCCTATTCAAGTTCCACTTGTTGCTGAGAAAGTATTAGAAGGGAAGCCACTTGAGGCGAATAAGTATCAGTTTAAACTTTTCAAAGTTACAAATGGCACTGAGCAGGAAGTAGAGACAGTTACCAATAAGCAGGATGGTAGTATCACCTTCACTCCTCTTACCTTTAATGAAGATGAAGTCGGAGAACACGACTATGTTGTCCGTGAGGTCATTCCAGCAGATAACGAAAAAGAAGCTGGAGTAACTTATGACAAGACAGAATTTAAAGTCAAAATCAAAGTTGAGAAAGCGTTTGGACGTAAACTAACAGCAACCATCACTAGAAGTCCAGAAGCGCTTGTCTTTAAAAATAAATATACAGCCAAGCCAGTGAACGTTCCTCTTTCTGTAACTAAGAAGCTGACTGGTCGCGAGCTAAAGGCAGGCGAGTTTGAATTTGTCTTGAAAGACAAAGCCGGCAAGACTGTTGAAACGGTGAAAAACACAGCCGATGGCCAAGTAAACTTCAGAGCTTTAGAGTTTACTAAGACGGGTACTTATGTTTACACTATTAGCGAAACAAAAGGGAATCTAGGTGGTATTTCCTATGACACACATCAAGTTACTGCAACTATTGAAGTAACGGATGACGGTTCTGGCCAACTTAAAGCCAAAACTAGTTATAAGGATAATAACCAAACCTTTAACAACACATACACAACTAAGAAAACTTCAGCTAGTCTTGAAGTGACAAAAGCCCTTTTAGGTCGTACCTTGAAAGCTGATGAGTTTGAGTTTGTCTTGAAGAATGACGAAGATGGCTCAGAAGTTCAAAAAGTGAAGAACACTGCTGATGGTAAGGTCGTATTTGCACCAATCGAATACACTAAAGCTGGTACATACAAGTACACTATCGTTGAAACAAATGCTGGACAAACTATTGACGGTGTAACATACGATAGTCTCGAAGTTAAAGTCATAGTAGAAGTTACAGACGATGGTGAAGGAAATCTTACTGCTAACGTAACATACCCAGCGGACAAAGAATTTAACAACAGCTACGGAGCTTCAAAAACTTCAGCTACTCTTGCAGTTAAGAAAACACTTACTGGTCGTGAGTTGAAAGCCGATGAGTTTGAATTTACTTTGACAGACCAAGATGGTAACGTGAAAGAAACAGTCAAGAATGACAAAGATGGAAACGTTAAGTTCTCAGCCTTGGAATTCGATAAAGCTGGAACTTTCACTTACAAGATTGCTGAAAAAACTGGAACTGCTACAGGCATCACGTACGACACAAAAACAATCACTGCTACAGTTACTGTAGCGGACAATGGTAAAGGTGCCCTTGAAGCAACTGTTACTTACGACGATGAAAAAGCATTCGAGAACACTTACACTCCAGCAGGGGCTACAAGTGTAACTCTTGGAGCTAAGAAAGTTCTTGAAGGTAAAGATCTTGAAGCTGGTAAATACAGCTTTGTTCTGAAAGAAGGCGACAAAGAGCTTGAAACAGTTACAAACGCTGCCGACGGAACAGTGGCCTTCTCACCAATCTCATATGATGAGAGTCAAGTGGGAACTCACAAGTACACCATCTCAGAAGTTGCTGGAACTGAAACAGGGATCACTTACGATAAGACAGTTCAAGAAGTTGAAGTAACGGTTGAGAAAGTAAGCGCGACTGAATTGAAAGCAACTGCTTCAAAAGAAGCGAACGATCTTGTATTTACAAACAAATACACTCCAGCAGGAGCTACAAGTGTAACTCTTGGAGCTAAGAAAGTTCTTGAAGGTAAAGACCTTGAAGCAGGTAAATACAGCTTTGAATTGAAGAAGGAAGATGGAACTGTTGTTGAAACAGTGACAAACGCCGCTGATGGAACAGTGACCTTCTCACCAATCTCATATGATGAGAGCCAAGTGGGAACTCACAAGTACACTATCTCAGAAGTTGCTGGAACTGAAACAGGCATCACTTACGATAAGACAGTTCAAGAAGTTGAAGTAACGGTTGAAAAAGTAAGCGCAACTGAATTGAAAGCAACAGCTTCAAAAGAAGCAAAAGATCTTGTATTTACAAACAAATACACACCAGCCAAAACTCAAGTTTCTGTGAAGAAAGCATGGGATGATAAGGACAACCAAGATGGTAAACGTCCAACTTCTGTCACAGTTAAATTGCTTGCAGATGGTCAAGATACTGGTAAAACACTTGAACTTAATGCCGCAAACGGTTGGGCTGGAAGCTTCACAGATCTTGATGCTGATAAGGGCGGTACACCTATCCAGTACACTGTAGTAGAAGTAACTGTTCCTGGTTACACTTCTAAGGTTACTGGTGACGCTGCATCAGGATTCACAATCACAAATAGCTATTCACCAGAAACAGTTGACATTAAAGCAACTAAGAACTGGGATGACGCGAATAACCAAGACGGCAAACGTCCAACTAAGATTACAATCAATCTTTTAGCAGACGGTCAGAAAGTTGATTCGAAAGAAGTTCAAGCAGCCGCAGACGGAACTTGGACTGTCGAATTCACGAAATTAGCAAAATATAAAGATGGTAAAGAAATCAAATACACTGTAACGGAAGAAGCCGTAGCAGAATACGAATCTACGATTACAGACTTTACCATCACAAACAAATATGCTCCTAAAGCAATCGACTACAAAGTAACAAAAGTATGGAACGATGCGAACAACCAAGACGGTAAACGTCCTGAGTCAGTAACGGTTCAACTTTATAAAAAAGTAGGAGATGCTGATCCAGTAGCCGTTGAAGGTAAGAAATTGACCTTGACAGCTAAGGATAAGACAGATGCCAACACTTGGGTAGCATCCTTCACAAATATTCCACAATACGAAGCTGGTAAAGAAATCACTTACTCAATCAAGGAAGTGGATGTACCAGCTGGTTATGAAGCCTCTGTAACTGGTCAAGTAGTGACTAACACTCACAATCCAGATACAGTTATCCTTTCAGGAACTAAGGTTTGGAAAGATAACAACAACCAAGACGGCAAACGTACAACATCTGTGAAAGTTCAAATTCTTAAAAACGATAAAGAAGTCGTTCAAGAGATTGAAGTATCAGAAAAAACTGGCTGGAAGTTCGAATCTAAGAAACTTCCTAAGTATGAGAATGGTCAAGAAATCAAGTACACTGTCAAAGAAGTGGCTGTTGCATCATACGAAACAACAATTACTCCAGAAAAAGACGGTAAGTATACGATTACTAACGAACATACACCAGAGAAAATTACTGTAAAAGGTAAGAAGATCTGGGATGATGCTAATAACAAAGACGGTATTCGTCCAGACTCAATTACTGTAGCACTTCTTGCCAACGGTAAAGAAACTGGTAAGACTGTAACTGTTACAAAGGCAACTGCTCTATCAGACAACGAGTGGGCCTTCGAGTTTACAGACCTTGATCGTTACGCAAATGGTAAACCAATCGAGTACACTGTCAAAGAAGTTGGTACTGTGAATGGGTACACAGCAAAAGAAGATGGCATGAATGTTACAAATATACATACTCCAGAAAAACCAACACCAGGTAAACCAAATGAACCAGGAAAACCAGGTCCAAAACCTCAACTTCCTAATACTGGTGAAAAAGCATCTAACGCAGCAGTAGTTGCAGGACTTGCTTTGATAGCAGTGACTGGTGGATTGTACTTTGTAAGCCGTAAAAATAAATAATCTCTAAAAGAGAGTTAATTTTCAGTTAGTTCTTAGGAAGTAATTGGAAAGGAAATAGTCCAGAACATTTGTTCTGGACTATTTTTTATCGGCTCTTTGTCAACTGTAGTGGGTTGATAAAAAGTCACAACCTGGAGAGGACCAAATTGGTTCTCTCCTTTTTGATATTAAAAGCAATGAGAATTCTCGTTTTAAAATTTTCAAAGTTCCGGAAGCCAAAAGCATTTCGCTTAATGACTTTGATGAGGATATCTGTGGCCTCAAGTTTTGCGTTTGAGTAGGGAAGTACAAGTGCATTAATGATCTTATCCTGATCTCTCAAAAAGGTCCTAAAAATGGTCTGGAAGATTGGATTGACAGAAGAAATGGACCCTGTGATCAATTCGAAGAAATAGTCATCGTGCTTCTCTTGAAAATGAAAGAGTAAAAGCTGATAGAGTTCATAGCGATCTCTAAGATCTTGAGAGTAAGAGAGAAGTTTTTCGAGAATCTCTTTATTGGTTAAATGCGACTGAAATGTTGGACGATAAAATCGTTTACTGCTCAGCGTATAGTTATCCTGTTGAATGAGTTTCCAGTAACGTTTCAGTGCTTTATATTCGTGCGGTCTTCTATCAAACTGATTCATAATTTGGATGCGTACGCGATTCATTGCTCGACTGAGATGCTGGATAATATGAAAGCAATCGAGAACGATTTTAGCGTTTGGGAGTGAAACAGTCTGGGAGACTGTTTCAGCCTGAGCCTAGAAATTCGAAAGCGAAGTTGTCTAGCTAAGTCATAGTAAGGGCTAAACATATCCATCGTAATGATTTTTACCTGACAGCGAACGGCTCGCTCATAGCGAAGAAAGAGATTTCGGATAACAGCTTGTGTTCTTCTCTCAAGAACAGCGATGATATTGAGATTATCAAAATCTTGCGCAATGAAGCTCATCTTCATCTCCCGATTGAAACAGTCACTTCCCTGACTGTTTCCACATCCCAACTCATGTGTTCTGGAAGGTGGTTAAGATCAGTCTTAAATTTGAATTTATGTAACTGACGAATGACTGTCGAAGTGGAGACAGATAAACTTTCGGAGATAGCTGTCATAGGGACTTTCTCAATCAATTTTTGAGTGATTTTCTGTTTGACGATGGTTGCGATCTGGTGATTCTTCTTGACTAAGGAAGTCTCTGAGACGGCTATTTTTCCACAGTCTTTACAGCGGAAACGGCGTTTTCTCAATCGAATGAGAGTCTTGTAGCCAGCACATTCGAGGTAGGGGATTTTGGATTCTATTTGAAAGTCATATTTAGCCATTTGTCCTTGACAGTTGAGACATTTAGAGGCAGGATAATCGAGCTTAGCAATGACTTCTTTATTCGTTCCAGTATCAAGATAATCTAAGATAATAATATTTTTGTCATTAATTCCAAGTATGTTTGTGATAAAATTTAATTGTTCCATAAGATTCTTTCTAATGAGGGTTTGGTCACTTTTTCATTATAGGTCTTATGGGCCTTTTTTCTACAACAAAATAGACTCCATAATTCCTACAGTGGTTTTACCCACTACAGAAATTATAGAGCCTAAATTTAGAGAGGTTCGACCTCTATTTTTTTGTTCTAAAGTGATGGCTACCGAGCGAATGTCTTGATAGTCGACCCTCCTCGAACGGGATTAGATGACAAGTTATTAGATGCCATCCTAACCTATGTACCGGAAAAAATGGTTTATGTTTCTTGCAATGTTTCGACCTTGGCGCGAGATTTGGTTAAACTGGTAAAAGTTTATGATCTCCAGTATATCCAGTCAGTTGATATGTTTCCCCACACTGCACGGACAGAAGCAGTCGTGAAGTTGATTAAGAAGAGTGTAAAATAAGGTATCCGGTTATAAAAGATAGATGCTAAAATAAAAAAATGAAGCTATTCTCAAAAAGTTCTTGACAAAGGGGAAAAAGTAGGTATAATAGAAAGAGTTGAAAAGCTCAGGTCCGTTGGTCAAGGGGTTAAGACACCGCCTTTTCACGGCGGTAACACGGGTTCGAATCCCGTACGGACTATGGTATATTGCGGATGGAACACTTGATGAAAAAAGTTCAAAAAAGTTTCAAAAAACTGTTGACAGAGAGAGTTAGCTGTGATATACTAATATAGTTGTCGCTTGAGAGAGATTGAGTGACAAAGACCTTTGAAAACTGAACAAGACGAACCAATGTGCAGGGCACTA
>FLSE01030741.1_pt1 | contig 10310 bp, 7 predicted proteins | sample 1550461 | NCBI WGS metagenome assembly FLSE01 (sample SAMEA4031758, study PRJEB14383) | metagenome | biome: human; feature: oral; material: saliva | place: Philippines | collected 2014 | reverse complement strand
CTCGTCACCATCGATGACGAGACCACCCTGCTCTCCGCAACCGTGGTCGGCAAGTCTCCCCGCGAGGGCTTCGACTTCTTCCCTCTGACCGTGGACGTGGAAGAGCGCATGTACGCAGCCGGCAAGATCCCGGCATCCTACTTCCGCCGCGAAGGCCGCCCCAGCACCGAGGCCATTCTGGCAGCCCGCCTGATTGACCGCCCGCTGCGCCCCGCCTTCACCAAGGGCATCCGCAACGAGGTGCAGGTCGTCGTGACCGTCCTGACCTACAACCCGGACGAAATCTACAACACCTTCGCGATTAACGCGGCTTCGGCATCGACCACGCTCTCCGGTGCGCCCTTCAGCGGCCCCATCGGTGGCGTGCGCGTGGCCCTGATTGACGGCCAGTGGGTCTGCTTCCCCAAGTACTCCCAGCTCGAGAACGCCGTGTTCGACATGGCCGTGGCCGGTCGCATCGTCACCAAGGCCGACGGTACCGAAGACGTGGCCATCATGATGGTCGAGGCTGAGGCCACCGACAACTCCTGGAAGCTCATCAAGGAGGACGGCCAGACCGCCCCCACCGAAGAGGTCGTCGCTCAGGGTCTGGAGGCCGCTAAGCCCTTCATCGCTGCCCTGTGCAAGGCCCAGTCCGACCTGGCAGCCCGCGCCGGCAAGCCCGCCCTCGAGCTGCCCTTCTTCGGCGGCCACGGCGAGGACGTGGACGCAGCCGTGAAGGAATTCGCCGCAGACCGCCTGGTCGAGGTGTACTCCATCGCCGGCAAGCAGGAGCGCGAAGCCGCCGCAGCCGAGCTGAAGGAAGACCTCAAGGAGGCTCTGACCGGCGAGGGCAAGGAATTCGAAGAGCGCGACGACGAGGTCGACGTGGCATTCGCCGCCCTGACCAAGCACATCGTGCGCCAGCGCATCCTCACCGATCAGGTGCGCATCGATGGCCGCGGCCTGACCGATATCCGTCAGCTCACCGCCGAGGTTGAGGTCCTGCCCCGCGTGCACGGCTCCTCCCTCTTCGAGCGTGGCGAGACCCAGATTATGGGTATCACCACCCTGAACATGCTCAAGATGGAGCAGCAGCTGGACTCCCTGCACCCGCTCAAGTCCAAGCGCTACATCCACCACTACAACTTCCCGCCGTACTCCACCGGTGAGACCGGCCGTGTGGGTTCGCCCAAGCGCCGCGAAATCGGTCACGGCGCCCTGGCCGAGCGTGCAATCACCCCGGTGCTGCCCTCGCGCGAAGAATTCCCCTACGCTATCCGCCAGGTTTCTGAGGCTCTGGGCTCCAACGGCTCGACCTCCATGGGTTCGGTCTGCGCCTCGACCCTGTCCCTGCTGAACGCCGGCGTGCCGCTGCGCGCACCCGTTGCGGGTATCGCAATGGGTCTGGTGTCCGACGAAGTGAACGGCGAGACCCGTTACGCCGCCCTGACCGATATCCTGGGCGCCGAGGACGCACTGGGCGACATGGACTTCAAGGTGGCGGGTACCTCCGAGTTCGTGACCGCTATTCAGCTGGATACCAAGCTCGACGGCATCCCCGCCTCCGTGCTGGCCGGTGCGCTGACCCAGGCCCGCGAGGCTCGCCTGCACATCCTGGATGTGCTGACCAGCGCCATCGACGCACCCGACGAGATGAGCGAGTACGCACCGCGCATTATCTCCGTGAAGATTCCGGTCGCCAAGATCGGTGAGGTCATCGGCCCCAAGGGTAAGATGATCAACCAGATTCAGGAGGACACCGGCGCAGACATCTCCATCGAGGACGACGGTACCGTGTACATCGGCGCAGCCGACGGCCCCTCCGCCGAGTCTGCCCGCGCCGCCGTGAACGCCATCGCGAACCCGCAGGTTCCCGAGGTTGGAGAGCGCTACCTGGGCACCGTGGTGAAGGTGACCGACTTCGGCGCCTTCATCTCGCTGACCCCCGGTAAGGACGGCCTGCTGCACATCTCCGAGATGCGTAAGCTCAACGGCGGCAAGCGCGTGGTTGACGCCGAGGACGTTGTCTCCGTGGGCCAGAAGGTTCAGGTGGAGATCACCAAGATTGATGACCGCGGCAAGCTCTCGCTCGCACCGGTCGTTGAGGGCGGCGACGACGAGTAGTCGACCCGTCTAACGATGAGGGGCGTTTGGTACGTACCCGGTGCGGTTCACTCCCCGCCGGGTGTGCCGGGCGCCCCTCATTTTCATGAGGATAGAGAACAACAGAATGTAGACTGCTGTTCTCGCTATGAAAGGAATATCGGAATTGTCGACTCGACGAGATACGACGATTGACGTTGCCAAGGGCCTCGCGATTATCGCGATCGTCTTTGGTCATATTCATCGAGGAATGTGGGCGTCAGGGTTGGGCACCGAGGCCCTGCGCCCCTACAAGTTCATGCTGGATTACGGGGTTTACTTCTGCACCTGGTAGTTTTTGCCTTCCTGAGCGGCCTGTTCGTGTCGCGAGGAGCGTTGAAGACTACTCCCTCCTCGTACCTGACGAAACGTCTGGTTCTCTTCTGATACCTGTACGTCATTTGGCAGGTTCTACAGGTGGGTATGAAGCTTGTACTTCCGTCTAATTCTTCCGAGAAGACGACTGTTATGAGCCTGCTCGAGCTGTGGAAGCCTGAAGGTCAGCTCTGGTTCTTCCCGTGGCTCATGATTGTCACCATTATTGCTGTGGTGACGCGAGTATGGCAGAAGAACGCTATCGCTGCCCTAACGATTGCTGGCTCAGCGATTCTTGCGCTTGCCTCTTGGGGGTACATCGGCGAATATGTCGGCACGCAGGGTCTTTCGCTGCTCTTCTTCTTCCTCGTTGGTGTAGCACTTGGCCATGAGAGATTCCAACGCATTATGAGCTCCATTCCTTTGGCTGCTCACGCGGGTATCGTCGCTGTTGCCCTGTTCGACTACATCTATCTTCTGATGAACTTTCAGGCTACTCCGCCCACTGTCATTCCGTACTTCACGAATAACGCCGGTGCGGTAGCTATGGGTATTCTTGCAACGGTGATGTCCTCGCTGGCGGTGCTATCGCTCTCCTACCTGCTGGCGCGGGTTCCGTGGAGCGGCTGGCTCGCCTACCTGGGACGCCACTCCCTGGAAATCTTTATCGCGCACATTCTGTGCGGTGCCGCTTTCCGTTTCGTACTGACGAAGTCTGGTCTTTTCTCGGTACCTCTGTTCCTGGTGGGCGGTACGATCTTTGCGATCCTCGCCTCGCTCCTGATGGGGTACTGCGCACGAAAGCTCCGGATTCCGCTCTTTACCCTGCCGCGTCCCATCGAACAAAAGATTAGCTAACCGAACTCACATCGAAGGACACTGAATGTCTATTTCCCTGCCCGTCGAGCTTGACGCCATTGCCGAGGAGCTCGACTACGAGCGTGGCCGCCTCATCTACGAGGGCGCGGGCGGCAACGAGGTGCGCCGCTCCATCCTGCCCGGTGGCGTGCGCGTCATCACCGAGAAGATGCCCGGCACGCGCGGCGTGTCCATCGGCTTCTGGGTGGGGGTGGGCTCGCGTGACGAGGCTCCCGGCATGCTCGGCTCCACGCACTTTCTGGAGCACCTGCTGTTCAAGGGCACCGGCACCCGCACGGCACTCGACATTGCGTCCTCCTTCGACGCGGTGGGCGGCGAATCCAACGCGCTGACCGCCAAGGAACACACCTGCTACTACGCGCGTGTGCTCGACGACGACGCGCCCATGGCCGTGGACGTCATCACCGACATGGTGACCAACGCCCTGCTGGATCCCGCCCACCTGGAGCAGGAACGCGGGGTAATCCTCGAGGAAATCGCGATGGATCAGGACGACCCGACCGACGTCGCCTTCGAGAACTTCGTGGAGCAGCTCATGGGCGCCAACCCCCTCGGACGCCCCATCGGCGGCACCCCCGAGGAGATTCAGGCGGTCCCGCGTGACGCCGTGTGGGAGCACTACAAGCGCTACTACACCCCGGATCGCCTGGTGATTTCCGCCGCCGGTTCCTTGGAGCACAGCACCATGGTTCGCCTCGTGCTGGAGTCGCTCACCCGCTACGGCTGGGACCTGCGGGAGGGCGTGGCCCCCGCGCCGCGCCGCGTGCGTACCGACAGCGGCATCGTACCGCTGAGCGAGCTGCGCGAGGTGCAGAAGGGCTTTGAGCAGACCAACATCGTGATGGGCTGCCCGAGCATCATCGCGGGCGACGACCGCCGCTACGCGTTGAGCGTGCTGACCAGCGCGTTTGGTGCGGGCATGTCCTCGCGCCTGTTCCAGGAGATCCGCGAAAAGCGCGGCCTGGCGTACAGCACCTTCGCGTTCTCCGGTGCCTACTCGGACGCCGGCTACTTCGGCATGTACGCCGGCTGCCTGCCCGCCAAGACCGAGCAGGTGCGCGAGGTCATGGGCCACGAGTTCGATAAGCTCGCGGCCGCCGGCATCACCGAGGAGGAGCTGCTGAAGGTGCGCGGCCAGCTGGCCGGCTCCACCGTGCTCGGCAGCGAGGACTCCGGCTCGCGCATGTCCCGCCTGGGCCGCGCGGAGATGGATTCCGGCCAGTTCACGAGCACCGACGAGCTGCTGGAGAAGATTCGCGCCGTCTCCCTCGACGAGGTACGCGATCTCGCCGCCTTCCTGGGGGAGCAGCAGATGATTACGACCATCGTGCGGTAGCTCGTGCGGGGCATCGGCCCCTCGCCGTTTGAAATAGAGCTACGTGAAATTGAAAGGCCCGTTGGTCACTCTCATGAGAGTGACCAACGGGCCTTTCAGTGCGTCTTCATCGCGTCAGAACCGCCTATGCATTGCTCCAACCAGCGTCACCGGGTTAGCGTCACCGGGCCAGCCGGTTCGACGCGGGTACTTGCGCTTTGTAGCTGCGACGCCGCTACTTCTTCTGCGCCTTGGCGATGGCCTGCTCCACGACCCGGGCATAGAGCTCCTGGCCGGCCGCCTCAGGGTGCACGCCGTCGGAAGCGAGCAGGCCGCTCTGGGTCTGCAGGGCCTGGCGAATCGCCGAGTTCCAATCCGCGATAATCACGCGGTCGGAGTGCTGGGAAGCAAACTCTCGAATCTTCGTATTCGAGTACTCGATCCAGCTCAGGTTGCGCGGGCCGTAACCGGTCACGAGCACCAGCTTCGAATCGGCGGGCATGGCCGCCAGCACCTGATCGAGCTGACCGTCCAGAATGGTCGAGTTTGCGGTCACCGACAGCACCAGGGTCTTTCGAATCTGACCGTTGGCACCCATGGACTTAATAATAGGCAGCGCGTTAGCGATGGTGCGTCCCTCAGCCGCATCGATCTGGGCCTCGGGCATCTTGTCGTAGAGATCGGGGGAGGTCGCCACCACGATGGAGTCACCCACGACGGTCACCTGCGAGGAATTGATGGGGCCGGTGGCCTCCTGGGAGGCCGAGGCGCTTGCTGAGGCGGTGGCCTTCGCATCCTTTCCGTCCTTGGCCGTGGGGTTGGCCGAAGCGCTCGCGGAGGCGCTGGCGCGCGCCTCCTGTCGGGCCTTCAGACGTTCGGCCGCGGCGCGCTTGCCGTCCTCAACGGACTGCTGGGCGGTGGTCATGGCCGGCGCGGTGCGCACGGCCACGCCGGTCGCGCCGGCGGCCGCAATCACGAGCAGGGTCAGGGCGATGGGCAGGGCCTTAACGGTGGCGTTCTGGAAGGAAGCGATAACGCGGTTGGCGCTTCCACGGAAGCCGTGGCGTCGAATCGGGGTCTCAACCCAGCGGTAGGATATCTCGGCGATGGCGAAGGTCGCCACCAGCACGCCGACGTTCACCAGTGGGGAGCGGTCCGCGCCGAGCACGTAGTGCATGACCACGGCCAGCGGCCAGTGCCACAGGTACAGTCCGTAGGAGCGTTCGCCCACCCAGCGCAGGGGCGCAAAGTTCAGCAGGCGGCGCAGGGCCTTGGAGGCACCGGCAAGCATATCGGGCAGCATGCCCTGAATCACGCCGAGAGCCAGCAGGGAAGCGCCGAACAGGCCCCAGGGGATTGCACCGGGTGCCGATTCGGGCACGAGAACCGCGTAGGGGACGAGCGCGAAGAGACTCAGCCAGCTCACCATCACTCGAATGAACGCGACCACGCCAAAGGGCTGAGCCACGCGGTACAGCGCCTTCTTACCGATCGGCGGGTACAGCGACCAGGGGCGCGCAAAGGCCAGCAGGGCGCCCAGCAACAGACCGTACATGTGAGTGTCGGTGCCGTAGTAGATGCGGCTGACGGGGGCACCGTTCATGAGCAGGAAGGTCGCAGCTCCCAGGGAAGCGACGATTCCCAGCACCATGACCACGCTGAAGCGGCGCCAGCGGCGGCCCAACAGCAGACCGGACGCAACAATCAGTAGGGGCCAGAAAACGTAGAACTGCTCCTCGACGGCAAGGGACCAGAAGTTCGTGAAGAGCTCAGGGGAGGTCTGCGCGAAGTAGTCGTTTCCGGCGAAGATGGAAATCCAGTTGGAGGAGAAAGTTGCCGCGCCCAGCAGCTGGCGGCCCAGGTTGACCTGGATATCGCCGCCGACGATGAGGCTCACGGGGCCCAGCACGAGAATCATGAGGGCGATAGCCGGTAGCAGGCGGCGGGCACGGCGAATCCAGAAGCTACCGAGCGCGATGCGGCCGTTCAGGGCACCCTCGCGCAGCAGGAGCGAAGTGATGAGAAAGCCCGAGATGACGAAGAAGATATCCACGCCAATCATGCCGCCGGGCAGGACCGTGGGCCAGAAGTGGTACACGATCACCAGAAGCACTGCGATGGCGCGCAAACCGTCCAAACCAGGCAGAATATAACGCCGGTTTGCTTCATATGGGCGTACAGAGGAGGTAAAGAGGGACTTCATACGGTCTGTGTGCTCCGAGGGACGGATTGAAAATTAAATACCAACCTATTATAGGTTTGATTTCATTAGATGACGTAGCGGATTGGTTATATGACACCGAAAGCCAGCACGTCAGCGCCGGGAATGAGGCATGAGAGGGCGCTCCGGGAAGGCCGGCCGAGAGACGAGAAGAGGCCCCCGGAGGGTCGCGCGGTAGCGCATCGGCGATAATGGAGGAGAAGAAACGGTGACGGGCCGCCCCACAACGGGCCTACCGCCACGAGAAGAACCCGCCACGGAAGAAGCGAGGAGAGCGCATGAGCGAGAAGATTTGGAAGGTAGCGGTTCTTGGAGCCGCGGGCCGCATGGGGTCAGAGGCGGTTCGCGCCGTCAACACCGCCGAGGATATGGACCTGGTTGCGGCTCTGGGCCGCGGTGACGACCTGCAGGAGCTGGTCGACTCCGGCGCCGAAATCGTGATTGACCTGACCGTTCCGGATTCGAGTGAGGCCAACGTTCGCTTCGCGGTTGAGCACGGCATGCACGCGGTGGTCGGCACGACCGGCTGGACCCCCGAACGCCTGGACTCCCTGCGCGAGCTGCTGGGCGAGCACCCCGGCGTGGGCGTACTGATCGCCCCGAACTTCGCGATCGGTTCGATTCTGGCCACCGAGTTTGCGGCCAAGGCCGCCCGCTACTTCGATTCGGTTGAAATCATTGAGATTCACCACCCGAACAAGGTGGATGCCCCCTCCGGCACCGCGGTTCACACGGCCCGCAAGGTGGCGGCCGCCCGCGCCGAGGCCGGCGTGGGTCCGAGCCCGGACGCCACGACATCCGATCCGCTGGGCTCGCGCGGCGCGGTGGTGGACGGCGTGCACGTGCACGCGGTGCGTCTGCGTGGCATGGTGGCTCACCAGGAGATTCTGCTGGGCGACCCCGGCCAGCAGCTGGTGATTCGTCACGATTCCTTTGACCGTGCCTCCTTCATGCCCGGCGTGTTGCTGGGCGTGCGCGAGGTGGCGGCGCATCCGGGCCTGAGCGTGGGCCTGGACGCCTACATGGACCTGTCTTAGGAGGGCACGATGTCTGAACAGACTTCTTCCGAGGGTTCGCCGGCCCCCGCCGAAGCGCGAAGCCGCGACCCCTGGTGGGCTTCGTTGCGCCTGTGGACGGTGTGCGCGTGCGTTCTGCTGGTGGTGACGGTGCTCATCCTGCCGCTGCCCATCGTGGTGCGCGCCTTCATCCTGGGCGTGCTGATTTTTAGCGCGGTCTTCGTGACCGTGGATGCCGGCGGGTTTGGCAAGACCTTCGCCGCGCTGACCTGCACGCTGCTGGTGCTGTACCTGGTGTACACGGCCGATCGTGGCGTGTCGCTGCTCCTTTCGGGTTCGGTGGCCGGCGTGGTGCTGGGGCTCGGCATGATTCTGCTGCCCGTGCTCGGCGCGTGGGCCCTGGTGCGTGAGATTCTCTTTGGAACGCGTATTCAGATGATGGCTCAGCAGCTGTCCGATTCGGGGGACCTGGCGGAGGATAACTTGCCGCGCACCCCGAGCGGTAAGGTGGACCGCGAGGCGGCCGCGGCGGAGTTCGAGTCCTTCGCGGCGGCGGTTGAGCAGGAGCCTGAGAACTGGAAGACCTGGTTCAACCTGGCCTGCATGTACGATGCGGTGGGCGAGCGCAAGCGCGCCCGCGCGGCGATGCGTAACGCGTGGTCGTTGCGCTCGGGTGGCGCCGCGAAGGAAATGAGCTAAGAGCGTCGAGAGGAGCGGCTGTGCTCCCGAAGGTCGAGGGGCCGCGCCGGGGGAGTACCCGGGGCGGCCCTTTTGCCGTATGTATGAGTATTAGTTCGGCGAGCCGGGACGGTCTATCGGGCCGGGGCCCGCGAGAGGTACCTCGGGAACCCGCTGCGGGGGTGCCGCGCGACACTATATGAAAATTTATGCGTTATATAGTAAAAATCTGCATTTCGGGGGTACCCTGGAAATATGTCTGAGAACCTATCTAACCCCGGTACCTTTGTTGAGCCCGTCTTCGGTCGCCTGCTGACCGCGATGGTCACCCCCTTCGCGCAGGACGGCTCCGTGGACGAGAAGCAGGTGGCAGACCTGGCGAACTACCTGGTCGACAACGGTCACGACGGCCTGGTGGTCTGCGGCACCACCGGCGAGTACTCGACCATGACCGATGACGAGAACGAGCGCGTCTTCCAGATTGTGAAGGACACCGTCGGCTCTCGCGCCAAGATCATTGCCGGCGTGGGTTCGAACGACACCGCGCACACCATCGAGCTGGCCCGCCGCGCGGAGAAGGTCGGCGTGGACGGCCTGCTGGTCGTGACCCCCTACTACAACAAGCCGACCCAGCCGGGCGTGTACGCTCACTTCTCCACCGTGGCCAAGGCCACCGACACTCCCGTGATGCTCTACGACATCCCGGGCCGCGCGGGCATCCCGATTGCCCCCGAAACCTACCGCCGCCTGGCCGAAATTGACAGCATCGTCGCCGTGAAGGACGCCAAGGCTGATTTCGGCGCCGCAACCGAGGTCATGGCAACCACCGATCTGCACTACTACAGCGGCGACGACGGCCTGACCCTGCCCTGGATGGCGATGGGTGCCGTCGGCCTGGTGTCTGTGACCGCGCACGTGGCCCCGAACCTCTTCCGCGCGCTCATTGACGCGGTGGTGGCCCAGGACCTCGTGGAGGCGCAGCGCCTGCACCTGGAGCTGGCTCCGATCGTGCGCGCCACCATGGGCCGCGCCCCCGGTTGCGTGGCCGCCAAGGAGATTCTCGCCTGGCAGGGCGTGCTGGGCCAGCCGGTCGTTCGCCTGCCGCACGTGCTCTCCGAACCGGAGGTGCTGGCCGCCATGCGCGAGGACCTGATGACCTCCAGCCTTGCCCACACCCTGAAAAACGCATAAACTTTTATTCAGCTTCTTTTATACGTCCGGGCTAGTGTGCCCGGGCGGCGTGAAGCAGGTTAAGAGAGACTTTTGGCCGCCCACGCGGTAATTTGGCCGCTCATAGCGAATTACCGTGACGCATGCTTTCAGCACGCATGGAACGCGGCCCCCAACGCGGGCTCCTCGCCGTTACGACGGCGAGGGGTCCGCTCTGGCGTATTTCCCGAGGTGTTCGAAACGACCTTGACCCGCCGCGGCACCGATAGGCTGCAGGAACACGTCACGTAACCCGCGGAACCCCCGGAACACTCGGAATACCCGGAAACTCCACAACATTTGGAACACTCCAGACCCGTATTCGGAGCGAAACTCGCCCCGGAACGCATATCACTAGACTTCCCGTGACGAACGAGGATGCGAACGCAGGCCCGCACGCTAAGGCCCGGCGACTGAGCCCCTCGAACGAATCACGACACAACAGATAGTAAGAAAATAGAAAGAGGAGACACACGATGAGCGTCTTTGAAGCGAATCTTCCCCTGCCTCCCCGCCTGAAGAAGGACACCCTGCGCGTGGTGCCCCTGGGCGG
>FLSE01327266.1_pt1 | contig 10351 bp, 9 predicted proteins | sample 1550461 | NCBI WGS metagenome assembly FLSE01 (sample SAMEA4031758, study PRJEB14383) | metagenome | biome: human; feature: oral; material: saliva | place: Philippines | collected 2014 | reverse complement strand
CCTTTTTCACGCAATTCTTTCAAGACTTGGAAACCATTTTTTTCTGGCAACATCAAATCGAGCAAAATCAAGTCATAGACGCCACTCTCAGCTTCGTAGAGACCTTCTTCTCCATCAAAAACCTGCATGACATCCGCAAAATCGTCTAAAAAGTCAAATACTGAATTTGACAGGCCTAGGTCATCCTCAACTAATAAGATTTTTATCATGAGAAACTCCTCCTTATTAAAACCATTATACCAAATTTGCCTTAAAAAAAACTCAACTCTCTGCATTTTACATGAGATAGCTGAGTTTTCTTTTTATGTTAGGCTTATTTATGCGTTTCCGTATTGAAGAACGACTGCTTCCACTGCAGTTTTTTCACGGTTAATCAAGTCAACACGCGCTGCAATTTCCTTGATTCCCATACCGATATTACGGCTAAGAGCAAGGTCAGAAAGTTGCGGTTCAAAGAATTCCTTGTACTCTGCCAAGCGTTGCTGAGTCTTAAATACGTGAGCAGGAAGGATAACAAAGCTATCAAAGCTCATATCTCCACCAAGAGCTGCCTTAATCCAAGCCCAATTTTCACGAGCCCAAGACCATGCTGTTTCCTGAGTTGCTTGATGGCTTAAGAACTGGAAGTACCAAGCAGACAAGTCTTGTGGTTTGACCACAAATTTGTCCTTCCAAGAAGTAATCAAGGTTTGGATATTGTCCGCATCTTTACTGTAGGCAAGAGCTGCTGCCAACTGACGTTTAAAGACAGCATCTGTTGCGTGCGTATAAGTATCAAGATAAAGTGCTAACAAGTCTTTAGTCTCATGATGTTTCATCTCATTGATGAGAACTTGTGAACGAATAGCTGCTGGGAGTCCTGCAAGATTCTCCTTGTGTGCTGCGAAGATTTGGCTAGCGGCTTGACTAGCTTCTGCATCATTTGAGCGAATCATCATAGAAATGGCCAACTGACGAACCAATTCATCCTCGTCTGATTCTCCATCTTTAGCTTCAAAACCAAGACGGTCATAGTTGTGACGAGCCAATTTAGCAACTAGTGCTTTGAAGGCTGTTTCAGCTTCTGTTCCTTCGTCGATAAAGCGTTCAAGGGCAGAAATCACTTGAGAAACAGCTGAAACCACAAGGTAAGACTCTTCCTTAGCAAGTTTATCAAGGACTGGGAGCAAGTCAGCATAAGAAATGTGCCCTGCTTCAGCAAGCAAACGACGTTCTTGAACGATCTGCAGTTTGCTTGTGTTATCAAGCTCAACTAGGTCAGCAAGAACAGCATCTAACAAGTCTCCTTGATAGTCTGTAATGTAGTGGGCTGTATTTTCAGTGTTGAGACGAAGAGCTCCTTTGTTTTCAGCAAGAAGAGCTGCGTAGCCAGGGATTTCGATACTTTCAGTTTCAAGTGTATCTGGCAAGCCTTTCCAGTTGCTGTTGAGTGGTACAACCCAGAGGCGATTCTTATCTTCGTGCTCACCGATAAAGAATTGTTTTTGTGAAATCTTCAAGATATCATTTTCAACTTTGACAGTAAGAACTGGGTAACCAGGTTGCTCCAACCAAGAATCCATGAAGGCTGCAACATCACGGCCTGATGCTTGACCAAGGGCATCCCAAAGGTCACGGCCGATGGTATTGCTGTATTGATGTTTTTCAAAGTAAGCGTGCAAACCTTTAGCAAAATCAGCATCACCTAGCCAACGACGAAGCATATGCATGAGGCGGCTTCCTTTAGCATAGACGATAGCTCCATCAAATAGTGTATTGATTTCATCTGGGTGTTTAACTTCGACGTGAACAGACTGAACACCATCCGTCGCGTCACGTTTCAAGGCAGACGGAACACCACCTGTTTGGAAATCTTCAAAGATATTCCAGCTTGGTTCAATAGCATCTACACAGACGTATTCCATCATGTTAGCGAAACTTTCATTAAGCCAGAGGTCATCCCACCATTTCATAGTCACGAGGTTCCCAAACCATTGGTGAGCCAATTCATGTGCCACAACAAGGGCAACTTGTTGACGGCTGGCAAAGGTAGAGTTCTCATCCACAACCAAATAAACTTCACGGTAGGTTACAAGACCCCAGTTTTCCATGGCACCAGCTGAGAAGTCAGGAAGGGCGATATGAAGAGATTGAGGGATTGGATACTTAACTCCGTAGTAATCTTCGTAAAATTCGATTGAGCGAACGGCAATATCTAGTGAGAAATCAAGGTTAGATAGTGGGTGGGCTTTGGTTGAGTAAACACCAACGAGGGTACCGTTTTTAGTTTTAGCCGTCACACCTTGCAAATCACCAGCAACAAAGGCCAACAAGTAAGAAGACATGCGAGGTGTTGTCTCAAACTTCCAGATACCTGTTTCCTTACGGTTTTCAACTTCGATCTCTGGCATGTTTGACAAGGCCAATTCACCTTCTGCTTGGTCAAAACGAAGAGAAAGGTCAAAGGTTGCTTTGGCTTCAGGCTCATCCACACATGGGAAGGCTTCGCGAGCAAAATGGCTCTCGAACTGAGTAGACAAGACTTCCTTCTTCACTCCATCAACTGTGTAGTAAGAAGGGTAAATCCCTGTCATGTTGTCTGTAATCTTACCCGAAAAGGCAAGAACCACTTCAACTTGACCAGCCTCAGCCAATTCGATATGAAGTGCTTCATTTTCATGGTCAACTGTAAATGGACGAGCTTGACCTGCAACTTCTACAGAAGCGATTTCCAAATCTTTTTGATGAAGGGAAATACGGTCACTTTGTGCTTGGCCAGTGATGGTCACCTTCCCAGAAAACGTCTTGGTCTCACGACTCAAGTCTAAAAATAAATCATAATGTTCAGGAACAAATTGCTTAATAAAATGTTCAACTGCTTGCATAGTTTTCTCCTATTCTAAGTTTAAGAGCTGCTACTCTTTTTCAAACAAACTTATTATATCATGTTTTACTTGAGAAAAAAGGATTGGACGGTGATTTTCCAAACTTTCTTCCTTCTAATAGTCTACAGTGGGTAGACCTTGCTAAATTCTTCTAAAACAACCTTGCTTTCAGGTGTAAAAGTCAGTCCTGCTTCTTTCAGCCACTCGGCGAAACAATCCTCATGAACCTGACGCCAATAGGCTAGGGATTTGTCACCTTCCCCTTCCTTGTAGGCATGTTGAGCAGAAACTTGATTGAAGGGCTGGACAGAAACCTTTGTAATTTCAACAATACAGACAGCCTGATTTTGACTATCTAAAATGACATCAAAAGTTCCTTCTTGAGGAAGGGGTTCGGCTTCTAGTGCGTAAAGGTCATAGGCTGAGGCGGTTGCTGACTTTTCTCCTTTTAAAACCAAATCCGCCAACAAATCAGCTTCCACTCCAAAAGCCCAAGCATCTATCGCATCTCCAATCGAGGGGTTGATTTTCTTATATGCATTCCACATTTCTTGAGGTGTCATAGGTTGCTCCTTTTTCTTAACTTTATTCTCCCTACTTCAAAGACCAGCCACCATCTATTGTCAAAATTTGTCCCTGCATGGCAGATGCCTTTCCACTGGCCAAAAAGAGACTGACTTCTGCCACTTCTTCTGGCCCAATCCAGCGTTTTATTGGTGTTTCACTCGCCACCCAGTCCGCTAAACCACCTGGTTCAAAGTCCGAAGCGGTCATAGCTGTCTTGACTGCTCCTGGAGCGATACCAAATACCTGAATCCCAGCTTCTGCATAGTCTAGAGCCAACTGCTTGGTGAAGCCAGCCAAGGCATGCTTAGATGAAGTATAGGCGTGTCCACCGCCACCTGCTAGGCTAGAAGCAATGGAGCACATATTGATAATGATTCCTTTTTTATTCTCCAGCATTTGTGTCAAATAATGCCGAGTCAACTCTACTGGAGTCACGTAGTTGATTTCAAAAATCTCTTGAATTTCCTGCGCTGATTGTTCCAATAGGGGTTTATAAGCATCCAACACTCCAGCAGTATTGCACAAAACATCCACCTGAGGACACCAGTCAAAAATAGGCTCCAAGTCCAAGGTCAAATCTCTCTGTAAAAAGTGAAAATCACCCTCTAAGAGTGGATTTTCACCTTGATCAACTCCGTAAACTTGATAGCTATTCTCTAAAAAGAGGCGAGCTTGAGTCAGACCAATCCCTGAACTCACTCCCGTAATCAATACACGTTTAGTCATTCACTTCTACCCAATCTGTCGCCAAAACATCACAAGGTGTCGGACTCCACATGGAAAAGCCTTCTCCCTCCCCGGAAACGTTGATTAGGAAATAAGGTGTTACTTCAAGTGCAACCCCGTTTTGTTCAATGGTGTCAAAAAGTTGGACATAGTTTTCAGCACCTCCCCAACCAGTTCGTACATATTTTTTCTTAGCCTTTAACCCAGGTAGAATTTCTTCAAATGTCATGTTTTTCTCCTTTAATATCAATAATTCTCCCCTTCATTATAACAAAAAAACCGCTTTGAAACGGCTTTTTTGACTGTGATTTATTTAAATCTGCTTCTACTTACGGCAAATTATTCCCTGCTGCAAGATAAATTTCATACCATTCTTTTCTTGTTAAGCTAAAGTTTGCCGCTTGGCTAACTTCTCTCAAGTGCTTAGGATTTGTTGTACCTACGACTGCCTGCATTTTTGCTGGATAACGCAATATCCAAGAAATGGCAATAGTTGAAGAGGTTACTCCATATTTAGTAGCTAAACGATCAAGTACTTGATTTAAAGCTTGAAATTTCTCATTTCCAACAAAATTCCCTTTAAAATACCCGAATTGTAAGACAGACCATGCTTGAATGACCACATCGTGTAATTTGCAATATTCAAAAATGCTGCCATCTCGAATAGCTGCTTGACTATCTTCCATATTAACATGAAAACCTGATTCGAATCCTGGAGTAAAAGCCGCACTCAATTGTAGCTGATTAACAGCTAACGGCTGCTTGACATCTTTTTTAAGCAACTCCATCATCATAGGATTTTGATTAGAAACTCCAAAATCTCGGACCTTACCTTGTTTATAAAGGAGATCAAAGGCTTCTGCTACTTGGTCAGATTCCATCAAAGCATCTGGTCGATGAAGGAGCAAGCTATCTAGATGATCAATCTTCAATCTTTGCAAAATTCCGTCAACTGATTTTATAATATAGTCCTTAGAAAAATCAAAATAGGTAAATTCTTCAATGCGAATGCCACATTTGGACTGAATCCACATCTTTTCTCTTAAATCTGGACGATTTTTTAGGACAAGACCTAACAGTTCTTCACAACGACCACGACCATAAATATCAGCCAAGTCAAAAGCATTGATTCCAACAGACAGTGCTGTTTCTACAAGCTCTTCAACTTCTTTTACAGACTTATCTTTTATTCTCATCATTCCGAGAACAATTTCTGATAATTCTTTGTCATCTTGACCAAGAGTTATGTATCTCATCAAATTTTTCTCCTTAAATTTCTAACATTCTTCCCTTCATTATAACAAAAAACCGCTTTGCAACGGCTTTTTGACTATATTTCACTCCATTTTATCTTCTTAAACCCACGGAACAAGACAAAGATTCCAATAAAGAGGACAGCTAAAGGAAGGATTTTTGTAAGGAAAACATTTGAAATTCCCATCCACTCATAGTAACGGAGCAGAGAGCCTACAACAAGATGGGCAATAATCATACTAACAAATGGACGAAAAACCGCTTCTTTCCAATTCCAAATACTGATGACTAGGGAAAGCGTAAAGACAAGGAAACTATCCCAGGGAGCAGGAAGATAAAAGTCTCCTTCTTGTATGAAACTTCCCATTCCTACATATCCTAGAACAACTAGCAGAACAAGAATCCCAACGATAATATAGGTGCCAATTTTCATTTTAGGAGAATCTTGGACTAAACTTTTTCGTAAGATTGTAGCCACAAGTCCAAATCCGATCAGAAAAAGAAGAAGTTGCCCTAAAAATGTGAGTAAATTGACTGTTAAGAGAGGACCTTTAGAAAAATCACTTAGTAGTTGATAATAACGTAATACCGCTAGGACAAGAATTGGTGTCAAAAGGGACTCTTTGATAGAACTGCGTGGCGCTTCCTTGAGTATCTCTTTCATTATTGTTTTAGGATTCTTACCTAGATAATCCTCAGCACTCATCCCGTCTCGTTCTGCTTCTGAAAAATCTAGCATCATCAAATAGATCTGCTCTCTGAGATAGTCCTCATCATAGAGAAATCCAGCAAGGTTAAAACTATCCCACAGTTCCTCAAAATACTGCTGATTGTCCTCAGAAAACTCATGCAACAAAGCGCTTGTTTCTTCATAATACTTCATTTTCTTCATGGTTTACCCCCATTCTTAATTCCTTCTACTTTTTGACTCAAATCGTCCCATTGTTGCCAAAAAACCGAGACACGCTCTTCTCCTTCTTTAGTTAATGAAAAATACTTCCGATCTGGACCATCTGGCGACGGACGCATGTCGCCTCTTATCCATTGATTTTTTTCTAACTTTTGCAACAAAGGATAAATAGTTCCTGGAACGATAGTATCAAATCCAGCCTCTCGTAGAGTCTGAACCAACTCATAACCATATCGCTCTTTTTGACCAATCATATCCAAGACACAACCTTCAAGAACACCTTTTAATAGTTGAGTTTCCTTCATCCCTTCCCCCTTCTATCTATTTTGTAATACCTACTAGTAGCTTCATCTATAATATACCACTTCCACACTAGTTTGTAAAGCATAATAGTTAATACTCTTCGAAAATCTCTTCAAACCACGTCAGCGTCGCCTTGCCGTATGTATGGTTACTGACTTGGTCAGTTTCATCTACAACCTCAAAATCATGTTTTGATCTGACTTCGTCAGTTCTATCTACAACCTTAAAGCAGTGTCTTGAGCAACTTGCGGCTAGTTTCCTAGTTTGCTCTTTGATTTTCATTGAGTGTAAATAAAAAACAGAACTAGCATGAACTAGTCCTGTCTATTGTTACCCAATCACACTTCCATTCGGTACAGCTGGATCAACTGTGAGAAGGGTTAATTTTCCATCATGTTCAGCTGATAGGATCATACCTTGGCTGACATATTTCTTCATCATTTTACGTGGTTTGAGATTGGCAACGATTTGGACTTTCTTGCCGACCAATTCTTGTTCGTTTGGATAGTATTTTGCAATTCCTGAGAGGATTTGACGATCTTGACCATCACCAGCATCCAAGCGGAATTGAAGCAACTTATCTGAACCTTCTACTTTAGACACTTCTTTGACTTCTGCGACACGGATTTCGACCTTGTCAAAATCTTCAAACTTGATTTCTTCCTTGTTTAGTTTGAGTTCAACTTCATCTGGATTCCATTCTTTCTCGACTGCTGGTTTGTTGCCTTCCATTTGTTCCTTGATATAGGCGATTTCTTCTTCCATATCCAGACGTGGGAAGATTGGAGTTCCCTTAGCAACTACAGTTACACCTGCAGGGAAATCAACCAAGCTCAAGTTTTCAAGGCTCGCTACTTCTTCCAAGCCAAGTTGATTTAAGACTGCACGACTGGTTTCCATCATAAACGGCTCAATCAAGTGAGCTACAACACGAAGGCTAGCTGCCAAGTGGCTCATAACACTTGCTAATTGGTCGCGAAGAGCTTCATCCTTGGCCAAGACCCATGGTGCGGTCTCATCGATGTATTTATTGGTACGAGAGATAAGGGTCCAGACTGCTTCAAGTGCACGTGGGTAGTCAACTGCTTCCATGTAGGTGTGGTAGTCAGCGATTGATTGTTCTGCGACGTCAGCAAGAGCATGGTCAAACTCTGTTACACCTTCTACATAGGCAGGGACTTGCCCGTCAAAGTATTTATTAATCATAGAAACCGTACGGTTAAGGAGGTTTCCAAGGTCATTGGCCAATTCATAGTTGATACGGCCTACATAGTCTTCTGGAGTGAAGGTTCCGTCTGAACCAACTGGAAGGCTACGCATGAGATAGTAACGAAGCGGATCTAGTCCATAACGCTCTACCAACATTTCAGGGTAAACGACATTTCCTTTAGACTTAGACATTTTGCCGTCTTTCATGACAAACCAACCATGGGCAATCAGACGATCTGGCAATTTGATATCGAGCATCATAAGAAGGATTGGCCAGTAGATTGAGTGGAATCGAAGGATGTCTTTTCCTACCATGTGGAAGACTGTTCCATTCCAGAACTTGTCAAAGTTACCATGTTCATCTTGACCGTAGCCAAGAGCTGTCGCATAGTTAAGAAGGGCATCAATCCAAACGTAGACAACGTGTTTAGGATTAGATGGCACTGGCACACCCCATGTAAAGGTTGTACGAGAAACCGCCAAATCCTCTAAACCTGGCTCGATAAAGTTGCGAAGCATTTCATTCAGACGACCATCTGGAGTGATAAATTCAGGATGAGCTTTGAAAAATTCTACTAGACGGTCTTGGTACTTGCTAAGACGAAGGAAATAAGACTCTTCAGATACCCATTCCACTTCGTGACCTGATGGAGCGATACCACCAGTTACATTTCCAGCTTCGTCACGGAAAACTTCTGCAAGCTGGCTTTCTGTAAAGAATTCCTCATCTGAAACTGAATACCAACCAGAATATTCACCCAAATAGATGTCATCTTGAGCCAGCAAGCGTTCAAAGACTTGTGCGACAACTTTTTCATGGTAGTCATCAGTTGTACGGATAAATTTATCGTATGAGATATCTAGTAATTGCCAGAGTTCTTTGACTCCAACTGCCATCCCATCAACATAGGCTTGAGGTGTAATGCCAGCTTCTTCTGCTTTCTGCTGGATTTTCTGACCGTGCTCATCAAGACCTGTCAGATAAAAGACATCGTAACCCATCAGGCGTTTGTAACGGGCTAGGACATCACAGGCGATGGTTGTGTAGGCAGAACCGATATGAAGTTTACCAGATGGATAGTAAATCGGTGTTGTAATATAAAAATTCTTTTCAGACATAATTTTTCCTTTCCAGGCAAATGAAACCTGTTTTTCTCACACTTCATTATATCACATTTTTAAGGATTTTCGATAGGGAAATCTATACAAAAACAAGATAGACAAGTGTCCATCTTGTTAATCTTATTCATAGCGAAGAGCTTCAATCGGATCAAGTTTCGATGCCTTGTTGGCTGGCAAAACTCCAAAAATCATACCCACACTAGCCGAAACTGCAAGACTAAATAGGGCAACTGGGATTGATACTCCCACTTCTATACCCGCAATCAAACCTTGCAAGAGTATGCCAGCTATAGCGGTTAAGCCTGTCGCAATGGTTAAACCAATGACTCCACCAAGCAAGGTCAATATCATGGATTCAATCAAAAACTGGATTAAAATATTAGCACGTGTTGCACCCAAAGCCTTACGGAGACCAATCTCACGCGTACGCTCCGTCACCGAAACCAGCATGATGTTCATAACACCAGTCCCTCCAACAAAAAGGGAAATTCCTGCAATGGCACTAATAATCGTAGTTATAAAGCCGAACAATTGTTGTACTTCTTGGAAGGCTGCAGTCGCATCTGACACCTGATACTCCCCTTGCTGAAGACCAGCAATTTCGGTCAATTTTCTAGCTAATTCTGGTCCCACAGTTGGTGTCAAACTGGTATCATTGACACGGAAGACAATATCAGAAATTTCATCCATATTGAAGTTGTTGGCAAGAGAAATATTAGTCGTAATTGGAAGTCCGCCAATACCAAATGTCTTGACAGCCTTGGCCTCATCGCTAGTATAAACACCAATAACACGATAGCTAAAACCACCAACATCTATAATCTGGTTAACAGCTTCTTGAGCTGACCCAAACAGGCTATTAGCAAGTTCCTGGTCTAGCAAAATGACACTGGCCACATCTTTATAATCCTGAGCTATAAGACTACGACCTGCAACAATTTCATTTTCAACCGCCTTCATGTAAGTAATATTTCCACCTGTCAAGCTAGCGCGCTCAACCTTTTTATCTTTATAAGACAGGGTGGTATTTGTCGAGTTGGTTACATAGTAACTATCTACACCCTTAAGTTTGGCCGCCTCCTTGACCCAGGATTCTTGCGGTTTTGGCGGTTCAACATGGACTTCCTCTTCTTTACCAGAGACTGTCAAAGCTGATTGCTTTTGGGTAAAAGAACCATCTTTGCTTTTGATAGGCGAGAAAAAGACATGGATATTCTTCTGTGACTTGGTCATATTTTTATTGATCTGACGAGACATGGAATCTCCCAGAGCCATAATCACAACAACAGATGAAACACCAATGATAATCCCAATCATAGTGAGAAAAGAGCGCATCTTGTGAGCCATGATAGATGAAAAGGCAAATTTCAGATTCTGCATCTTAGTTTTCCTCCTT
>FLSE01330380.1_pt1 | contig 10354 bp, 6 predicted proteins | sample 1550461 | NCBI WGS metagenome assembly FLSE01 (sample SAMEA4031758, study PRJEB14383) | metagenome | biome: human; feature: oral; material: saliva | place: Philippines | collected 2014 | reverse complement strand
TTTGTCGGCCCGCAGGATGAGACCAAGGTGACCGAGCAGACCGACCAGCTGAAGTCCGCTCTGGACTCCGGCCCGGCCGCCATTGGTTTCGCCGCCCTGGATTCGAATGCCGCCGCTGACCTGCTCAGCGAGATCAAGTCCAAGAACATCCCGGTTGTTGCCTTCGACTCCGGCGTTGAGTCCGACATCCCGGTCACCACGGTTCAGACGAACAACACCAAGGCCGCCGAGGAAGCCGCGCAGCACATGATCGAGCTGCTCAAGGGCAAGTCGGGTTCGGTTGGCATGGTCTGCCACGACTCGACCTCCACCACGGGCAAGCAGCGTTGCGAGGGCTTCAAGGAGTACTTCAAGGCCAACGCCCCCGCTGACCTGAAGCTCCTCGACGAGCAGATCGCCGGTGAGGTCACCAAGGCCGCCGACACCTCCAAGTCGATCATTCAGGCCAACTCCGACATCGTCGGCATGTACGGCTCGAACGAGGCCGCGGCCTCGGGCATCGTCCAGGGCGTTGCTGAGACCGGCAAGGATGTCACCGTCGTGGGCTTCGACTCGGGTAAGACCCAGATCGACGCCATTAAGGCTGGCAAGGAGGCTGGTGCCGTGACCCAGTCGCCGGTCAAGATCGGCTACTACACGGTCAAGGCCGCGGTCGCCGCGATCAACGGCGCCAAGCTGCCCACGGTCATCGACTCCGGCTTCGCCTGGTACGACAAGAACAACATCGACGACGCCGGCATCAAGGCCAACCTGTACGAGTGAGACGCTAGCTCAATAGGGCACGAGGCCGGGGCCGGGTAGGCGCATGCCGTACCGGCGGCCCGTCGCAGGTTCCGCTCCGAATGACTGGGGCGGAACCTGCGAACCCGGCACCTAAAGAACCAGAAGGATCCGAGGGGGCGAGCGCCCCCGCGCTCCGACATCGACGTCACCATGAGGGATGAAGGAAGAATGACAAACCACCCCCGCATCGGAATCCGCCCCACTATTGATGGTCGCCGCAAGGGCGTTCGCGAGGCTCTTGAAGAGCAGACCATGAACATGGCGAAGTCCGTCGCCGAACTCTTTACGTCTACCCTGCGCTACCCGGACGGTGCCCCTGTCGAGGTCGTCATCGCTGACACCACGATCGGCCGTGTCCACGAGGCCCAGGCTTGCGCCACTAAGTTCCGTGCGAACAACGTTGGCCTGACCGTGACGGTCACCCCCTGCTGGTGCTATGGCACCGAGACGACCGACATGGACCCCGCGATGCCGCACGCCATCTGGGGTTTCAACGGCACCGAGCGCCCCGGTGCCGTGTACCTCGCCGCCGCGCTGGCTGGCCACGCCCAGATCGGCATTCCCGCCTTCGGCATCTACGGCGAGCACGTGCAGGACGCTGACGATACCTCGATCCCCGAGGACGTGCGCACCCGCCTCCTCGATTACGCGACCGCCGGCCTGGCTGTCGCGCAGATGAAGGGCGAGGCCTACCTGTCCATGGGCTCCGTCTCCATGGGTATCGCCGGTTCCGTCGTCAACCCCGACTTCTTCGGCTCCTACCTGGGCATGCGCAACGAGTACATCGACATGAGCGAGTTCACGCGTCGCATCGAAGAAGGCATCTACGATCCCGAGGAGTACGAGAAGGCGTACCGGTGGATCCGCGAGAACTTCAAGCAGGGCAAGGACTGGAACCCGCCGGAGTGGCAGTACCCCGAAAAGCACGAGGATTGGTGGAAGTTCGTCACCAAGATGACGCTCATCGCCCGCGACCTCATGCACGGCAACCCGCGCCTGGCCGAGCTGGGATTCGAGGAGGAAGCGGGCGGCCACGGTGCCATCGCCGCCGGCTTCCAGGGACAGCGCCAGTGGACGGACCACTTCCCAAACGGCGACGTCCTGGAGACCATCCTCAACACGAACTTCGACTGGACCGGTATCCGTCAGCCCTCCGTCGTGGCCACCGAGAACGACTCGCTCAACGGTGCCTCGATGCTGTTCGGCTACCTGCTGACCAACACACCGCAGATCTTCTCCGATGTGCGCACCTACTGGAGTCCCGAGTCCATCGAGAAGGCCACCGGCTGGAAGCCCGAGGGACGCGCGGCCGCCGGCCTGCTCGACCTGCGTAACTCCGGCTCGACCACGCTGGACGGTGCCGGTAAGGCAGTGCGTGACGGCAAGAACGTCATTAAGCCCTGGTATGAGCTCACCGAGGAGGACCGTGAGGCCACGCTTGAGGCCACGACCTTCCACCCGGCCTCGACCGGCTACTTCCGTGGTGGCGGCTTCTCGACGCACTTCCGCACCTCGGGCGAGATGCCCGTGACGATGTGCCGCCTGAACCTGGTGCGTGGCCTCGGACCGGTTCTGCAGATCGCCGAGGGCTACACGGTCGAGCTGCCCGACGAGGTCGCTTTCACCATCGAAGAGCGCACCAACATCGAGTGGACCACCACCTGGTTTGTCCCGAACCTGACGGGTGAGGGCGCGTTCAAGAGCGTCTACGACGTCATGAACAACTGGGGGGCGAACCACGGTGCGATCTCCTACGGCCACATCGGTGGCCAGCTGATTACGCTGGCGTCGATGCTGCGCATCCCGGTCAACATGCACAACGTTCCCGAGGAGCGGATCTTCCGTCCCAAGGCGTGGTCGCTGTTCGGCACCGAATCTCTCGAGGGCGCTGACTTCCGCGCCTGCGAGACCTTCGGCCCGATGTACCGCTGATGCACGTCCCGTTCGGGCCCGGGTTCCTCTCTCCCCGAGCCCGAACGGGACACCTTCCCGGGTAAGCCCGGTCCCGGGACGCGGCCCCGGCCTCGCCGATGAGGAAAGCCGTATTACTATCCCAATGACGGGACACACTGAGCGAGGGCGTTTTGAGCAGGAGACTTCAATGACCACCGTACTTGCTGTTGACCTTGGATCCGCGTCCGGACGAGTCCTCGCCGGAACGCTCACCGACGGACGCCTGGACGTCACGGACATTCACCGCTTCAAGCACGAGGCCCGCCGCCGCCAGGATGGCACGCTGACGTGGGATGTAGCGACGATGGAGGCTGAGACGATCATCGGCCTGAAGAAGGCTCTGGAGCAGTTCCCGGATGCCCGCTCCGTCTCAATTGACACGTGGGGAGTGGACTGGGCTCCCCTTGACGAGAACGGCGACCTCGTCGGCGACGTTATCGCCTACCGTGACGAGCGCACCTCCCGCACCCTGGACGCCTTCCGTGAGCGCATCGGCGACCGCGAATTCTTCGATCTGACGGGAAACCAACCGGCGACCATCAACACGGCGAACCAGCTGTTCGCCTACCTGCAGGAAAATCCCGCCGACGCTCAGCGCGTCGCGGGGGTACTGTTCCTGCCCGACTACTTCGTGTACCGACTGACGGGTGCCGTCGGCTGGTCTCGCACCATCGCCTCGACGTCCGGCCTGCTCACCCCCGGCGGCGGTGACTTCAACGACGAGGTCTTTGCCCGACTCGGCATCCCGCGCGGCTGGTTCGGCGAGCTGTCTGCCGACCGAACCGTCGTCGGCCCATGCACGGTCCCCGGCCTCGAAACCCTGACCGTCGTGCGCGGCGGTGCCCACGACTCCGCCTGCGCGGTCCACGGCCTGCCCATCGAGGAAGGCAAGCGCGCCTACTTCCTGTCCTGCGGCTCCTGGTCCGTCCTGGGTGCCATCGAGGATCGGCCCCTCATGAGCGAGATCGCTTTCAACATGGGCATCACCAACGAGGGCCGCACCGACGGGGGAGTGCGTCCCCTCTTCAACATCACCGGCATGTGGATCCTGCAGGAGATCCAGCGCCAGTGGGAGCGCGAGGGCACGCCCACCGACACCGACGAGCTGGTCGCCCAGGCGCGCGAGCTGCCCCCGGCCTCCGGCGTTTTCGACCCCGATGGCGAGGCCTTCGCCACCCCCGGAGACATGCAGCGCAAGATCGACGAGGCCCTCGACGCCCAGGGGGCCGCCCGCCCCGACTCGATGGCCGGCTACGTGCGCGTCATCATCGAGTCTTTCGCCCGCCGCTACGCCCGCGCAATCGGCGAACTCACCGAGGCCACCGGGAAGGCCCCCGACCAGCTCAACCTCGTGGGCGGCGGCGCGCGCAACCGGCTCCTGTGCGACCTGACCGCCCAGATCGCGGGCATCACCGTCGTGCGCGGCCCCATCGAGGCCTCGACCTTCGGCTCTCTCCTTGCGCAGCTCGAAACAATCGGTGCTCTGGCGCAGGGCGAGCGAGCATCCGTTATCGCTGCGAGCGCATCGACCCATGTCCACGCACCGACGAACGCCTAAGAAAGTCTCGCTGGCCGACATCGCACGGCGCGCGGGTGTCTCAACGAACACCGTCTCGCGCGTCGTGCGCGGCGACCCCGAAGTCTCCGAAAAGACGCGCGCGAGGATCTCCAAGCTTGTTGAGGAGCTGGGCTACGTGCCCAACTACGCGGCGCGCGCGCTCGCGGCCAAGCGCACCAACGTGCTGCAGGTCGTGCTGGCTGCGCCCATGTATCACGGGCACGGCACCGTGCTGCTGTCGATCCTCAACGCCTCCGCGCAGGCCGGGTACCACGTGTCCCTGTCCTACGCGTACGGGCCGGACGGGCAGCTGCGTTCCGACTTCGCGCCCTTCGACGTGGACGGCGTCATCATCCTGGGTGGTCAAGACCCCACAATCGACGTCGCGATCGAGGCGGGTAAGCGTTTCCCGACGGTTCTCATCCTGACGAGCGAGCAGGGACTCGATGGCATTTCGACCGTCGCGGTGGACAACGTGCGTGGCGCGCGCCTGGCCGCCGAGCACCTGCTCGCCCAGGGACTCACCGACGTTATCCACATTGCAGGTCCCTCCGGCTGGTCGGACGCGCAGATGCGCCGACTCGGCTACGAGCAGGCGTGTAAGGCCTACGACATCGAACCCGTCGTCCTTCAGCCCGACTCCTGGGACTCGCGCGACGGCTACGACGTCATGCGCGCGGCGGGCCGATTGCCGCAGGGGATTCAGGCGGCGAACGACCAGCTGGCTCTCGGCGCGATGCGTTACATCTACGAGCGTGGGGGAGTGGTTCCGCGCGATGTGCGGGTCGTCGGCTTTGACGACATCGACGGCGCTGACTCCTACGCGCCTCCGCTCACGACGATCCACCAGCCCTTTGACCGACTGGGGCGCACCGCGGTGCGCCTTGTGCGTTCGCTCATGGACGGCGGACCCTCCCAGGATATTGTTCTCGACCCCGAGCTGGTCATCCGGGCCAGTTCACACCTGTAAGAAAGGTACGTTCATGCTCTACGGTCCCATGACTCACCCCCAGTTCCTGCGTGCTTTGGCCGCCGCTGGCCACGGCTCGAAGATCCTGCTGGCGGATGCGAACTACCCGCACACGACGGGCGTGAACCCGCGCTGCGAGCTGATTTCGCTGAACCTTGCCCCGGGTCTGTTGGACGTCAGCCAGGTTCTCGATGTCCTGAAGCGCACGATCCCGATCGAGCGCGCCGAGATCATGACCCCTGCGCCCGACGCCGAGCCAGTGGAGATCCCGATTCACGACGAGTTCCGCGCGGCGCTGCCGGGTGTCGAGTTCGGCGAGATTTCTCGCTGGGACTTCTACGATGCCGCACGCGATGAGAACGTGGGCATCATCGTTGCGACGGGTGAGCAGCGCCTGTACGGCAACCTGCTGCTCACCGTCGGCGTGCGTGCGCCGGGGGAGTAAAACACTTCTCATGTCCGAGGTATGGGCTCATTGAGGCGGCGACGTGCGCTTTCGTTTCATTTTCGTTTGATTGTGTGAGCCAAGTGCCAAGCTGTTGGGCATTTGATGGCGGGCGGGCGGTCCCTGCGGGGCCGCCCGCCCGCACGTTTATCCGCATTTTGTCAAGGCAATGTGGCTTTGATTCGACGAGTGTATGAACATGTGTGCCGCTGTGGTGCACGGCTGGGCGACTCATCAATGTGATGTTGCATGCTTTCGTTTAAATGACTATTCTGTCCTTAACGAAAGTGAAAGCGACAGAAGGTTGTCGCGAATGCATTGAGAGGTGAAGACATGGGACGTGCAGAAGAACGCACGAACTACATCCTGGATCGCCTCGCCCGCGAGGGTGAGGTGAGTGTCGCCCAGCTCGCCTCCGACCTGGGGGTTTCGCCCGTCACCGTGCGTGCCTCGCTGAAGGTCCTCGATGAGCAGGGTTACCTCGTGCGCACCCACGGAGGGGCACGCCCCACCACCTTCCGCAACATCCACCTGCGCCAGAATGATCGCGTCGATCAGAAGGAGCGCATCGCCCGGGCCGCCGCGGACATGATCTACGACGACGACCGGATCATGATCGAGGCCGGCACCACCTGCGCCCTCATCGTCAAGTACCTCACCGGCAAGCGCGGAGTTCAGGTTCTGACCAACTCCGTCCTTGTTTTCGCAAACGCCCGATCCAACCCGAACCTGAACATCACACTGACGGGCGGGCACTTCCGCGCCGAGTCCGAGTCCCTCGTGGGGCCGGTCGCCGAGCGCGCTATCAATGACTTCAACGCGCGCGTTGCGTTCCTCGGAACGGACGGCTTCAGCGTTGATCGCGGCCTGACCACCCAACTCGTTGAGGGTGGGCAGGTTGGTTCCATCATGCGCACACGCGCACAAGAGACGTGGCTGCTCGCAGACTCCTCCAAGTACGGGGAAGCCGGCTTCGTCACCTTCATGGGGATCGACCAGGTCACCGGAATCATCACCGACGATGAGATCCCCGAAGAATCCATCAAGGAATTGGCCGAGCGCACGAAGCTGCGCATCGTCTAGGAGGAATTACATGGCCACCATCGTGGTGATGCCCCAGCTGGGCAACTCTGTTGAGTCATGCATCATCGTCGAGTGGATGATCGCCGAAGGCGACAGCGTCGCCGTCGACCAGACCCTCGCGTCCATCGAGACGGACAAGTCGACGATGGAGGTCCCCTCCACCGCCGAGGGCACCGTCCTGAAGCTCCTGTGGGAGGAAGGCGACGAGGTCCCCGTCAAGGATCCGCTCATCATCGTCGGTGAACCCGGAGAAGACATCTCCGGCCTCGTTCCCGGCGGTGACGCCGCACCCGTCGAGGACGCACCCGACAAGGCAACCGCCGCACCCGAGCAGGCTGCCCCCGCCTTTGCCACCGAGCGAGCCACCGGCGCGGTCTCCCCACGTGCCCGCGCCCTGGCCGCCTCGGCGTGCCTGGATGCCTCGACCATTACCGAGGGTTCCGGTCCCCACGGCCGCGTCATCGAGCGCGACGTCGCCGCCGCGATCGCTGCGGGTCCCGTCCTGACCTCCGCCGCGCGCGCCGCCGGTGTCCAGGCCACCGAAGGCACCGGCATTGGTGGCCGCGTGAGCGTCGCCGACGCCGGCCGAACGCCCGAGGCCGCCCCGGCCTCGTGCCCCGTTGCCTCCGCCCCTGCGGGTGCCGATTACCCCGGTGCCTCGACCTCCACCCCGCTCAAGGGCGTGCGCAAGGTCGTCGCCAAGCGCATGATGGAGTCCCTGACGACCACCGCGCAGCTGACCCTCAACACCACCGCGAACGCCGCCGGCATCCTCGCGATGCGCAAGAAGGTCAAGAACGCCGACCCGGCTCTGGGCCTGGGCAAGATCACGCTCAACGACCTGGTCTGCTTCGCCGTGTCGCGCACCCTGCCCAAGTACCCCGTGTTCAACGCCCACCTTGAGGACGGCGTGCTCACCCAGTTCGAGCAGGTCCACCTCGGCTTCGCATGCGACACCCCGCGCGGCCTCCTCGTCCCCGTCATCCGCTCCGCGCAGGCCCTGGGCCTCAAGGCGTTCTCCGACGAAGCCAAGCGCCTGGTCGGCGGTGCCATCGACGGCACCATCGCCCCCGACTTCTTGAGCGGCGGCACCTTCACGGTCTCCAACATCGGCTCCTTCGGTATCGAGACCTTCACCCCCGTCATCAACCTGCCTCAGACAGCCATCCTGGGTGTCGGCGCAATCACCCCGCGCCCGGTCGTGGCAGCCGACGGCACAATCGGCGTGGAGCAGCGCCTCAACCTGTCGCTGACGATCGACCACCAGGTCATCGACGGCGCGGACGGCGCCCGGTTCCTGCGCGACCTGGTCGCCGCCATCGACAACATCGACGTGACGGTCCTGGCCTGAGGAAAGAGGAACACTCATGAGTGACACGCATTTTGACGTCATCGTCCTCGGCGCGGGCCCCGGCGGCTACCTGGCCGCCGAGCGCCTCGGGCACGCCGGCAAGAAGGTCGCCCTCGTCGAAGAGCAGTACCTGGGCGGCACCTGCCTGAACGTGGGCTGCATCCCCACCAAGACCCTGCTCAACGGCGCGAAGAACTACCTGCACGCCAAGGAAGCCAGCCAGTTCGGCGTGGACGCCAGCGGCGTTGCCGTCAACTGGACAAAGATGCAGGCCTGGAAAGATCAGGTCGTTAAGGGCCTGGTCGCGGGCGTTGCAGCCACCGAGCGTAAGGCGGGCGTCACCGTCATCAACGGACGAGGCCACCTCGACGCGCCCGGTCGCGTGACTGTCGAGGGCATGACCTACACCTCGGACCACGTCATCATCGCCACGGGTTCCGTGCCGGCCATGCCGCCGCTTCCCGGCACCCAGGACAATCCGGCGCTGGTGGACTCCACGGGCATCCTGTCCCTGCCCGAGGTCCCCTCCCGCCTCGCGATCATCGGCGGCGGCGTTATCGGCGTCGAGTTCGCCTCCCTGTACTCCACCCTGGGTTCGCAGGTGACCGTCATCGAGATGGCCCCCGAGATCCTGCCGTTCATGGACGACGACCTGGCAGCCAAGGCCCGCGCCGCCATGAAGGACGTGACCTTCGAGCTGGGCTGCCGCGTCGAGTCCCTTGACGGAGGCACTGTCCACTACTCCAAGGGCGAGAACAAGTTGAGCGTCGAGGCCGACGTTGTCCTCATGGCCGTTGGCCGCCGTCCCGCGACGGCGGGCTGGGGCGCGCAGGAGGCTGGCCTCGAGATTAACCGCGGCATCGTCGTCGACGACACGATGCGCACCAATTTGCCCAACGTGTGGGCTATCGGCGACGTCACCGGACGCTCCCTCCTGGCGCACGCCGCCTACCGCATGGCGGAGATCGCCTCGGCGAACATCCTCGATCCGACCGCGAAGAAGCGCGGCGAGGTCATGCGCTGGCACACCGTCCCGTGGGCTGTCTTCTCGATCCCCGAGGCCGCGGGCGTCGGTCTGACCGAGTCCGCCGCTCAGCGAGAGGGCCGTGAGGTCCTCGTCGCCAAGGTTCCCGCCCTCATGTCGGGCCGCTTCATCGCCGAGAACGGTTTTAAGGCCCCCGGTGAGGCGAAGATCCTGGTGGACCCCACGACCCACCAGGTGCTGGGCATCCACGTGCTGGGCGCGTACGCCGCCGAGATGATCTGGGGCGCGCAGGCCGTCCTCGAGATGGAACTGACCGTTGAGGACCTGCGCCAGGTTGTCTTCCCGCACCCCACTGTTTCCGAGGTCATCCGCGAAGCCGCGTGGGCCGTCAAGCTCTAACGAACAACTACATCAAGGAAGAGTAGAACAATGACTCAGTCTCTTATCATCGACCCCAATGAGGTGCGTCGCCCGGGATACGTGAAGTTCCCCGAGGTCCCCGTCAACCAGTACACCTTCGACCGTGAGACCGAACTCGCCCGCTACGGCGAAAAAGGCATGGTCCAGATGCTCCACGACATGATCGTCGTGCGCACCTTCGAGTCGATGCTCGACTCCATCAAGAAGACCGGTGCCTGGCAGGGCATCGAGTACAACCACCGCGGCCCCGCCCACCTCGGCATCGGCCAGGAGAGCGCCTACGTCGGCCAGAGCTTCGTTCTGTCGCCGGAGGACTTCATTTTCGGCTCCCACCGCTCGCACGGTGAGATTCTCGCCAAGTGCTACTCGGCCATGCACCAGATGGACGAGGGCCAGCTTGAGGGCATCATGAAGGGCTTCCTCGGCGGCGAGACCCTGTCCTACGCCGAAAAGATCGGCTACAAGGACACGAAGGACCTCACCGAGAACTTCATCCTCTTCGGTGCCCTCGCGGAGATCTTCGCCCGCAAGTCCGGCTTCAACCGCGGCCTGGGCGGCTCGATGCACACCTTCTTCCTGCCCTTCGGCTCCTACCCGAATAACGCGATCGTCGGCGGCTCCGCCCCGATCGCGAACGGCGCGGCCCTGTTCAAGCGTATCAACCGCAAGCCCGGCATCGTCGTCTCCAACGTCGGTGACGCCGCCCTGGCCTGTGGCCCCGTGTGGGAGGCTCTGAACTTCGCGTCGATGGATCAGTTCCGCTCCCTGTGGCGCGAGGAGGACGGTGGCAACCCGCCGATCCTGTT
>FLSE01287244.1_pt1 | contig 10364 bp, 6 predicted proteins | sample 1550461 | NCBI WGS metagenome assembly FLSE01 (sample SAMEA4031758, study PRJEB14383) | metagenome | biome: human; feature: oral; material: saliva | place: Philippines | collected 2014 | reverse complement strand
TCCGTCGGAATAACGCTCACCTGCGCCGTCGCCGACCCCGCGCCATTGGACACCGTATACGTAAACGACGTCACGTCGGACAGGCCGCCCGGTGCCGTAATGCGCAGCAAGTGACGCTCAATCAGCGTCACCTCCAGACCCGACTGTTCGGGCACATCAATCGACTGCACGACCAGCACACCACCCGACGGATCCGTGTCATTCGCCAGCGGCGCGATCAGCGACGCGCCGCCGCTGGGCAACACCGCCAAATCATCTTCCGCGACCGGCACCGCCGTCGAATCATCCGGCACCACATCCACGCGGATCACACCCATCGTCGTCGACGGACCATCCGACACCGTGTACGTGAACTGGAACGAACCCGACACCGATCCCGTAAACATCAGGGTGCCTCGTGACAGATCAGCCGTCACCGACGTACCCGCAGGTGCCGCACCCGCCGCCACAAGCGACAAGGAATCCCCATTCGGGTCCGTGTCGTTCGCCACCGGGTCAATCGTCACAGGCTCACCCACGCGCGCCACGTAGAAGTCCGCGCGCGCAATCGGAGGCACATTGCCCGACTCCTGCACGCTCACCTGCAGCTCGCCCACGCTCTCCGCGTGGCCATCCGACAGCGTCACGCTCAGCGACTTCAAGCCGGCACCCGAACCCAGGTCGCGCACCTGCACGGTTCCGTCCTCGGAAAACTGCGCCGCCATACCATCGGGAGCCGTCACCGACTTCAAAAAGAACTGGTCGCCGTCCGGGTCCACCCAATCCGACAGCAGGTTGTACTCCACCTGCGCGTTCGCCCCCAGCTTCACCACCGGGTGCTTGACCTGACGCGGCCCCTCATTGACCATCCACGGGCGGATTGTCACCGTCACCGTCGCGGTCGCCACCGCCAAACCGTCCGAGGCCTCGTAGGAGAAGGACGTCGACCCCTCCGTCTTCTCCTCCGGCACGTCCGCAATCTGCAGGGCGCGCCCCCCACGGGTACGCGCCACGGAACCAAACTCGGGCTCCGCGAGCGGGCGCGCCGTCAGCACGTCACCGTCGTCGTCCGAGTCGTTATCCAACACCGGCAGCAGCGTCGAACGACCCGGTCGGATACCGATTTCGTCGTCGACGGCAATCGGCGGCGTGTTCTTCTCGTTGCGCTCGGGTTCCGAGACCTGCTGACGCTGGTCAGGTGTCGGAGTGTCCTCTTCCTTCTCCTCGGTCGGGTCCTCCTGGTCCCAGTTGTTGACCATGACCATGTTCTTATCGGGAAGCCACAGCGTGCCAGTCGTCACATCATTGAGAACGATACGCGTCCGATTCGTCCGGAACACCACTGACGACACCTTCGCCAGCTCGTCCACCGTCTGCTTCTGATTACGCGTCTTATCCTCGCACAGGCGCACATACGCGCCCGAACCCGCCCACGCCGCATACGAGCAGCCGCGATGGAACACCGGAGGGGCCGGCGTACCCTCCGCCTTCGATTCCGACGCGTCCTGACGCTCCACTCCCCTGCCGCTGAGCGGGACCGACACGAGTTCACTATCCGTCGCCAGCAGCACGGACGAGGCGTCGTCGCCCGGATCCTGCAACACCGCGCCGCTCACATGATCCTCAGCGAGGTCACGCACCGACCCGTCGGGCATCACGAGCTTGTTACCACCCTGATCGTAGATGACAGGCTTATCACCCACAGCCGTGATCGACAAGGTGCCGACCGACTGGAAACCCTTCACCATCTTCGTCTTCGTGCGCCACGCCTGTCCCTCGCGCTCCGCCGTCACCAGCGTCGAGGTCCCCGGCGCGTACGCGAACACCCTGCCCGAGCGCGACACCGTCACAACACCGTCGCCCACGTCGTTGGCAACCGCGCTCTCGCGCGTGAACGACATCGTCGCGGGTTCACCGGCGTCACCCACCCACAGGAGACCCTCATTCGGATCCAGAACCGCCAGCACCGAACCGCCCTGCACCTGCACGGCACCTTCCGGCAGGGTCACCGCCTGACCAATCGAAAAGGATGTCGGACGCACGGGCGACACCGTGCGCGTGCCCGCCTCCCCAAGCGTCACGTCACCGCCAGCCTGCCCGATATCGAAGGATGCCGACTTAACGGACACCGTGCCATCGAGCATCCGGGCGTCGTAATTCAGATGGCCCACGAGCTTGCGATCCTGATTGGTCACCCAGATACCGCCATCATCGACGCTGACCTGCGTGACCTCCACACCTCGGGACATGAACGCAATCGTGCACAGGATCGCAGACACGAGCAGGACGGAAATGGCAGGCAGTCGCTTGGACCAGATCCTTCGCGTCTTGTGCCCCTTCTTCATGTCACTTCCTCAGTGTCGATGGCATGTAGCATCCGATGCCGCAGCAGCATCCGCAGACTTCGGAGTGAGTTCCCGAGGATACACACCGGCTAACCATATGGATAATAGCACCGCACATTCTACGGATACTTGGGAATTATCATCGCGCGTCAACGTTCTTTACGGCACGATTCCGCCACTGCGCAACATCTGGAGAACCTGACCACATCGTCTCATACCCGCACATCACCTGCGCAACCCATCCACGACCTCGCCCCGGCCTCGTCACTCTCCCACGAGCGAACCGCAGATGGAGGCGGTGCGCGTTACGGTGGGTCCATGGCGAAAGAGAAGATCACCTACCGTTGCTCCGACTGCGGCTGGACCTCCCCCAAGTGGGTGGGCCAGTGCCGCGAATGCGGGGCATGGGGCACCGTCGACCAGGCGGGCGAGGTCACGGGCGGGCAGCGCGCCGCCGCGACTCCCCCACGACGCCCTGCGCTGCCCATTGGCGACGTGGACGGGGAGCGCGCCTCGTCGCGTTCCACGGGCGTGGGCGAGCTGGACCGGGTCCTCGGCGGCGGCATCGTCCCCGGCGCGGTGATCCTCCTGGCCGGTGAGCCCGGCGTGGGCAAGTCCACGCTGCTGCTGGACGTGGCCGCCAAGGCCGCGCGCACGGCGGCATCGAGCGGACGCGGCCCCGTCCTCTACGTGACGGGCGAGGAGTCGGCGGCGCAGGTGCGGGGGCGCGCCGAACGCATCGGAGCGCTCGAACCGAACCTGCTTATCGCCGATGAGACGGAACTCGGCATCGTCCTGGGGCACGTCGAGGCCTCGGCTCCGTCCCTGCTCATCGTCGACTCCGTGCAGACGATCTCCTCCGCCCAGGTCGAAGGTGGGGCGGGCGGCGTCGCCCAGGTGCGCGCGGTCGCCGCCTCACTCATTCGGGTCGCCAAAGAATCCGACCTACCCACCCTGCTCGTCGGCCACGTGACGAAGGACGGCGGCATCGCCGGTCCGCGCGTCCTCGAACACCTCGTGGACGTCGTCTGCCAATTCGAAGGCGACCGGCACTCACGCCTTCGCCTGCTGCGCGCCGTGAAAAACCGCTACGGCCCCACCGACGAAGTCGGCTGCTTCGAGCTGACCGACTCGGGGATCTACGGCCTCGCCGACCCCTCCGGCCTATTCCTGTCACGCACGACACGCGGCGTGCCCGGCACCTGCGCAGCTGTCTCCCTCGAGGGCCGCCGCCCGCTGCCCACCGAGATCCAGTCCCTCGTCGCCCCCTCGTCGGGCGGCTCGCCTCGGCGTACAACCTCAGGCGTCGACCACGCGCGCGTCGCCATGATCCTCGCGGTCCTGCAGGCCCGAATAGGAGCCGACACGTCGGGGGCCGACGTCTACGTGTCCACGGTCGGCGGCGCGCGCACCGTCGAACCCGCCATCGACCTCGCGATGGCCATCTCCATCGTGTCCTCACTCAAAGGCGTACCCCCGCGCGCCGACCTCGTCGCAGTCGGAGAAATCTCCCTCACCGGTGAAGTTCGCGCCTGCACCGGCACCCAGCGCCGCCTCGCCGAAGCCGCCCGATTGGGCTTCTCTTCAGCCATCGTCCCAGCTCAAGGCAGCGAGGACCTCGCCCGCGTCGACGGCATCACCGTGTTCACTGTCTCTGATTTAGCGACGGCGATTCGCGTCGCATTTCCTACAGACTCGCAATAATAGAAAGCAGACCTACTCATTCGGGAGGGAAGCACATTGACCTCAGACGCAGCGATCCTTCGAGAAGCACTGCGCGCGGTTGCGCCCGGCACCCCTCTTCGCGAGGGACTGGAACGAATCCAACGCTCCCACACGGGTGCCCTCATCGTCCTGGGCTACACACCCGAGATTCAGGCCATGTGCTCGGGCGGCTTCGACCTTGACGTCGCCTTCACGGCCGCTCGCCTACGCGAACTATGCAAAATGGACGGTGCCGTCATCATCGACCCCGACCTATGGCGCATCCGCAAAGCCAACGTCCAACTCTTCCCCGACCCCACCATCCCCACCGACGAATCCGGCATGCGCCACCGCACCGCCCAGCGCACCGCCCGCCAAACACACCTGCCCGTCCTGTCCCTGTCCGCCTCCATGCGCATGATCTCCATCTACGTGGGCACCGAGCACCGCCTCGTCGAAGAACCCGAAGCCCTGCTCTCGCGCGCCAACCTGGCCGTGGACACCCTGGACCGCTACAGTCAGCGACTCGACGAAGTTTTGCAGACCCTCACGATCCTCGAAATGCGCGACAGCGCCACCGTGCGCGACGTCGCCACCGTCATGCAGCGCATGGAAATGATCCGCCGCATCACCTCCGAAATCACCGAATACCTCGAAGAACTGGGATCCGAGGGACGCCTCCTCGCCCTCCAAGTCGAAGACCTCATACGCGGATCCGCCTCCGAACGCGCCCTCGTCATGCGCGACTACATCCGCGACCCCGCCGACGTCGCCCGCGTCGAAGCCGAACTCACCTCCCTCGGCTCCGAACGAATCGTCGACCTGACCGCCATCGCGAACATCCTCGGCCTGGACGTGTACGAGGTCGCCGACCTCGACCGCGAAATCATGCCGCGCGGAGTGCGCGCCCTCTCCCTGGTCCCCCACCTGTCGTGGAATGCCATCAAAGCCGTGTCCGCGCACTTCACGAACCTGCCGCAGCTGCGGGCCGCCTCCGTCGCCGATATCGAAGTCATCGACGGCGTCGGCCACTACCGCGCCCAACTCATCGTCGAAAACCTGGCCCACCAGGCCCAGGCCGTCGGCGCGGGCGTCGTCGGCTGGTAATCCCACGTCGGGCGCTTGAACAACTACGCGACACCTGTCGCGGGCACTCACCGACACCTGTCGCGGGCACGCGGCCACGGCCTCGTCAACGAGGAGAGCGCATCACCGAGCTTTCTGGGCTCCCGACTGAGCACCAGACTGAGCTCCAGCCTGCGTCCCAGCCTTCTGCCCCGACTGTGCACCAGACTGCGCGCCCGACTGAGGCGCGGGCGGAGCGGTGACGTCAGCGACGGCCGAGCCGACCTCGCGGCTCCCCTGGTAGACGGCCAGCTTGTACGTGCCCACCGTCGCAGCCTTGGCACCGCCCGAGGGAGACGTACAACCATCCGCATACACGTAGCCATCCCAGCTCAGCCAACCGGACCACGTGCCCGTCGGGCGCAGCAGCAGGGTCTTCGCGGACTCATCATCCGCCGCGCAGCGTGCCGAATCGTAGACCTGGTGGCCGCCCGTGGACACCTGCAACGTGTAATTCGACAGGGACGTCGAGCAGGCGACCGATCCCCTGTTTTCGAGCGTCACCGACACGTACAGCGGTGAACCGACCGAGGCATCAGACGCCGTCGCGGTGACGGCGATGTCCTTGTCGAGGCACACCGGAATCTCAATCGCCGTGCCGTCCGTCAGCAGGCCGTCCGCGGTGACCTCCTGACCGCCCTTGAGCGTGTAACCGGAGGCATCGACCGTGCCCGACTGGACGGATTGCGTACTGGACTGCGGAACTGGATCCGAGGTGAATACGCCGATAACAGCGCGGACGAGAGCAACAACGCCCCACACGATGAGAGCCAGGATCAGAATCAGGCCAAGACCCGTGATAATGCGGCGGGGCCACAGGTTCACGGGTGGGCGCGGACCGCCTGACGACGTGCGCTTGCTTCTACCCGATGCCGCTTTGGTGCCGCGCGCCTTTGTGCCAGCCGCTTTGGTGCCAGCCGCTTTGGTGCCAGCCGCTTTGGCACCGCGCGCGGAGCGGGCACTTGCTGCGGTGCCGGCTGTTCTTTGACGTGAGGACGCGTTATTGCTTGACGTCGCACCCGCAGCGCGCGATGTGCGGTCTGCTGCGCGCCCGGAGGAGCCGCCCGACGGGCTACGCCGGGTGGATGATCGCCTGGGGGAATTCTTACGCTGATCGGCCACGCCTCCACGATACCGGGCCGGGGCGCAACCGCGCTCGTAACTCTCGGAACGCGCACCACATTGACACCGACAAGCCGCACGGCGCAGGGCCGCCCTGCGCGGCGCGGGCACCTGTAACAAAGCACCACAGAACCCGGAGAGCACAACTGAGACACCCCAACAGGAAGACCCAGCCCCGACGAAACGATACGGATAGGAAACAAACAGGCGGATAGGTTAACGCCTTCACGGATAGGAAAATAGCCTATCCGCACGCTCACAACCTATCCGCATGCTCACAACCTATCCGCGAAGCCATCCCCTAGCCCCACCAGGCCAGCAGCAGCGATCAGCCGGGCACCGCGGCCGTTCAGGCCGCCGCGTTTCGCTTATTGGAGGTGGCTGCGTCGTCGTCGGGGGTGATGACGCACCAGCGTTCGATGACTACGGCGATGACTACCCACACAACGCCGACGAGGGCGCTGACGCCGGAGCCAATCGCGTTGGACACCATGGCGGTGGCTTCGAGCTGCGTGAGGGAGACGCCCATGACGCCAACGAGGATACCCGACAGGTTGGCTCCGACCAGCGCGGAGGTACGCGCGAAGACGGCAACCCGCATGGCACCGATGGCGTCGATCCACGTGTCTTTACCGGCGCGCAGCCGCCGCACGGCCATGCCGGACCAGATGAGGATGGCCGTGGCCAGGGCGAACACGACGGCGGGACCGGGCGTGACGATCATGGGGGTTCCACCGGTGCGCATGTGCGCGAAAAACCCGACGAAGCTCAGGGCAGCACTCACGACGCCGACCAGCAGCACCCAGATGATCGCCAGCGGTTTCATTTAGCGCCTCTTGACGATGGGAATCGCCCCGGTCATCGTGGGGCGCACAACGACGCGGCGCAGAATGCCGGTGTGGGTGGCTTCGTCGTCGGGGATGGGGCCGACGGGCGTGTTGTCGGGCAGTCCGGGTGCCAGGATCGTGGAGCGACCGTCGGCGTGAATGGTGGCCTTGGGAGTGTCATCCTCGCGGCCGAGGCCCGAGCGGTCGTCGACGACGCGCACGTCGTGGGCGGTGCCGACGTTGAAGTTCCAGTCGGGCAGCTTGATCTCGGTGCGCGACTCTTGACGCTTGTCTTGGAATACGGGTGCCCACCGCGGCTTTTCGTCGCCGGTCGGCGTGTAGTTGCCCGAACCGATCCTTCGGGTCATGCGTCCGGCGGGCGAATCCGCGGGTACGGAGGAGACGGGGTGCCACGCGGGCTTGGGCGAGGCCTTGGCATCGCGCGCTCCTCTTGTGCCCCGGGTGGTCGGTCGGGGTGCGCTGGGCCGAGTGGGCGCGTTGACGGGTGCATCGGCTGCGAATTCCGAGGTATCGACATCCGGCTCGAGGTCGTCGCCGTAATCTATGTCGAAGTTCTGGTCGGCGCGGGCTGCCGACTGGGAAACCTGGGGCGCGGGTTCCTCGGGCACGTCCTGGCCGAAGTCAGTGTCGAAGCCGTATTCGGCGTAGGCGGCTGCCAGTCTGGCGCGGTCGTCGGTGTTGTCGAAGGCGCGGGACTGTTCGCTGTTCGCGGAGTTCGCGGAAACAGAATCCAGAGAGTCCCGGCGGTGCCACAGGCTGGCGCGCTGCGCGGAGCCGCTGTCCGTGAGTATGTTAGTGCCGGCGACGGGGGTTGGGATGGTGACGTCGCCCGCTGCGTCTTCGGTCGCCGCTTCAACGGGCGCGGGAGCTTCGGGTGTGTGGATTTCTGGGGCGAGGGGCGGTACCTCCTCGACCACAGGCCCACCAGCCACAAAGCCGCCAGCCACAGGCCCACCAGCCACAAAGCTGTCTGCCACAGCGTCATCGGCGAATGCGAACTCACCCGCGACGGAGCCTGAGCCAGACTTGGGGCTGGCAAGTTCCGGGGTCTGCTCGGCCATAGGTGCAGGGAGCGCGGGGATGACAGTGGCCTCGACGGCGGTTCCGGGAGCCATCGGAGGTTCACCGGTGGGTGCGCCAAGGTCGGCGAGGTGGCTGATTTCGCCGGTCAGGTTTTCGAGGAGTTCGCGCATGTCGGCACTGGCCTGTTCGACGCGTTGGGCGATGAGCCGGTCGGAGTCGGACATGACGGCGGCGGGGTCTTCGAGCCAGTCGTCGACGGCGTCGATGATGCCTTCGCGGTCGGGCGCGACGGCGAGCAGGTCGCAGACGCGACCGACGCCCTCGAGGACGGCATTGGCGTCGCACAGCAGCCAGGGAGCGAGAACGAAGGCACGTTCCTTGGCGCGCGGATGTGGCAGGGTGAGGGCGGGGTCGGAGGAAGCGAGGCCTTCGACCTGGATGATGTCGATGTCGATGGTGCGTGCGCCCCAGCGTTCGTGGCGTTCGCGGCCCAGCTCGCGTTCGATGCGGCTGGTCTGGGCGAAAAGTTCGTCGGGGGTGGCGATGGCAGAACCGACGACGACGGCGTTCCAGTAGTCGGGCTGGGGTGCTTGTCCGGGGGCGAGGACCGGCTTGGTGCGCATGATCGGGGAGACGTCCTCGATCTGGAAGCCTTCCATGTAGGACAGGGCCTCGACGGTGTGCATGAGGGTGACGGGCACGTCGCCAAGGTTGCCGCCGATGGACAGGATGACGCGGCGGGCACGCAGGTGTGCGGGACGCGAGGCATCCTCGGCGCGGGGCGCGGGCGCTGCGTGGTCGCCGCTGCGCTTGCGGGTGGGGGTCGCGTCCGTCTGTTGCGCGGGGCTGGGTGCCTGGGCGCGGCCGTATGCCTCGATCTCGCCTGTGAGCACGGAGCCGTCCTCGGCCTCGTAGATGCCCTTGAGGGACAGGGAGAGGGGCATGGTGTCGGTCTGGCCGCGGCGCACGGTGACGGACACGTCGGTGAAGGGGTGGTCGATGGGGGCGTCCGGCTTGTGGACGGTGACCTCGGTGCCGACCACGCCCTCGTGGCTCATGACGTTCGAGGCGATGGTTTCGGCCAGGGTCTCGATGAGGTCGACGGGTTTGCCGGTGAGGACCGCCATGGTCTCGTCGGCGATGTCAGCGTAGGAGACGGTGGCTGCGATATCGTCGGTGGCACCCGCGGTCTCGACCCACATAACGACGTCGGCGCTGAAGCGCTGCTCCTGGCTGCGCTCGAAATCGTAGACGCCGTGGTTTGCCAGCGCCCCCAGTCCTTTGAGGGCGATGATGACGCGTCTGCTGCTCAACGTCGTTCTCCTTTCAGGCGATGGTGGCCGCGGTGGCCGCTACGTCGTGGACCCGCACGGCCCACGCGCCGCTTTTGACGGCGTGGGCTGCGATGGCGGCGCTGTCGGTGTCGATGTTGCCTCCGAGAGTCTTGACGAAACGCTTGCGCGACGCTCCGATAAGTACAGGGTACCCATAGGTGGTCAGGCGCGGCAGTTCGGCGAGAATCTGCCAGCACTGGTCGGCCGTGAGCGAGAAGCCGAGGCCCGGGTCAATAACAATTTTATCAGCTGTCACACCCGCATCAAGAGCATCGCGCACCTGGGTGTTGAGACGCTCAATGAGAGTCCCCACCAAGTCCTCGCCGTAGTCGAAATGCTCCCCCGGCATGCCCGGCAGCGCACGATAGTGTTGCACCACGTAGGCGCATCCCGACGCTGCTACGGCGGCGTTCATGTCGGGGTCCCAGCGCCCGCCGCTCACGTCGTTGATGATCGCCGCTCCGGCGTCCGCGGCCGCGCGAGCGGTTGAGGCGTGCAGCGTATCCACGGACACGATGATGCCGTCGCCCGCCAGCGCGGAGACGACGGCACCGATGCGTTCCCACTCCTCTTCGGGGGTGATGCGCGTGGAGTTGGGCCGCGTGGACTCCCCGCCCACGTCGATCAGGTCGGCACCGGCGGCTATCATCGCCCGGGCGTGCGCGAGCGCCGTGGTTACGTCCGCGTAGCGGCCCCCGTCGGAAAAGGAGTCGGGCGTGACATTGAGGATGCCCATGATCGCCGCGCGCCCGGTCGGCAGGGCGAGGCCGCCCGGCAGCGCCGGAGGCACGGGAACCGGGGACGAGGCCGGGGCTGGGGGCAGGGGAAGTGTGGACACGTCAGCGGCTCCCCGACAGGACGAGGGCCATCATCTCAGCGCGCGT
>FLSE01322901.1_pt1 | contig 10372 bp, 10 predicted proteins | sample 1550461 | NCBI WGS metagenome assembly FLSE01 (sample SAMEA4031758, study PRJEB14383) | metagenome | biome: human; feature: oral; material: saliva | place: Philippines | collected 2014 | reverse complement strand
ATGGTACTACAAGCATTAAAAGAATTAGGTTCCACACAAAGTGAATCCATCTACATCGGCGACTCGGAAGTAGATGTAGCGACAGCCAAAAACTCTGGCCTACTATGCATCGGCGTTACATGGGGCTTTAGAGACGAACAATTACATAAAGATTTAGGCGTCAAATACATTGCTCGAAAGGCAGAAGATATCGTAACGATTATCGAAGCGCTTAATGCATAAGATATCATAATGATTATCGAATAGTTTAATGCGTAAAAAACGACTAGCACCATATACGTATGTATATAATGCTAGTCGTTTTATATTGTATAGATTTACATTCCTATACCAAATATCGTTAATATTTCCATAATAACTGGTATAACGAATACGAACAATACGGAGCTAATGGTCACGAGCCCTGTGGCAAATGGCAAATCAGAACCTGCTTCATTCGCTACGATTGGCAATACGGCGATAACCGGTCCTGCAGATTGAACGATGAATGTGACGACCGCAACGGGATCCAAGGTAATGCCCATGAGGTATTTTGTAGCATAGATAACACAGAACATAATAAATGGCGCTACGGCAAAACGGCCAATGATACCACCGATGGAATCCTTATTTAAACGCATACTTTTAAGGCCCGCATCATGTAATACGATACCAATATATAGCAAGGATAATGGAGTTACCATATTCCCTATATAGTTCAACGTATTATGTAGTACCGTCGGCAATGGAATCTGAGCATATAGGAATACCAAAGCCAAGAAAAAGCCCAATAATGGTGGTGGCAAGAGTTTTTTCCAAGAAAACTTGCGTACCAAGGTGCGGAAGCTTTCACCACGGCTAGCACCATTCGTAGGTAACGGATCAGCCTCAATGAGGAATACGCCAAACATCCACACGGATATGGTGTTGCCGATGTAATAGAGCAAGAAAAACGGCAGCGCATCTTGTCCAAACAGTGCAATTTGCACAGGTAAACCGATGAATAGACAATTGTCGTTGACCACCATGTTGATAAATATACCGCGCCGTCCCCGCGGTACGTGCACAATTTTCATCATGATGAAAGCGATGATGTACGATACTACATAGGTCATCATCACGACGAGTAGTCCATACCGCAAGTCCCACAAATCCGATGTTTGCACATTGTGAAGCACGGACATAAATACGCCGACCGGCAAAATGACGGACATGATGAGCCTCGATAGGTTCGAGCTAAATGTATCATTAAACATGCCCCGCCCTTTTAAGAAATATCCAAGAGATATGAGCAAGACGATAGGCATGATGCTTTGTAATGAAGTAAGAAAAACCATATAACCTCCTACATACTTTATATGTAGTATATCACAAATAAAGGACTTGAATGTGGGCTTCTTAATCTTCTCTATCTTTGGCACCATCGCTGCTTTAAAAACAAACAAGGTTGTATTCGCTATTATGCTATTAATCTGCTTCCTATTCTTCGGTCTTGCAACCGACCTATTCTTAGGTGGCAAAACAGGCTTCTTCGCCCTTGCAACATGGTCCGAACTATTCATCTCCCTTTTGGGCTTCTACGGTTCTGGCACCGTACTTGTAAACAAGGTATTTGGCAAAACTGTATTCCCTATGGATAAAAGCATCCTATAATTGATTAAAAACTAAATAATACAAGTTAAAGGTCTATATATTACTGAGCTGTAATATATAGACCTTTTTCTTTACATATGTACCTTTAATTTATTTATAGCTAAATTGCGCATCCATAATCATTTGTCGAAGTTGCTCAATGCGTACACCATTTGGCAATCTATTTCTATAAAACTGCAATTTATAATAGTAACGCGTTCCTTCATAATCAGTAACTAATACCATATCCGTCCTATTCTTTAATGGCCAGCCATACATAAATTCAGCTAGTAAACTGCGCACACCATCATTATTAACCTCTATTACACTATCCTTAATGGGCAATACCATCTTTGCAGTAGGTTCAGGAATCGTTCTCTCTTTAACAAGATTTTTAATCTCATTATCTAAGGACATACTATTACCATCAATAGATCTTGCCTTAACATGCATAAATACCCCATCAGATGTTCTAAACACCCTACCATCAATATCCTTTGTTTCGCCTTTCGTTTCAATAGCATCCTTTAATACGCGGAATTGATAAGGTCCAAAGAATTTTGTTTCTGTGAAAGTATCTAGTGCAGCATCATTTTGGCCATTATGTTCATTCGTAACACGTATCATTGGTGTTGTATCAATTGCTTGTGAAAGCACTGGCGTCGCTAGCAATACACCAAGGCTGATGGCACATATTATTCGTTTCATCTCTACGTCCTCCATGATTTACGATGATGTGGAAAATCCTGTTCAATATCCTCTCTATAATCATCTTTATACCGGATTTCATCAATCTCTGCTGGAGTCAACACATGCCCCTGTGCATCAACATATTCACGAAACTCATTAAAGTATATCCCTTCTATATCTGAAGGTTCTAATTGTGGTTCATACACTTCAATATTTCCGTATGTACGATTAACTTCGTCTAATATGCGATTCTGTTTCTCTATATCCGCATCACTATCTGATTGATTATTCGATGATCTAGATTTTGCAATAAGTGCAATGACGATGACGGCAATGACTAAATACAACATAGGTCTCTCCTACAACACGACTACTATATTATTAATTGTAACATATTGGGATAAATAAATTTGTTTAAGGCATGAAAAAAGGCCCGACTGTGAAGTCAGACCGTTTCTTCGATTTTTAACTTTAGAAGCGAGAGCTGGCGACGAAACCATTTATGCCTCACTTTGATATAAATTATATCATATCTAAGCACGGAAGGGAATTGCACAATTTTCTTCCGTGGTTTCGTCTATAAACCTTCATGGTGCATACGAATAGCATAAAATTCTTGAAATACAGGAGGTTGGTCCTCCATAAAATTTCTCATAGAAATGAGTCTTCGTTTTCCTACACGTCTATCTAAAATGGCAAAGATACGTATAATTAGATTATCACTAGATAGGCTTTTATCAATATTTTGATTGTCAAATTCATCAAAAGCCTGATAAAAACAACGCTGATCAAATACGCCTAATTCTAACGCTGTATTGTCTATGAACGGAAATCCTTCATGCATTCTCTGTTCATATGTATCATCTTTAGGAAATAGATGCGCTTTCACATATTGATTCCAATAATTGCCCTTTATAATTTCCTTACCATTATATCGTATAGCAGCCCTGCCCTCATGATCAGGCGATTTGCTATACGAGGTAGCAAAATATTGAATATGTCCTCGCAAGCTAGGTGCTAAATATTCTGTTTCTAATTTATGTCGTATACCGGACCATGTAGACATGCTATTTACTCCTAATCACCCAAACATATAAACACATAATTACTTATTAAGCGTAACATATAGAGTTAATCCAATTCAACTTCTTCATATCTGCAATTAATCAATTGGCCATCTTCATTAAAATCCTCTATATAAAGTTCATTTTTATTGTGTGTTCTAAACATCAAACTATAGCCTTCACCCTCTGTTTCTCTCCATATATACATTTCTTGACCAAAGACATTTTCTGCTATATGAAAACCACGTGGTAAACTTAATAGATCATCTAACTCCAATGCATTATCTATTCTATTTTCTAATTCTTCTTGTTTCATATTTGCCCCTTTCAAACATGTAATCGAAATATATATTTTTATATCATCATTTTTGTACATTCTTAGAGTATCATTTACAGATAGGAACTTATGCAGTAATTATTATAAATATTGCCATCAATAAACAACATTATTACGTTCAATTATACTTAGATAATCACTTCTGTACTTTATAGAATATTTCATTGTAGGCCATAAATTAAAGGTTGAATGTAGATAATACTCAATTAAACTCTTTTGCTTACGTCCATATGCCTCATCAGTTTTATATCCAGAAAACTCATAATTAAACTGAAGATAATAGAATCCATCATTTTTACATATAATAGAAATATATGAGTTATCTTCCACCTCAAACAAACATGCATCTAAAGGAAATTTTTCTACTAATTTAATAGCATATTGCAATCTTAACTCTTTAGGTATTTCCTTTATATCTATAACTCTATATGCCTCCAATAACCGATTGTCTTCTGGCATTTTTGATTCATAGATAACTTTATAATTAACTAATCCCGCTTTATATAGATAGTTTTCTAGAGATAAATTTTTATCAAGAAGATCTAAACTAAGAAACTCTTTAATAGACTCATCTATACAATTTAATAGTTCATGATGATCTAACTTTATAAAGTTATCAGGAATATATCTAGGATTAATATCATAATCTACCAATTGATATTTAACAACATGTATCTGTTCAAAATAACTATAATACCTTTTCATAGACCATTTACCAAGTTCTTTTACTTCACAAGGCTCCACAACACCACGATTTTTAAATAACTCAACAGTTCTTACGTTTTTTTCTAAATCAATAGTAATATAATGTTGTTGTTCAATCCTTGTAGAAATAGTGCGAATAACACAATTTAACTCTTCACTTTGCCACGATTCACAGAAAAATATAAACGTTGGTGACTTTTCATATTTTCGCTCTCCAAAAGGCGCCTCTGTTGTACTTTGATAATTCGCATATGTTACAAAACAAGGAATATTACAAGACGTTAATACTTCAGCCACTTTATTTTCCCAAAAATTACCATTCCTATGGTCCTCATGATCATGATATACAAGGGGTAAAATATAAATGTACTTCTTACCTACATACCGATTAATCATTTTTAAAATATTCGTTTGAGTTCTTTCAATATTTTTCATATGAATATTCCTCCTTCTCTATAATCAGTATACCTTTTTATATGTGTATTAAACGCCCCATAAAAATCCTCCTAATTGCTATTTTATAACTATTAGGAGGTTTTATGCTTATCTACATTTTATAATTAAAATCAAGATATCGATTTTTTATAGCACTCAATTACATCTTTAAGATTTATATATTCTTCACGAATATATAGACCATCAATATGCTGTCTATCAACATGCACAACGGTTTCCCTTTCACCAGATGTAGGTATCACTAAAGCACTTTTAATAATGGCATTTTTATATTTACCTCGTAAATAGTAATAATAAAATGCTTGCTTATAATTAAAAGAATTCACATCATTAGTAAAGTACTTAGAATCAAATAATAATATTAATGGTTGCTTTTTACTTGTGCAGGTTTTAAAGAAATGATCAAATTGAATAGAGAATCGGCTTTTCTCATCCGCTTCTCGTTGTTCTATATCCATACTATCTGGTTTTATTATATTTAGCTTACAAGGTTGTTCTTCCTTTGTAATTTCATAATCATGACCCCAAATACGTATATGTTTAGATAAATACATATGTATCATTCGTTCCCAAACCAATTCAAAATACAAGGTTAAGAATTTAGATGATTTACTTCGATTACTTTTCCATTGAAAATATCTGATCAACGATTTCAATAATAATCGTTCATAATCCTTAAAAAGCCTACCACATAATGTTTGCAATTTAGCAATACAAAAATCATACTCATCAAATATAGGATTATAAAATTGACGCTTATACGGATGAATATCATCTAACAAAGTTTGAAAGGTATTATAGAAATCAAATAATACGTAATCCATACATTCCGTAATAAAAATTGACTCATCATATTCACAATTAACTACAAACGGAGAGTATATAAAATTTCCATCACTTAATAAGGGACGAATCGAATTTATTGTTTGATGCCAATTAATATGACCTTTATAACCTTTAACTGTATCTCTTAATTGACGATGATATAAACCAAACTCTAAATAATATGTAAGAATATACTGATAAGCATCTATTGGTATCGTATCAGTTAATTGTCCTGGTTCAACACCATATAGCTCTCTATCTCGCTTTATAATATGCAATATATCTTTCATATCTTGCAATACTTTTGATTTCTCATCTCTCAAAGTTACTTTATCAACATGATAGTGCTTAGGAAAAGAAAGCAAAATATTATCTTTTTTTACTACCATACCAACGAAAGAACATTTTAACTTCTCATTATATCGATCACAGTATGAGTGAATGTCCCACTTTCGACAAAATGATTCTGTCAATTCGTTGCCATCATTAATAATTTCAAAATGATAATCTAATACATCATTATTCATTTTATAAGTTTCCATATGCTTGTTTTACAGATTCACTTAAAATATTCTTTTTATTCTTAAATGTTGAATATAACTGACTAAAGGATTTAATACTATCATCAAAAAGACTAGCACCAGTATAAGAAACACGTTCAACATCTTGCCATAAATAATGTAATAGCTTATCAGCAACTTGTTCGCGATTTGCATCATTATCGCCTTTATCCTTTAGTTCGCGATTTGCATCATTATCGCCTTTATCTTTTAGTTCGCGATTTGCATCATTATCGCCTTTATCCTTTAAGAAGAAAGGCCCTAATTGCTTATCTTCAGCTAATCCTAAATCATTTATAATGATATGATTAATAGCTTGATATAGTTTTACCCATTCATATTTATCAGTATCTGTGAATTGAATATCAAAATTATTAACGTATTCATCATCTTTGCCATAGACATGAATAGGATCTACACCAATATATTTGAAATCAAATCTTCGTTTAAAAGCAGTATCAATAACATTAACATTTTGGTCACTTGTATTAACGGTCCCTATAATATGTAAATTTGATGGAATAATAATTTTGTGGCCTGCTTTTATTACTCCATTTAATATAAGGTATTCAAAAATGGATTTATTGTTAATGCCATACATGCTTTTACCAGTATCATCCCTATCCAATAGCTGAAATATATCGCCAAAAATACTAGCAATATCACCGCGAGACATTTCCTCTAAAATGAGATAAACATCTATATTACTGTCTTGAGTTCTCAACGCTGTACATAATGCAGTTGTAAATATCCCTGGAACAAATTCATAGCTAACTTTTCCTTCTTTTGTTACAGGCATAATATTACCTACAAAATCAAAGTAAGAATAATCACGGTAAATAGTAGTACGAAAAACATAAGGGTTATCATCATACTCTGTATATCCTGGATAACTCTCTTTTATTAGTGAGCCTATTCTGTAACTTTTACCAGTACCTGGTGCACCATAATACATAACTTGTAATGGGGGTTGTATTTTCTCTATTGGTGAAAACATTTCATTACTTTTTATAAAAGAAGATAATTTATTAATAATAATATTCGCTTGAGTATCTGGGATTGTGGCAAGTCCACCTTGAAGTTGTAACGTACTTCCATCTTTAAACCAACTGTTAATTTCTAAAAGACTTATTGGTTCATCAAATTTATGCACACAACGTAACACGGCTTTATTTGTTTGTGAGTCAGAGAAATTCAAATAATCAACAATATGAAAAATACAAACTACGGAACTAGCAGGTTGATTAGGGCTGACTCCAGAATCCTTATTATAACCTAATCCAAACTGTCCAATTGTAATATTTTTTTCCGTTTTATACTCATATGTAACAACATCACCAACTTCAAGTTGATACCAAGAGAACCCAGATGCTTCAAAATTTGCAGTTGCTCTCCATAGCAATCTCTTTTTATTTTTTGCTACATTATCCACCTTTGTTTTTTCTCTAGTTACCATTTTTCTTCTCTTCTTCCAATGAACTTGCGCTTTATCCCTAATTTCTTTCTGAACATCTAATAACTCTAAATTTAAAGAACGACCTTTAGATGTCAAAACAAGAGTTTTATCCTCAATTTGACGCTCCACAATATCTAGAACGATTAATTCTTTAAGTGCTAGCCCAAACTTGATTGTAAATTTATTATACGTATTTCCTGTTTGTTTAGATTTATATTCAGTATTAGCAAATTCAGCAATCTTAGTATCTGCCTGAATTATTAAAGAACGAATCTCTGACGTCTTTAATGGAGTACTAGCTTGACTAAGTACCTCTAAAATAGGTTTTATTAAATACGAAACTTGCTCTTCTGCAGGCAATTTATCAAAATATCCCATAATGTCCTCCACGAACTCATAGTACTAAACAAATATCAAAATTAATATCCTAGTACATTATAAATAGTTTAACATATCTTAGACTATACATGAATATTTAATGAACCGCTCTACAATAATTCTCTTACTCAAAAATAATATTTCAATAAAAGAAGGTTCCTATTGGTCACCGGGGTGACTATTAGGAACCTTTAATCTATTTACTTTTATAGTTGACATCGCTATATTGAACTTGAGGCCTCTAAATGGGTCCAAGCTTTGCTAATCTTCTAGAGATTGGCGGTGATCAATATGAGTACATACAAAGTGTTATCTTTAATGATTTCCTTTGGTATACTTGTAGCGACCATTATCATGGCTGCAAAGTGATTGACCTCTAGCTAAAAGCTAGCTTTCTAATCGTGGCATGAAAAAAGGCCTGATATTGAGTGATATGTACCCCCTTTACGGAGTGTCCAGTAAAGGGGGTACATATCAGAATAAGTCTCTGATAATTTTATACTTTCTTTATGTTTATCATTTTAAACAATAAATGTACTTTAATTAACATCTCTAAATGTAATAATGCTATTCTAGCATCTGTTCTACTGCCGTTACAATGGATTCTACTACATGTAATCGCTCTTTAATAAATATATCATTTATAGAATTGATATTACTAGGTATTGATTCTGCTATTGCAACTTTAATTTCATTTTTTAAACTATCAGTTAAATCGGTTCCCTCTGAGTTTGCTAAAGACTTTAATTTTTCTGACCATTTCTTATTGCCTCTAAAAGCACTACTTTCAATATTAAGATAAAACTTTGACAGTAATAAGTCTTTATAAAAATTAGGTTTAATTATATCCTCAAGTTCTGCTTCTCTGCTTCCAGGTCCGCCAATATATTTTATACATTTCTCGTTTATTAATCTACGTTCAATAGCTTTGCGTCCTTCAGAATGTCCAGCATTATCATTATCCAAAACAACTAATACCTTACACATTGATTGGTTTAGCTCCCCTAATGTATGACATAAATTTGATGCAGTCCCCATATATTTGATTACAAAATGATTATTATTCAACGAATTTCTGATTTTAGAGCTTAATGTAGACAATAACTTACTCAACACTATCTGGTCTGTTTTACCCTCTACCAATAATACATTTGATGTATTTTGTAAATTATCCTCTGGCATTACCCCCAATATCGATCTTATTTCTTCTATACTATGAGCAATACGGGCCTTCCCTGAATCAACAATAATATTACCTTTAATATTATTCCGCTGTACAAATAAAGGATTATGTGTTGTAATAATCACTTGGCTCGAATTTGAAATTTCATGTATAACCTCTACTAATTCATGTATCGCCTCAGAGTGTAAGTGTGACTCTGGTTCTTCAATAGCAACAATAGAAACTCCATTAAAAATTTGTAAGTCTTTTAAAATAGCTAATGTTACAAGACTTTTAATTCCCTCACCTTTATGAATTATATTAGTCTCTACACCATCATCTAACATCAATTGAATATCAGGTGACCAATAATATGGATTATATCGATCTATTTCACTCTTAATATTAACAGAGTTTAATTTTGGAAGAAATTTTAATAATGATGGTTTTAATTGACTAGCAATATCATTCAATACTTTTTCTTGTAGCTCCTCAATCTTCTTTACCGCATCCTCATACTCTTCATTATAAGGAGACTGTGTTAAACGCTGTATAACAACATTTCTAAGTACATTTATAGCCATATTTTCTGTTCGAATTGCACTAATATAATTGAACTTTATTTTACTAGATATAAATCTTGCGATTTCTGATGACTTCTTCTTATACTGTGTACCATGCTGTTTTTTTACTTCTATATTTACTTTATTATTTTCATCATAAGTAATTCTTATCCGAATAATACCATTTACCTGTAACCCCAACTCATCCCGAAACTCCATAATTTCTTCATCATTTAATCCAAATTCCAATGTAAATATAGACTCCCTACCAATCTTCCTATCCCTATACTGAAACGGGAAATCCCTAGCCCAATCATAGTTAAGATTTCTCCTCGAATTTGCTCTTGATAAAATAGTATTACGCTTATGTCCATGTTTTAACAATGTCTCCATTGCTATATTTAAAGCTTTCAGCAAGTTAGATTTACCTTCATTATTTTTTCCTAAAAGAACGTTAAAACTTTGTAAATTAATATCACTTTGGCTTGCAATACTTCTATAATTTCTAACTGAAAATTTATTAAGTTTCATATTATAACTCCTTCAATACTTGGGAACAGCGTAA
>FLSE01003098.1_pt1 | contig 10424 bp, 10 predicted proteins | sample 1550461 | NCBI WGS metagenome assembly FLSE01 (sample SAMEA4031758, study PRJEB14383) | metagenome | biome: human; feature: oral; material: saliva | place: Philippines | collected 2014 | reverse complement strand
CTGAAATTCAACAACTTTTATTTTAGATACTATTTCAAAACTTTCAAAACACCATCAATCCAAACTCAAACAACCTAAAACCCAACGCACACATCAACAAACAGCAATTCAACTCCCCAACACCCATAGCAACAAAGGTCGTCTGAAATCAATTTCAGACGACCTTTGAAATCGCTACAACCTATCCAAATTCAGCTCAGACTTAACAACAAATCCCTAAAAACATTTGGGTCTTTGATAAAAGTCATCTCACCCTCTTGGGGAAAATGAAAATCTAACAGTCTTGATACCCAAAAGCGTACGCACCCAGCCCGCTGCGCCACAGGAAAATATTCCTTCTCCGCATCAGATAGCGGACGAATGCTTTCATAACCGTCAATAAAGGCTTTGCATAAGTTCGCATCCAACTTGTTATCAGAAGTTCTCGACCAATCATTTACTGCGATTGCCAAGTCATACATGAAATTTCCATTGCATGCATAATAGAAATCGATGAACCCGGCCACATTTTCACTATCCAACAAAACGTTGTCTTTAAATAAATCGGCATGAATGATACCGGATGGCAAATGACCGCCGAGATTGTTTTCCAAATCCGAAATTTCCTTACCCAGCAACTGGGCATCAGCCTCATTCAACTGTGGCAATAATTGTTCGTAAGCTTGCTTCCACCATGTGTTATACCGGGGATTTTCCATTTTTTCGGGAAAAGCTTGAACTGCCAAATGCATTTTGGCCAACATAGCGCCCGTGTTAAAACACTGAGCCTCGGTCGCCCATGCGGTATCCGCACCGTTTAATCTTGTAACGACGCAAGCCGGTTTACCTGCTAATACTGAATCCAGCTTGCCATCTTTTCGTACAATCGGACTTGGACAAGCCACGCCTTTACCGCTCAAATGTTGGTTCAGATTCAAGAAAAATGGCAATTCATCCTGACGCAGCACTTCAAATACAGTTAAAACATAGCTGCCTTTAGAAGTATTCAAAAAGTAATTACTGTTGGTAATTCCCTGCGCAATGCCTTGCAGCGAAACAAATTCTCCCAGATCGTAATCTGACAAAAATTCCCGTATTTGCTCATCAGAAATATTAGTATAAACAGACATAAACTAAATCCAGTGTAAACAATCAATCGCAGTATTTTCAGACGACCTACAAACCCAATTCTCTGAGGAAGCGCACATCGTCCGCCCAGCCTGATTTAACTTTGACCCAAACCTTTAAAAACACTTTGGTATCAAACAGTTTTTCCATATCGAGGCGGGCTTCGGTGGAGATTTTTTTCAGTTTTTCCCCGCCTTTGCCGATCAGGATGGCTTTTTGGCTGTCTTTATCGACCAATACGGCGATGTAGATTCGGTAGAGACCGTTTTCCTCTTCTTCGAATTGTTCGATTTCCACATTCATGGCGTAGGGCAATTCTTCGCCGAGGTAGCGGAATAGTTTTTCGCGCACGATTTCGGTGGCGAGGAAACGGCTGGAACGGTCGGTCACCATTTCTTCCGGATACATCGGCACGCTTTCGGGCAGGTAAGGTCTGAGGCGCGCAAGCAGGTTGGCGATGCCCAATCCGTGTTTGGCGCTGACGGTTTCATGCCCTGCAAATTTGAATTCTGCGCTGATTTGGTCGATAAATTCCTGCAAACCGCCATTGCCCGCTTTGTTTTTGTCGATTTTGTTGATAACGAGGATAACGGGCGTGTTTGCCGGCAGCTGTTTCATCACGATACGGTCGGCATCGGTAAAGCGCATGGCTTCGACAACGAAAACGACGGCATCCACGCCGCTCAACGCTTCGGTTACGTTTTGATTGAGGCGGTCGTTCAGGGCGTTGCGGTGTTTGGTTTGGAAACCGGGGGTATCGACGAAAACGAATTGGGCGGTGTCGTCGGTGTAAATGCCGGTAACGCGGTTGCGCGTGGTTTGGGCTTTTTTGCTGGTGATGCTGATTTTTTGCCCGATAAGGTGGTTCATCAGCGTCGATTTGCCGACGTTGGGTCTGCCGACGATGGCGACGAAGCCGCAACGGTAGTCGGCGGGATGGCTAGATTCGTTTTGCAGGAAGGTTTCGATGTCCATGATGGCTTTCTGTTTGACGTTTCAGACGACCTTTTCGTCTTGTCATAGAGACTGTCGACATTTAATCTCCAAGTGGATTTTTGTTCACAAAGCGGAAGATTCAACGCGGAAGATGCCGCTTTGGAGATAAAAAACACGGAAACTATGGAATGTCGTCAGACCCTAGGTCGTCTGAAAAATAAATTGGCTATTTTTTCGCTTTTTTCAAAGGATGGTGTTGTTCGAGCCATTGCAGCGCTTCTTTGGCGGCTTGCTGCTCGGCAACTTTGCGGCTGCTGCCTTGTGCTTTGCAGATGAAGCCCAGTTCGCCCAAGTCACATGAAATCAGGAACATACTGTCATTGGCATGACCGATTTGTTCTTCGATGCGGTATTTGGGCAACGCAAGGCGGCGGGCTTGGAGGGCTTCTTGCAGGGCAGTTTTGTTGTCTTTGCCCTGCGTTTTGAAATCGGCACGTTTGACGCGTTCGGCAAACAAGTGCCGCACCACTTTCTCCGCTTCGGCGAAATCCGCGTCAAAGCTGACGGCGGCAAACATCGCTTCCATAGCATCGGCAAGGATAGAGGGTCGTCTGAATCCTCCGCTTTTCAATTCGCCCGCGCCCAAATAAAGCCCGTCGCCGACATTCATTTCCAAAGCGATTTCCGCCAACACGCCTTCATTGACCAAGCTCGCGCGCAAACGCGACAACTCGCCTTCGGTCAGCTTGGGGAATGCGTCAAACAACATTTTGGCGACGGTGTAGTTCAAAATCGAATCGCCGACAAACTCGAAACGCTCGTTGTTTTTCGCATGGTAGCTGCGGTGGGTCAGCGCCTGCTGCAAAAGCGCGGTATCTTTGAAATGGTAACCCAGTTTATTCTGAATGGCGGTATGCGCCTGCTGTTTTAACACATCTGTTTTCATGAGGACGTTTGTCTTTCTTCTTGCTTCGGAATATTGGGCGGGAGGCGGCAAAAATTCAGTCTCCCAAACCAACCCGAATGCGTTTCGGCACTTCATGCAAATACGGAAACACTTTAAGGCTGCAATAGTCGTCTGAAATACAGTTCAGCCCGTTTCAGACGACCAGCATTGTACCATCAAACCATAAGCGGCAAATATAAAGATACACGGTGCAGAGCCAGCCCTAATCATGATAAAATCCGCACAATTTTTACGGCACGCAACACACCACAATGAACAAATTTGCCCAAGCCCTCTCAGCCGCACTCGACCGCTGCATCGTGACCAACACGGTAGCCAAACAAAGCGAACCCGTCGGCTTCCTCTACCGCGAAGCCCCCGTTTTCGAAAACGACAGCGGCTGGCGTTTCTTCAGCGGCGACGAGACCGACGAATACACCGACGATCCCGACAATTTCAGCGTCGTCAGCCTTTCCGAAATTACCCAGTCCAATCCCGCCATCGCCGCACTGATAACCCAACCCGAAGGCAGCGCATGGGAAATAGGCGAAGACGGCGAGTTTCAAGCCGTTGCCGACTGGCAGCCGCAGGAATAAATCCCCCAATATCGTTTTCAGAAAAGCCAAACGTCGTCTGAAAACCCGTTTACCGCTCAAAATACAAGGAAACACCATGAACATCATCGCCCCGAACCTCGACGGTGCACACCTGCGCATCGGCATCGTACAAGCCCGCTTTACCAACGAAATCGGCAGCGAAATGCTCAAAGTCTGCTGCCGCACCCTGCAAGAATTGGGCGTAGCCGACAACAACATCACCATCGCCACCGTACCCGGCGCACTCGAAGTACCGCTCGTCCTGCAAAACATGGCAGCCTCCGAACAATACGATGCGCTGATTGCCATCGGCGTCGTCATCCGCGGCGAAACCTACCATTTCGAACTCGTTTCCAACGAATCCGGTTCAGGCGTAACCCGTGTCGGACTCGACTACAACATCCCCATTGCCAACGCCATCCTGACCACCGAAAACGACGAGCAAGCCGTCGCGCGCATTGAAGAAAAAGCCGCCGATGCCGCCAAAGTCGCCGTCGAGTGCTCCAACCTCGTCAACCGCCTGATTGAAGAGCAGTTTGACGACGAAGAAGATTAAGCCCTAACGCGAAACCCACCGATTTGCAGCATCTCGGTTTCGCCCCGTCCGCCGGACAAACCGTTTTCAGACGACCCGTCATCCGACAGAGGTCGTCTGAAACATTCATTACCGCACCACCGTGCCGCCAACGAAGGAATCCCCATGAAAACCCCACGCCGCCGCGCCCGCGAGTTAGCCGTACAAGCCCTCTACCAAGCCGGCATCAACAACACCGCCGCTCCCGAAATCGCTAAAAACATCCAAGATCAGCCTGACTTCGCCAAAGCGGATGAAGAGCTGTTCAACAAATTATTCTTCGGCACGCACACCCACGCCGCCGAATACATCCAACAAATCCGCCCCCTGCTCGACCGCGACGAAAAAGACCTCAGCCCCATCGAACGCGCCGTCCTGCTGATGGCATGCCACGAATTGAGTGCGATGCCCGAAACCCCCTACCCCGTCATCATCAACGAAGCCATCGAAGTGACCAAAACCTTCGGCGGCACCGACGGACACAAATTCGTCAACGGCATCCTCGACAAACTCGCTGCCCAACTGCGTCCGAACGATCCGAAACGCGGCAACGTATAATTTAATTGAGTAAGCATAAAAAGGTCGTCTGAAAGTTTCAGACGACCTTTTTGGCTTAAATTTAAATTAAAGAGCTTGTTCTTGTCGTTGTATTACTCATTCTATATTCTTTTATCATGGAATATAACTACAAAATACAAAAATACAACAATTGAAGAGAAACTTTACAAGAAAAAACTTGCATTACTTTCGCTTAAAGCGCATAATTCATCCCGTTAGCTGGTTCGAGTAGTCAGTTAATAGTTTCTCCTCTATTTCTCCTTTGTAGACTTGGCACACATCCTATTGATGTGTGCATTTTTTTTGCTTTTTTCTTTCAATCTAAGATATAAGCAAAGAAGTTACAAACTTTCATATTTCCCTATCTGCTATCTGGCAGTGTAATTATTCTAATCTTGGCTTTTGTTCTACACTCAATCCAAATCCAACACGGTTTCTTCTTTTACTTCCTCCATCACCACATAACTTCGGCTTTCCGCCGCAGCAGGCAGGTGCAGCAAAATATTGCCCAACATATCCCGATAGGCCGACATATCGGGCAGGCGGACTTTAATCAGATAATCGTATTCGCCCGATACCAAGTGGCATTCCAAAATTTGCGGAATCCTCATGACTTCCCGACGAAAATCTTCAAAGATATTGCCTGACTTCGAACGCAGCTTCAATTCGACAAAAATCAACAATCCTTTGCCCAATAAATTCGGATTGAGGCGGGCGTGATAGCCTGTAATGAAATTATCGCGCTCCAGGCGTTTGACGCGTTCGGTAACAGGCGTAGTCGAAAGACCCACTTTCTCCGCCAATTCCGTCATCGGTATCCGGGCGTTTTGTTGCAGAAATTTCAAAATTTTCAGATCGGTTTTATCCAGTTCTTTCATACTGCTTTTCCTTTTGAATGTCATTAAATAGGGATAATACATACGAAATTATTAAAAATAAAGTGAATATCCCTAATAAAAATATCCTAAACTAGCCATTCATAATCAAAAATAATTTTAAGGAGAAAATATGAAGCTGATTGTTTTGGGCGCAGGTATCGCCGGAGTTTCAACCGCATGGTATTTGACTTCCGAAGGGCATGACGTAACCGTCATCGACCGCGCTGAAGATGTTGCAATGGAAACCAGCTTTGCCAATGCCGGACAGCTCTCTTACGGCTACACCACGCCTTGGGCGGCTCCGGGTATTCCGCTCAAGGCCTTGAAGTGGATGTTCAAGCAACACTCGCCCTTAATTTTTCAGCCCGACGGAAGCCTGTTTCAAATCCGCTGGCTCAAACAAATGCTGGACAACTGTACGGCGGAGCGTTATCAAATCAATAAAGAGAGGATGGTTCGGATTTCGGAATACAGCCGTGAAATGTTCCGTCTCTTTAAAGAACAGGAAAACATTGATTTTGAAGGTAGGAACAAGGGGACTTTGCAAATCTTCCGCACGCAAAAAGAAGTTGCCGCGGCTGAAAAAGACATTGCCGTTTTAGAACGTTACGGCGTTCCCCTACGTCGTCTGAAATCTGAAGAATGTTTGGAATTCGAACCCGCGCTACACCATGCTTTACCTAAAATCGCAGGCGGATTGCACCTTCCTGCCGATGCCACCGGCGATTGCCGTCTGTTTACCCGAAAACTGCGCGATTTGTGCATACAGAAAGGCGTGCGTTTTGAATTCGGACATCACATACGTCGCATCATACACGACCGACGCCGCATTACTGCCGTTGAAACCGACCAAGGACAATTTGAGGCAGACGCATTCGTATGCGCCTTAGGCTGTTTCAGCAGAACGGTTTTGGAGAATTTGGGCTGGGATTTGCCGATTTATCCGGTAAAAGGCTATTCATTGACCCTCCCTGTCGTTCATGATGAAAAAGCGCCGGTTTCCACCGTTCTTGATGAAACATACAAAGTTGCCATCACCCGCTTCGACAAACGCATCCGCGTCGGCGGTATGGCGGAGTTGTCAGGTTACGGATTGCATTTATCCGAAAAACGCCGGGCTACTTTGGCATTGGTCGTCAACGACCTTTTCCCGGGCGGCGGAGATTTGCAGCAGGCGGAATTTTGGAGCGGGTTACGGCCGATGACGCCCGACAGCACGCCGCTTATCGGCAAAACACCATTGGAAAACCTGTTTCTGAACACAGGACACGGGACTTTAGGTTGGACCATGTCGCTCGGCTCTGCCAAACTGGCCGCCGATATAGTCTGCGGTAAGGAAACCGAAATCCGCAGCGATGATTTGGGTTTGTCTCGTTACACAAAAGTTTGACGGCGCAATGCACTGTCTTTGTAAAAAGGTCGTCTGAAAACGGATATAGCAAGTTTCCTCAAACCTATATTTCGAATTTTCAGGCGACCTTTTTCAATTCGGTATTGTGTTGTTGCGGGTATAGTGGATTAAATTTAAATCAGGACAAGGCGACGAAGCCGCAGACAGTACAGATAGTACGGAACCGATTCACTTGGTGCTTCAGCACCTTAGAGAATCGTTCTCTTTGAGCTAAGGCGAGGCAACGCCGTACTGGTTTAAAGTTAATACACTATAAAATCCACGCTGCGGCGTTTTGGATTTTCAACCCGTTACACTTAGTAGAGTAGGTGAGGTTGCCGATATGGCAAAGGTCGTCTGAAAGCCTTGAGTTAAGGTTTCAGACGACCTTTGATTTTTTATCCGCCCAATTTCCTACTCAAACTTTCCGTGTATTCCTCGCGCTCGGCGCGGCTGGTTTCGGGGAGGTGGGTGTTGAGGGATGACCATTTCCACCTGCTGCGCGCTTTGTTGAGTTCGGACGGAAGTTTGTCCGCCTGCCATGGCGCTTTGCGGCTGTGCAACTCGACTTGCGATTGCGCCGCGTGGCCGCGCGTTTGCAGGATGTGGAGCAAATCGAGGGCGCGGGCGGCGAGCAGGGTCAGGGTTTCGGGATCGGTGTGCAGGGTTTGGCGGCCGCTGAGCTTGTCGGAAATGGTGCGGGTATTGGGCAGGATACCGCCCAAAAAGCCGCCGATTGCCGTACCCAAGCCGAGCGAACCGCCGAGCGTGGCGATGTCCAGCCCCAAACCGATGAGTGCGCCGGTTGCCGCGCCCGTGCCGGTACGGATGCCGTATTCTTTGAGCAATTCGCTGTCGAACGGGTCTTGACGGAAGGCTTTCGGCACCCAGTCGCCACTGTCGATTTCGCTGTGGTAGAAACGGTAGAGGCCAAACAGCCGCTGCTGCATCTGCCGTTCGAGCTGGCGTATTTCTGCCTGCATGGTTTGCAGGACGGGCGCGGGGTCGTCGTTTTCGTCGATTTCCTGCGTGAAGGCGGCAACGTCGAGCAGGAAACCTGCGATTTCGTGTCGCGCTTCTTTATCCAGACGCGTCCATTCGCGGCGGCGGGAGGCGGTCAGGCGGTCGATGATGTCATGCTGTGGCAACATGGTGGCGAGCTTGTTCCAAAGGTTCAATTCGCCTTCAAAATCGAAGGCGACGGTATCGAACCCTGCGAAAACGTGCAGGTTGCGGCGCGCCAGCATGGTCGTCCACGCTTCGGGAAGCTGTCCGCCGGTAAAGTTGAACACGGGCATAACCGGTTTGGCGCACCATGAAAGGATGGTCAATTCGTCCCGATATTTGTCGAGGACGGGTTCGCGCGCGTCGATGACGTACAATGCCATATCGCTTTGCAGAAGCTGCCGCAGCACTTTGGCTTCTTGGTTGAAATCATGATGCGCGCCGTGGCTGTCGAGGAACTTTTGCAGCCGCTCGATGCCGTCGGCGCGGGCATCCGTATGGGTTTCCAGCCAATCCAAAACGCCGCCCGCGTCTTCGAGCCCGGGCGTATCGTACAGGTACAGCAGCGTGTCGGCGCCGTCGGTAATCGCGGCTTCTTCGACATGGCGCGTGGTGGACGGGGCGTTTTTGACTTCGCCGAACCCGCTGTCGCGCAACAGGGTGCGCAGGAGCGAGGTTTTGCCGGTATTGGTATGCCCGACGACGGCGAGTGAAAGGGGTTGGTTGTTCATCATATTTTGAGAGAATGGATTTTCAGACGACCTTTTTCAGGATGGCGGCTTAACAAAACATTTCAAGTACGTTATTGGTTTTTCAGACGACCTTCCTGCGCCGTTTTGTCAGGTTCCAGCCATGCCACGTCGCACTCTGCCAGCGCATTGCGCCAGTGGTCCAATGTTTCGGACAGGTCGTCTGAAAGCGCCCGTTCCGTCAAAAGCTGTACCACCGCCCCGCCCTGCGCCGCTTCCGAAAGCCGGACAATCTGCCGCAACACGCCGCGGTCGGGGACGGTTTCCGCGCGCACACCGATGAGGAGCTGGGCGGGTTTCTGTTTCAATTCCGTTTCCAAAGCGGCAACCTCTTCCCGATTCGCCGCCACGCCTTTATCCAGCCATTCCTGCGCCAGCCTGCCCGTAAACCATGTGCCTTCGTGCCATTCGGTTTCCAGCATGACTGCCCACTTGGGCGCGTCGTTTAAGGTGATTTTCGGAGAAACGGCGGACACGGTTTCCCGACGCGTATCCGCATCAACGATTTTATTCTGCCAGCGGCGGATGACCGCCTGATAATAAGGCTTCTCCAAATCCAGCTTGCTTTGGCTTGTTTTTAAAAAGATTTTGCATACCGCCCAAGCCAGCAGGCGCGGCAGGATGCCGTAGCAGGCTATGCTGCCGACCAACAAGCCCGACCACGCGCGTGCATCGGCGATGTTGCCGTTCAGACGACCTTCGACCACCGCCCGCGCATCAGGGGCAGGGAAACCGAGTTTCGACGGTAGCCACGCCAACATTTCGACCGCGCGTACCGAAGCGGCATTGCTCAACAGCGTACTTTCCCAGTTGAACGTATATTGGCGCACCAAAAGCAGCAGCAATACCGACACCAGCATCCCGCTCAATGTGCAGAGCCATAGACTGTGCGAAGTCGCGCCGGCAATCCAACGCGCCGAAGGCTGCCGCCATTCGTCCGCATACAGCCGAAACACCGCCTGATTGACGGGATCTTTACCCCGAAACCACGTCGCCGGACTGCTGAAAAACCGCCCTACTTTTACGTGCAGGAACAGCGATGCCAGCCATACCGCCAACATCAGCGTATTCATGCCCAACACGCCCGCCAAAATCAGGAAGAAATTCAGCCCTTGGCTGTCCATCAGAAGGTAAGTGCCTGAAAAGCCGGTACTGAACATCGCCGCAGCCGCCACAATCCACAGCCAAAACGACCCGGTCCGTACTTGTTCCAAGGTATGCCAAAGCTGACTGTCTCTGTCTATCATCTCCGCGCGGCGGATGATTTTTCCTTCCACGCCGCCCTCGACATGACGCAACGCCTCCGTCGCCTGCACGGGATCGCCGGCAAAAATATAGCCGCCCTCTTCCAAAATACGGACAAGTTCGGCGAGTTTTCGGGATGGGTTCAACATAAAAAGGTCGTCTGAAAGGGATAGTGAAAACGCAAAGATTTTATCATAGCCCTTTTCATCCGTAGGCAGGATTCTTGAGTCCGGCGTTTTATAGCAAATGGCAAGGTTCACTTCTTTTTAACCCCTTGTCTGCCACCAGCCATCATTTACGCGCAAGCGGGAATTTATTGGAAATCCTAAGAAGAGATCTTTGCAAAAAAGCCTTTCCTTCGACAGCCGAAACCCAAACACAGGTTTTCGGCTGTTTCCGCCCCCAATACCTCCTGATTTTACCCAAATACCCCCTTAATC
>FLSE01005031.1_pt1 | contig 10505 bp, 8 predicted proteins | sample 1550461 | NCBI WGS metagenome assembly FLSE01 (sample SAMEA4031758, study PRJEB14383) | metagenome | biome: human; feature: oral; material: saliva | place: Philippines | collected 2014 | reverse complement strand
CCGACCGACGGCTTTACGGTAGTGCATCAGACCGACTACGACGGCAGCACTTTTTTAGAAATCGAAGCAACGCCTGTTTATATAAAACGATACCGTTCGCTATTTCCTGACAACCGTTATCCCGAGGATTTGCCCCTGCCAAGCATTGATTGGCATTTAATGTTTAGACCGATATTTTGTTCTGATTCTGCTGTAAGTTTTGGAAAATCATTAAAGGCTATTGACAACTTAGAAAAATCATTAGAGGCTATTGACAACAACGGTCATATTAAGAATTTTCATGCAAGATTGTCTATTAATGATAGTGTATCTCTATACTTTATGCATGATAACCAAGAAAATATGAGATGTAGCAAGGAAATATCTTATATTCAATATAAAAAAAATTATTTTATCACCAATTAAAATTAAAAATTGTTATTAATTAACAGGAGAATTATTATGGCTGAAGAAAGGTCGTCTGAAAATTTCAGACGACCTTTGTTTTAAAAACATTCATTCAGAAGGTAGCGAGGTTACGCCTTATCTGTTTGTCAGTTTTATTTTTTCTTGCCAAAAATCAGGGACAACACTGACAAAATCAGGAAACCGACAAACAGGATTTTAGCGATACCTGCCGCGCTGCCTGCAATACCACCAAAGCCCAATACAGCTGCAATAATGGCGATAACAAAGAAAACAACTGCATAATGAAGCATGGTTTTTTCCTTTCTGTTTGGTGTGCAAACGGTTTGATGTGCAAACGGTTGAGAATAACCTGTCCGTTTTTTGTGGGATTTAACAGTTTTAATTACTTAATCAACTATCTTATTGATTAATTTCATACTCACGGATGTAACCGCTTGTAGTACACCTTATCTGATAACTTCTTACTTAGCAAACCGCAGCAAGACAAATTTTCAAGCAAACAGCCCATTTATAAAATAACCAAACCATAAATCAACAACTTACATACAGACGTTAAGTTTTGAAAACATTTATATTTTATCAATTAAATATTGCAGAGGAAATTTTCTTGTTAAATCAATATGAAAAAATAAGGATATATTAATATTGAAGGAATGTTTTGAAACCGTTTATTTGGATATTTTAGAAGAAGCGGAGCAGGAAAGACAAAAGGTCGTCTGAAAGTTTTCAGACGACCTTTTGATTATTTGATAACCCGCGCCAGCAAGGCTTTTTCTTTGCCCTGCATATTTGGGATTTTGACTTGGATGCCGTTGCCCGGGGCGACTTCGACGGCTGCGCCTTTGCGGGTCATTTGTTCCAGCGTAATGGTTTGGTTGCCTTCGGGATGGATGATTTCCAAGGTGTCGCCGACGGCAAAGCGGTTTTTGACTTCCACCGTTGCCCAGCCTTCGGCGTCGATTTCGGTAACGTGTCCGACGTATTGGCTTTGTTTGGCAGTGGAATGGCCACTGAGGTAGTTTTGATAGTCTTGGGTTTGGTGGCGTTCGAGGAAGCCGCTGGTGTAGCCGCGGTTGGCGAGGCCTTCGAGTTCGCTCAACAAGCCGTAATCGAACGGACGGCCTGCGACGGCATCGTCAATCGCTTTGCGGTAGGACTGGGCGACGCGGGCGACGTAGTAGAGCGACTTGGTGCGGCCTTCAACTTTGAGGCTGTCCACGCCGATTTTAGCCAGTTTTTCAACGACTTCGATACCGCGCAGGTCTTTGGAATTCATGATGTAGGTGCCGTGTTCGTCTTCCATAATCGGCATCATCTCGCCTGGTCGGTTGGATTCTTCAATCAGGAAGACTTTGTCGGCGTAGGGGTGGCGTTTCTGACCATTGATGCCTTCGAAGTTTTGATTGGCTTCTTCTTGGGCTTTTTCAAAGTTGAAACCTTGCAGAAGCTGGGCGTCGCCCGCATCGCTTTCAGTGGCGTTGTGGACTTTGTAGTCCCAGCGGCAGGAGTTGGTGCAAGTGCCTTGGTTGGGGTCGCGGTGGTTGAAGTAGCCGGACAACAGGCAACGGCCAGAGTAGGCGATGCACAATGCGCCGTGGATGAAGACTTCGAGTTCGATGTCGGGGCATTCTTGGCGGATTTCGGCGATTTCTTCCATGCTCAATTCGCGCGACAGGATGATGCGTTCGACGCCGATGTTCTGCCAGAATTTCACGCCCCAGTAGTTGGTGGTGTTCGCCTGTACGGACAGGTGGATCGGCATTTCCGGCCATTTTTCGCGCACGGTCATAATCAAACCCGGATCCGCCATAATCAGCGCGTCGGGTTTCATGGCAATCAGCGGCTCCATGTCGGCGACGAAGGTTTTGAGTTTGGAATTGTGCGGCAGAGTGTTGACGGTCAAAAAGAATTTTTTGTTGCGCTCGTGCGCTTCTTTAATGCCTTGCTCGAGGACGTCGAGTTTGGCAAATTCGTTGTTGCGGGCGCGCAGGGAATAACGCGGGCTGCCGGCATAAACGGCGTCTGCGCCGTAATCGTAGGCGGCGCGCATACGTTCGAGGCCGCCGGCGGGAAGGAGGAGTTCGGGTGCTTTCATGTTCGTGCTTTATAAAAGGTTTCAGACGACCTTTTGAATCACGGGGAAAGGTCGTCTGAAACGGTGTTTTAAGGATGGGCGGATTATCCGCCTTTTTGTCGGGACGGTCAATTTTGTGGGGGTATGTGTGGACTGTTTTGCGTTGTTTTTTCAGAAGAAAACAGGTTTCAAAATGGCAACGGGCGGATAGGTGCGACGGATGGGAAAATGTAAAAAAACCGATGGCAGCCCGATTAATTTAACAAAAAGGCATTCAAATAATGTATTTTCTTGTAAAATATCGAGTTTCATTTTTCCAATGTTCGGGAATCGGGCGGCTGCCGCAATCCGTTTCCCAGAGTTTTAGACAGGCGGACGAGTATGGATTTTCGGTTTGACATTATTTACGAATACCGCTGGATGTTTTTCTACGGTGCGCTGACGACGCTGGGCTTGACCGTAGTGGCGACGGCGGGCGGCTCCGTATTGGGTCTGCTGCTCGCGCTGGCGCGCTTGATTCATCTGGAAAAGGCGGGTGCGCCCATGCGCGCGCTGGCTTGGGTTTTGCGTAAGGTTTCGCTGCTGTATGTAACGCTGTTCCGTGGTACGCCGCTGTTTGTGCAGATTGTGATTTGGTCTTACGTCTGGTTCCCGTTTTTCGTCCATCCTACCGACGGTGTGCTGATTAACGGTGATCAAGCGGTAGAAATCCGACGTTCTTACGGCGCACTGATTGCCGGTTCGCTTGCCTTGATTGCCAACTCCGGCGCGTATATCTGCGAGATTTTCCGCGCGGGCATCCAGTCCATCGACCGCGGTCAGATGGAAGCAGCGCGTTCGCTGGGTTTGAGTTATCCGCAGGCGATGCGCTATGTGATTCTTCCGCAGGCGTTGCGCCGTATGTTGCCGCCGCTTGCCAGCGAATTTATTACGCTTTTGAAAGACAGTTCGCTCTTGTCCGTCATCGCTGTGGCGGAGCTGGCTTATGTGCAAAGTACGATTAGCGGTCGCTATTCCGTTTATGAAGAACCGCTCTATACCGTCGCGCTGATTTATCTCATGATGACGACTTTCTTGGGCTGGGTATTCCTGCGCTTGGAAAACCGTTACAACCCGCAACATCGTTGATTTTCGAATAAGCCGATTGTTTTCGGCTAGGGTAATGTCAAAAGGTCGTCTGAAAACCGATTTGGGTTTTCAGACGACCTTTTAGTTTTTAGGGCTTACAGACCGAATAGGGCGATGTCGCCTTTGCCTTGTTGGAAACCTTATTCAACTTGAGCAACTGATGCAAACCGGAATGCTGCCTTCGGGCGGCGGTTCGGCAAGGTCGGCGAACTCTGCCTGTTCGTCAAAGGGACGGGCGAGGCAGCGGCGCAGGCGTTCGATTTCGTGGTAGTCGCCGTTTCGAGCTTGGGCGATGGCCTGTTCGGCAAGGTAGTTGCGCAGGATGTAGAGCGGGTTGGTTCGGTTCATGCGTATTGCGCGTTCGGCGGGATCGCTGTTTTCGGCGCGCAGGCGTTGGCGGTAGCGTCCGAGCCAGCGGGTGAAGGCGGGCGGAACACCGTTTTTGAAGGTTTGTTCGAGTGCAGGCGGGAGGGGTTCGCCGTGCGTATTGCTGACTTCGGACAGGTTTCTGAAAAACAGGGTGAAGTCGGTTTTTTGGTCTTGCAGGGCGACGAAGAGGTCGGCGATAAGGCTTTCGTCATCTCTTTTGTCTGCTTGCTGCAAACCGAGTTTGCGGCGCATTTTTTCTAAATAGGTCGTCTGAAAAACTTCTGTCCAGCCGTCGATGAGCTGTTCGAGGGTGTCGTGTGGGACGAGGGCGTCGAAGCAGGAGGCGAGGGCGGCAAAATTCCAATGGGCGACGAAGGGCTGGGCATTGTAGGCGTAGCGGCCTTGGGTGTCGGAGTGGTTGCAGACGTGGCGGCGGTCGTAGTCGTCGAGGAAACCGAAGGGGCCGTAGTCTATGGTCAGTCCCAATGCGGACATGTTGTCGGTATTCATCACGCCGTGGCAGAAGCCGACGCTTTGCCATGCGGCGACGGTGTCGGCGGTGCGGTTGCGGATTTGTTCCAACAGGGCGGCGTAGGGATTGTCGGCATCTTGGCAGTCGGGGTAGTAATGCCGGATGAGGTAGTCGGCAAGTTGTCGGATTTCGGCTTCGCGGCCGGTGTAATAGAAGTATTCGAAATGGCCGAAACGCAGAAAGCTCGGGGCGATGCGGGTCAGGACGGCGGCGGTTTCGACGGTTTCCCGATAAACGGGGTCGTTGCTGCCGCACAGGGCGAGGGCGCGGGTTGTGGGGATGCCGAGACCGTGCATGGCTTCGGAACAGAGGTATTCGCGGATGGAGGAGCGCAAGACGGCGCGCCCGTCGGCAAAGCGCGAATAGGGCGTTTTGCCTGCGCCTTTGAGCTGCCATTCTTGTCGTTGTCCTGCGGCATCGATGGAATCGCCAATCAGTAGCGCGCGCCCGTCGCCGAGGCGCGGGGTATAAACGTCGAACTGATGGCCGCTGTAAACACTGGCAATGGGCGCGGGCGCATATTGCAGCGCGTTGCCGCTGAGGTAGGCAAGGTTGGCGGTCGTCTGAAAATCTGTATCCAGACTCAACTCTGCCGCCAAATCGGTGTTGAAGGCGATCCAGTAGGGCGTGGTCAGCGGCTCTGGGGAAACGCGGGAATAGAAAAACGGCGAGAGTTCGGCGAACTGTTGGGTAAGCAAGGGGAGTGTGTGCATGGGATTCCTGACGGGTGCGTGGCGGGTATGTTTATAGTGGATTAAATTTAAATCAGGACAAGGCGACGAAGCCGCAGACAGTACAGATAGTACGGCAAGGCAAGGCAACGCCGTACTGGTTTAAAGTTAATCCACTATATTGTGTTTTAGAGTTGGATGCTGCCTGTTTCATTTTCAAGCATTTTCAAAACAATGCTTGTTGCTGTTGTTTCAAATAATCTGCCAGCGGTTTGGGTAACCCGTAATCCGCCAAATTTTCGGGTTTAATCCAAAGGCAGTTTGGCGGCAAGGCTGTATTTTCAGACGAGCTGGTTTGCGCTTCAAACGGCGTAATCATCAATAAACGATGCGTCAGGCGGTGGGTAAGGGAGGCTTGCTCGGAAAGGTCGTCCCACGGGGAGGCTGCGCACTCTGAAAAAATGCCGAGCTTTTCGGCGCAAGCGTATGTTTCGTCCAGTTTTTCAAAACACGGTACGCAATACAGTCCGCCCCAAATGCCTTTGGCAGGACGTTTTTCCAGCAAGATTGCGCCGTCTTGGTCGCGGATAATCAGCCAGTAAAGCGGCAGGGTTTGCACTTCGGTGGCGGTTTTTTTGCGTGGCAGCTCGGCGATGCGGTTTTGCTTTTTTGCTTCGCAGATGTCTGCCATCGGACATTGATGGCACAAGGGTTTTGTACGTTTGCACACGGTTGCGCCCAAGTCCATCAAGCCTTGCGTGTAGGCGGGCATATCGGCGTTTTCAGACGGCAGCAGGCTTTCGGCAAGCATCCAGAGCGAGTTTTCGAATTTTTTGTCCTGCGGATTGCCGTCGCGGGCGAACACGCGGCAGAGTACGCGTTTGACGTTGCCGTCCAAAATGGTTTCGCGGCGGTTGAAGGCAAAGGCGCAAATGGCGGCGGCGGTGCTTCTGCCTACGCCGCAGAGGGTTTCCAAGTCTTTGCGCTCTGACGGAAACGTACCGCCGAATTGTTCGACGACTTGTCGCGCGGCTTTGTGCAGATTGCGCGCGCGGCTGTAATAGCCCAAGCCCGCCCACAACGACAACACTTCGTCTTGCGGCGCGGCGGCGAGCATTTGTACGGTCGGGAATTTTTCCAAGAAACGCGGATAGTAGTCCAACACGGTGGCAACCTGCGTTTGCTGGAGCATGATTTCGGAAAGCCAGACGCAATAAGGGTTTTGGACCTGCCAAGGCAGGTGGTGGCGACCGTGTTGTTTTTGCCAGCGGATGAGCCGTTCGGAGAAGGGGATGGGAGTGTTCATTAACATCAATCGGTGGTTTTATTTATTTTTAAAACAGTATGTTATGGTATAACATTGTGAAAATAATTCTTATTGACATACAGTTTGTAGGGGTATATAACTCATATAGAGAGACTTTATTGCAGTATTGAAATTATTTATCAACAACGAGCAAGGAGTATCAGCATGAAAGCAATGGTTTATCACGGCGCAAACGACATCCGTTTTGAAGAAAAACCCCGTCCGCAGATTATCGATCCGACCGACGCGGTGGTGAAAATCGTCAAAACCACGATTTGCGGTACCGACTTGGGTATTTGGAAAGGCAAAAACCCCGAAGTCGCCGATGGTCGTATTCTCGGCCATGAAGGCATCGGTATTGTAGAAGAAGTCGGCGAGGCTGTAAAAAACGTCAAAGTCGGTGATAAAGTCATTATTTCATGCGTCAGCAAATGCTGCACTTGCGACAACTGTAAAATCCAACTCTATTCACACTGCCGCAGCGGCGGCTGGATTTTGGGCTACATGATTGACGGCACGCAAGCCGAATACGTCCGCACGCCTTACGCCGACAACAGCCTCGTTCCGCTGCCCGATAATGTCAACGAAGAAGTCGCCCTGCTGTTGAGCGACGCCTTGCTGACCGCCCACGAAATCGGCGTGCAATACGGCGATGTCAAACCCGGCGACACCGTATTCATCGCAGGCGCAGGTCCTGTCGGCATGTCCGCCCTGTTGACCGCCCAACTGTACAGCCCCGCCGCCATCATAGTTTGCGATATGGACGAAAACCGTTTGAAACTGGCGAAAGAACTGGGCGCAACCCATACCATCAGCCCCGCTTCAGGCGACGTATCCAAACAAGTTTTCGCCATCGTCGGCGAAGACGGCGTGGACTGCGCGATCGAAGCCGTCGGTATCCCCGCTACATGGAATATGTGTCAAGACATCGTCAAACCGGGCGGTCATATCGCCGTCGTCGGCGTACACGGTCAATCCGTCGATTTCAAACTCGAAAAACTCTGGATTAAAAACCTCGCCATCACAACCGGCTTGGTAAACGCCAATACCACCGAAATGCTGATGAAGGCAATTTCCAGCAGCTCCGTCGATTACACCAAAATGCTGACTCACCGTTTCAAATTCAGCGAATTGGAAAAAGCCTACGACGTGTTCAAACACGCCGCCGAAAACCAAGCCATGAAAGTGGTTTTGGAAGCGGATTGATTTGAAGCGGATTATTGAGTTTTAAAAAGATAGAGGTCGTCTGAAAACAGGTTTTCAGACGACCTTTCGTTTATGGGGCTGATTGAATTGGAATGGCGTTATCGTTTTGAACGTACGCAAGCGGGTAGTGTGGCTTTATGGTGTTTGTAAAGAATTTGTCAAGAAATACACAGTAATATCGTAATGAATGACGATTGTTTGAGTTAAATCTAGCCCGCACGTTATCGGATTGTGTTAACCTTACGCTAAGCTTGATAATAGTTAACATTCTGGAGTTTTAGTTTCCCCGTTTATTAATTATTGCAAGCCAGGGTTCCGCACCATCATCGCTTCATTTTTTTCCTCCACAAATGCTTCGGGATGCAGTTTGTCCCCCCGCAACAATAAGAACCCGAACATTCTCCCTCTTGTATTTTAAGGATTAAACAATGAAATCGCTCAAAACGTTCCTCATTTGGGGCATTGTGGTTTTGGTCGGCGTAGCGTCCTTTACCACTCTGGCCCTCAGTCGGGGCGAGCAGGTCAGTGCGGTATGGATGGTCACCGCCGCCGTATCGGTGTACTGCATCGCCTACCGTTTTTACAGTCTCTACATCGCCAAATATGTGATGCAGCTTGATCCGAACCGCCTCACGCCCGCCGAGCGGCACAATGACGGTTTGGACTATGTGCCGACACACAAAGGCGTATTGTTCGGACACCACTTTGCCGCGATTGCGGGCGCAGGTCCGTTGGTCGGTCCCGTACTGGCTGCGCAAATGGGTTATCTGCCGGGTACGTTGTGGATTATCTTCGGCGTAGTGTTTGCCGGCGCGGTACAAGACATGATGGTCTTGTTCGTCTCCATGCGCCGCGACGGTAAGTCTTTGGGCGATATCGTAAAACAAGAACTCGGCACTGTGCCCGGCGTGATCGCGTCCATCGGTATTTTGATGATTATGGTCATCATCATGGCGGTGTTGGCACTGATTGTAGTGAAAGCACTGGTTCACAGCCCTTGGGGTACGTTCACGATTGCCGCCACCATGCCGATCGCGCTGTTTATGGGTATTTACACCCGTTATATCCGTCCGGGCAAAATCGGCGAGATTTCCATCGTCGGCTTTATCCTGCTGATGTTGGCGGTCATTTACGGCGACAATGTGGCGCACAGCTCCATCGGTCACTGGTTTGACCTTGACGGCCTCCAGCTCACTTGGGCGATTATGATTTACGGCTTCGTAGCATCAGTATTGCCGGTATGGCTGCTGCTGACTCCGCGCGACTATCTCTCTACCTTCCTGAAAATCGGTACGATTGTCGCACTCGCCATCGGCATCCTCATCGTCAGCCCTGCGCTGCAAATGCCTGCCGTAACCCACTTTATCGACGGTTCCGGCCCTGTATTCTCAGGCGCATTGTTCCCATTCCTCTTCATTACCATCGCTTGTGGTGCGGTTTCAGGCTTCCACGCGCTGATTTCTTCCGGTACCACGCCGAAAATGCTGGAAAACGAAACCCACGTCCGCATGATCGGTTACGGCGGTATGTTGATGGAAAGTTTCGTGGCGATTATGGCGCTTGCCGCTGCCGCATCGCTTGATCCCGGTGTGTACTTCGCTATGAACAGCCCTGCCGCCCTGATCGGTACGGATGCCAATACTGCCGCCGAAGTGATTACCATCAAGCTGCAATTCCCTGTTGATGCCGCAACCCTGTTGCACACCGCTAAAGAAGTCGGCGAAAACACCATCCTTTCCCGTGCGGGCGGTGCGCCTACCCTCGCAGTCGGTATGGCACACATCATGAGCCGCCTGATTCCGGGCGAAGCCATGATGGCATTCTGGTATCACTTTGCCCTGTTGTTTGAAGCCTTGTTCATCCTGACCGCTGTCGATGCCGGTACCCGCGTCGCACGTTTCATGATTCAAGACTTGGGCAGTATTTTCTACAAACCTTTCGGCAACACCGACTCCATCCCTGCCAACCTGATTGCGACCTTCTTCGCCGTGGCATTATGGGGCTACTTCCTCTACACCGGCGTGACCGACCCGTTGGGCGGCATCAACTCGCTCTGGCCTTTGTTCGGCATCGCCAACCAAATGCTGGCAGGCGTAGCCTTGATTATGTGTGCCGTTGTATTGATTAAGATGAAACGCGACCGTTATGTCTGGGTGGCACTCGTTCCTGCCGTCGGCGTACTGTTTGTAACCTGCTACGCCGGTCTGCAAAAACTGTTCCACAGCGACCCGCGCGTCAGCTTCCTTGCCCATGCCGGCAAATACAGCGAAGCATTGGCTAAAAACGAAGTCCTCGCGCCCGCTAAAGACATCGGCGAAATGTCGCAAATCATCTTCAACGACCAGATCAATGCCGGTCTGACCGCATTGTTCCTCTCCGTCGTCGTCGTCGTTGCCATCTACGGCGTGCGTACCGCTATGAAAGCACGCAAAGTCGGCTGGTCAACCGCTAAAGAAATTCCGGCGGTGTACCGCGACGGCAAACAACCGGAGGCACAAAGTGAAGCGTAAACTCGCCGCTTGGTGGAAAACCGCCAAACTTACCGCCAACCTCATGGCAGGCGTGCCCGATTATGAAAACTACGTTGCACAACAACGCAAACATAATCCCAACGCCCCCGTCATGACAGAGCTGCAATTTCAAGACTACTGCCGCAAACGCCGCTGCGGTGCAAACGGCGGAAGATGTTGCTAATCGCTTGAATGGTTGAAAAAAGGTCGTCTGAAAGTTTTCAGACGACCTTTTTATATTAACGCTGCTTGAAAAAGAACGGGCTGAGACCTTTGCAAAATTCCCCAAAATCCCCTAAAT
>FLSE01347889.1_pt1 | contig 10508 bp, 6 predicted proteins | sample 1550461 | NCBI WGS metagenome assembly FLSE01 (sample SAMEA4031758, study PRJEB14383) | metagenome | biome: human; feature: oral; material: saliva | place: Philippines | collected 2014 | reverse complement strand
CTCCTGCTAAACAGCAAGAGATATTAGATAAAAGAAATCTAATGATGAATACATTGGATTTCATTGATATTAAAGTAGTACTATTTGAAGAACCTGAAGGATCTCCACGTCCTCGGTTTAGAATTGTTAATAGATATAACTTAGCCAATATGGCTATGGCTAATTCCCAATTTGTTCATGTATACTCTATTACTGGTAAAGAAGATAATGTATTCATGAAACGATTATTAGATAGTGGTGAACTTAATCAAGTACAGCAAATGCTTTATACTCCATGTGATGTAGAATTCAATGCATTTGTTAAGACACCATCTTCATTTAATACCGTAGATACATTCCTAGCAGAGATTGGTTTAATTAGACCAACTAATAAACCTGACTGGGATAATATTGGTAAGAAGTATTCCGATATGTTTAACTCTAATATATGGCTTGATGATACTCTAGTTATAGATGGTACTGTAAGAAAGTATTATTCTATTAAACCTAGAGTAGAAGTTCATCTTAAGTATATGAATATGCTTTATAATAGAACTCAATATACTTCTACAGTTAATAAGTTGAATAAGCAAGAATTAGATTCATCTAATGTAACTTACTTTGACTTTAATAAACTGAAGTGATATATTATAATCTTGATGTATAATATAGTTATTAATTAGGAGGATTGAATTATGCCATCTCAATTAACACCTTCCAATCAGGAAGAAATTAAGAATAAGACGCAACCGCCTTTTGAGCAATTTGAAGAATGTCAAAGAACTACATGTGTTTATCGTAATGCTAATGGTAGATGTATTTATGAGACATGTGTATTTGCAAATGAGAAACCTCAGTTTGTAGATCATTGGGATTTTGAATGCCAATCTTGTCATAAGATTGAACAGCGTGATGTACGTGATATGAAGATCATGTTTTGTGATAGCTGTTTAGCCCGTATTAGAAAAGCAGAGGAATTACCATTCCACTGTGTATTCTGTGGTAAGTCTCAAGGACATCCATCTAAGATCATGTTTAGTGGTATTTGTGATGAGTGTTTTGCTAAGTTAAATAGAAGTATTCATTGTAAGAACTGTGGTAATTCATAATGGAAAATAACTTTAGAGGAAGATATAGAACAGCTAGTGCTGAAAGTATAGTTGTAGCTAACTATATTAGATATGAGACATTAGCTGAAATAACTAATACTGTATTTGCTGGTAGTAATGCAAATGTATTAAATATTTATATCGATCTATACCAGCTATTTAGAAAGATGTATAGATCTGATGTAGCTGTAGGTAATAGATCATCTGTTGCTGCAGCAGTTGTAAATATGTGTATCCATTATAGAGCATTCTATAAGAAATATTATGGAGTTCATACACGTATTTATCTAATGCAAACATCTGGTCCGATGTTAATGAATGAGAAATTCTATCCATACTATAATCATACTAACGTAGAGAAGATGGTTCTGGCTAATATGATTACTACATTCATGGTACAGAACTGTGCTATCTTAAAAGAGCTTTGTAAATATCTCCCAGATATCTATTACATTGAAGGACCTTATGAGACTTCAGTAATGATTTATTCAACTATCTTAGATAGAAAAGATAATAGTCCTAATATTATTATTTCTAGTAGCACTCTACAGTATGCTGTACCAGTATTTGCTGAAGCTCAAACTGTAGTAATTGATCATACATGGGTTGAGGGTGGTATTAGATATAGAGTTGTAGATAAAGGTAATGCATTGATCGAATTATTATCTAAATACAAGCTATCTGATAATACAATCAAGAAATGTTTATCCATCAATCCACAGTTATTTGGATTATATATGGCTATGACTCGTAATGAGCATAGAGATCTATATTCTATGAATAATGTAAGTACTACTCTTAACTTATTGAATAGTGCTATAGATAGACACATGATACCAAATTCATACATATCACCAGAGTATATGGAAATGATATCTTTATTAGATAAAGATAGAGCTGTTGAATTGGCTAATAGATATAAAGCTGTAGATTTAGTATATCAAACAGAATTATATCGAATGTCTAATAACTATCTAGATAGATCTTGGGATGTAAACTTACAAGATCCAGATATGGTTAAACTATTGAATGAAAAATACTTCAAAGGAAATCCATTAGACTTAGATAGAATCTAGAATTAGTCCCATAGGAGTCAATCTCCTATGGGATTATTTTTTTTTGTTAAAATGGGCTATTTTGAACATCTTGATAACTGGAGGTGTATGAAATGCCGCAACTTAAATATGAATACTATATTGATCTATACTATAACCATCCAGACTATAAGGATAAGAATAAGATAGATCAAAAGAATATAAAAAGTTTAACCATCTATAAAGAGTATGATAAATATAATATGCCAATTGCTACTATGAATTTACACATAGATAAGAAATTTGCAGACCATATTATCAAGAACTCTAAGACTACGACTATGACTATGATGGTATATAAATATCAATTAGATAATAATGCTGCCATCAAACAACTATACTTTCAACATGAGTTCTCATATCTTACAGATGATGATACAAATAAAACTGAAGATATTGATTATGCTAAAACTAATTCTAAAGAAGAAGATCGTGAAGATGTATATAGAATTCTTAAACTTGGTTTAATCTCTAAGAAGTTAGTAGACTCCAACTTAAGCCCTAATAATGCTACAATCTATAATTCTTCTATGCAGAATATTATAGTCGATCTACTTAATGTAGGAGAACCACTTTTAATTGAACCATTCACTGAGACTGAACCAGTAGATCAGTTAATTATTCCCCCAAAGGAATCATTAGCTAAGACTTTAGATTATTTAAATACTGTACGTGTATTCTATAATACTGGATATAGATTCTTTATGGACTTAGATAATATCTATTTAGTATCTAAATCCGGTAAAGCTACATTACGTAATCTTGATAAGTATGAAACTATTAAGTTTAACTTATCTGATATTGGTGCTAAAGAAGATGCTATACTTGAAGGTTTCCGTGATGACGATAAAACTAAGAGCTATATCATTGACGTTCCAACTACTGATATTAAGTATGGTAAAGATAATATAACTGATAAAGAGTTAAATGGTTTTACTGCAGTAATAGATGCATCTAAAACTATTCAACAGAGTTATCTTAAAAACTCTAGGGCATTTGGTGGTATCTTTGGTACTTATCAAAATATTATGAATACTATGGATAATATCAAGAAAGTATCCAGTAGTGTACGTCAAGTAGTAAAGAATATTCATCAAACTACTGATACAATTAAAGGTAGCTTTAATCAAATTGTAGAGCAAGCTAAAGAAGCTAAGTCTACAGTTGATACTGTAGCAACTCAAGCTGAAGCATTACTTAGACAATTACCTGAACAGGTAGTAAATGGTACTGCAGGGGTACTTGGTGTAGATGGAAGTATTAAGAATCCTGATGCAGACGTTAGAGAGATGCTTCTTAATATTATTAAGCATACCGTAACTATGCAAACTAAATCTACTGATACTATAGAAAAGTCTGAAGACACATTTGGTAAATTTAAATCAGCATACACTGGTCAGATTTATCATATAGAAAACTTTAAGTCTCTAGTTGGTGCTATTTCTCCTACTAACTTTACAGACAACGTATCACATCTACAAAAAGAAGTTAGTAAACTACCTGAAAAGAAAGAGCAATCTAAAGCCAGCTTCAAGAAAGGTATGGTTGACTTCAATAACGAATATTCTGACTATCTCCATAGTAACACTTTCATTGTAGATAAACTACAGAATAGTCCTGATACTGTAACGTATGTATTAGAACGTGATGAAAAAGGCGCTCCTATGAGTACATTTGAATTGGATCTAAGGGCTCTTAAATCTAACTTACCTGAATTGGTTAAGAATATGGACTTTACTAAATTAAAGCTTGGAGATATGAAAGGTTTCACTGAGCAAATGAAGAATAGTCTTAAACTAAATTCTAATGTAGGTGATGGATTAAAGAAACAAATTGCTGCTACAAGAGATATTCCAAAAGACTTCTCTAAACAGATTCTTGAGGGTGCAAATACTTATGTTAAATCTTTGCAAGTTGCTAAAACTAACATGTTAGCCAATGCTAAGAGTAGCGCAATCAATGTATCTAAGTCGGTGGGTGCACTAAAAAGTAACTTATCTTCACTATACCAGAGTGGTAGTACTGCTATAAGTGGAATAAGCGATATATCCAAGGTTGGCTCTAATGGTGAGTCTATGATAGATATAGCATTAGACTTAACTGATGTAGTAGAAGACTTAGGTAAACGTAAGTTAATCCGTATTCCTAACGACAATATGGGATTAATTAAGAACTTCAAACATGCATTAGAATTAAAGTCTACTTATATCTCTTTAAGTAAACAGCAATTAGATAACTCTATATTCAATATGAACGTTAGATATCTAATCAATAATAATACTAAAGAGCATAAAGAAGATACAACTGATTACTTGATGCTATCTAAGATAGAAGTATATACTAATCAAGGTGAAAGATTTATGGCTTCTACTAATATGACGTTTGCTAAACTCCCTAAGAGTACTGCAGATAATAGTAAAAAAATATAAAGAAAAACCCCTATGGAGTTAAACTCCATAGGGGAATATTTTTTAGTTAGCTTGTTGAGCTTTTTCAGAATCGTTATTAGCATTTACATATGCAGATACGTGGGCTTTGATAATTTTCATGTAATCAGACATGATCTTTTCAGCCATTTGATATTTGCATTGCATATATGTGCTATAAGTAGATGCAATTCTATTAACGATCTTTTGAGCGTTAACTGCTGTTTTAGAATCAACACCACCATTTTTAACGTTATCAATAGTTTGATTACCGGATGCAGTAATAGATGCACTATTACTACCAGTAGCACCTGCAGCAGGAGCATTAGTTTTATTGATTTCAATTTCACTAAATACATCACCATATAAATATGTAGAGTTATGTTGAGCTCCTTGTGCTGGAGCTGCAGCTGGGGTAGATGGAGTACTTGCTGTAGAGCTTGTATTAGTAGAATCTGTAGGAGTAGTAGATGCTGCAGGTTGTTGACTAGCAGCTTTATTAATAGCAGACTCTAAAGATTTAAATAATTGATCACTTGTAGATTTATCTTTCTTGATATTGTCTACAATCTTAGGAATATTTAAAACTTGGTTAGCTAATTCTCTAATACTGATTTCATTAGCAGAGTAGTCTTTATCAGAATCTTTACCGCCTTTGAAATAGTTATTACAAGTTTCTTTCCAGTCATCATCATCTTTATATTCGTTGATGATAGTTTTACGGAAATCATTAATAACTTTATCTACATCAGCATTTTCAGGCATACCGTTAGCTGTACTAATTACACCATTGAAGTTAATATTAGGAGCAGCTTGAATACGATTCAAACCTTCCTTGTAGTTAGGCATATTAACTGTAGTGAAACCAGCAGTAGGTTTATCGATTTGATCTTTATATTTTTCAATATAATCTTTATTAGATTTGAAGAACTTATCAAACCAGTTAGATACTTTATCAAATAAGTTCATAACGAATGTCTTAATTTTATTAAAGAATTCTTTTACTTTATCCCAAGCACCTTCATGAACTGCAGTCAATCTAGCTTCAACGTCTACACCTTCAGCGAGAATCATTGCTTCTTTGATACAGCAATCCATAATAAGATCATTGTGTTTCATATCAGTGATATGGTTCATTAAGATTTCAGCATCAGTAAGTTTAGTAAACTTGAATGCTTCTTCTTTCAAGAACTTAGTAGACTCAACTGCCACAGCTTCAATTGTATCATCAACAAATTCTTCATTTGCCATCATAGAGATACGAGCTAAGACACCTTTAGCTTGGTAATAGTTATTGCAAATATATTGTGCTTTGATTGCATATACAGTCAAATGATAAGTCCAGATTTCAGAGATCATGCTAATGATGATACGTTCAATCTTACGGATATAATCATCGCTATTTACACGAATCTTAGTAGAGTTTCTATATTGAATAACTTTGTTTAAAAGTTTCTTATATTCTTTATTGATCAATCTAGCATTATCTAGATTAGCTTCTAAATCATCACGTACAGACTTAACGATTTCAATGCATTTACCAACACATTCTTTATGGAAAGATCTAGTAGTAGTCTCACCAACAAAAATATCTGGAGTTCTAGATAAGTCTTTAACTTCGATATCATCTGGATCAGCATCAATGATTTCAGCTTTAGCACGTTTAATGATCTTGCTTTGATTATTGGTAGTAATCTCTAATAACTTACGAGCATCTTCTTCAGATAACTCATAGAAGTTATCACCGAAGAAGTGTAAGATACTAGTTAAGATATTCTTAGAGCATGGGATCTCATCATCCAATACGAATTGGGTCATCTCACGCTCCATAAGAATATCATTATTATTGAAGTCTTTTAAGTATTCATTGACTACATTGATTAGTCTAGAATCGCCTTCATTATTAAGACGTTTAAGATTGTCATCCAATACATCTACATACTTTGCGGTATAGAATGCATTAAGACGAGTTAAAGTACCGAAGAATTGATCATATGCTTTTCTTGCAGTAACTTCAGAGTCACTTTCTAAGATATTACGATAGAAAGTTTGGTTTTCTTTCAAAGCCTTAGTTTTAAATGTATCAACTAACCTAACAACTTGAGGTAAAGTTGCAAAGGAAGTTTTAGCAACAAGGCTTGGAGTTTTAATTTTATCTAGTAGAACGCTATCAAAAGAGAAAGCTTTCATATTACCTTCCATTATATTACCTCCAAGGTAAAGTTAATAAAAATAAAGAGGAGAGAGATATTGAATCTCTCTCCTCAAAGGTTTTAAATCTTAAATTAGATATTGAAGTATGCACCGAAGTCTTTATGATCGAATGCAGATTCATTATATTTAGGATTTGGTTTAGCTGTAATGAGTTTACGGCAAATTGCACGAGCATCAGATTTTAAGCCTTTAATACATTTGATATAGAAAGCAGCTACCCATGTCAATAAGGAAGAAGATTTAGATGCATGAGTTTTATATGCAGCTAAACGTAGAGTAGTTAAGTTTTTCAAAGTATCAGAAGCTGCAGCGTTTTTATTAGCTTCAATATTTTTGATAGCGCTATTACGTGCACTTTCAGCTTTCTTAACAGAATCGTCTGCAATGCGTTTAATTTTACTAGCATCAAGATCTACAATGTCAAGAATAGTTTTAACGTTGGATTTAACCCAAGCTGCATTTACTTCTTTTTCTAAATCTTGAGATTTGTATTCATCTTTAAGATCACTAATTTTTTCTTCGAAGTCTTCAATAACATCATCAAATTTATCTTTTTCACCAGTAGTAGAACCGATTTTAGATGCATAAGATTCAATTAATTGATGTGCTTTACTAACAGGTTTAGTATCACCTTTAGCGATTTCATCTACGATTGCACCATATTTCATAGTGTATTCGTAGTCTGAGCTCAAATATGCTGCGTTTTCTTCGATTTGTTTCTTATATTTAGCTAAGAAAGCTTTATCTCCACGAACGTAGGAAGAGATCCAACCAACGAATTTATTCCATACGGATTTAACCCAGTTTTTAATGAAATCCCAAATTTTTGTGATTTTTTCTTTAATAGTTTCGAGCATACCTTCAGTATAAACTACTTCAGTACCTTCACGAACCATATCTAATTCATAACGACCAATGCCAGACATGATAGCATTATCCATTTCTTGGATAGTATCACATGCTTCTAAAGCAAGCACGTCGAAATCAGTATATTCATTAACTACAATATCAAGTTCTTGGTAAGATTCTTGTACAGTAGATTCAGCGAAAAATGCCATTATAATTACCTCCGTAAGTTATAGTCAATTATTCATGCATCAAAGCATCAGCTTCTACTGCAAGAAGATCTGCATCAACTGCAGATTCAGTTTTAGGATTATATGCAACTGCTTTAGCGAATAAGCGACGAGCTTGAGCTGCTTTTTTCTTAGCAATAGCTACAGCACATTCTGCAATAGTAACTTGAGCTTTAGCTGCAGCATTAGCAATTACAGAAATATTTTTAACTTCTTCTTTACCTTTAGTAAGTTCAGAAACAGTTTTAGCTAATTTACCATCAACTTCTTTGAAGCGTTTTTGAGCTTCTTTAAGAGCTGCACCATTAGTTAATTCACCAACTACATCGCTTTTGATATCTTTGAAGTTTACAGTTTTTTCATCACTAAAAGCTGCTTTTAAGATTTCTTTTTTAGCTTCAGCATGAGAAGATGCTTCTACACCAGTATAGATAGATTTAATGATGTCTTCAGTACTAGATTCAGCGAAGTTAGATAAAGTTAAAGAAGCAAAGTCTTTAGCGCCATAAGCTGCATTAGTTGGTTCTTCATATTTAACTTCTAATTTATCCAAATCAGTTTTGTTTTCAACATCTTTTTTGAATTTGTTATAGAAAGCTTTATTGTCACTCATTACACGAGCAGCAATTTTTGCATACCAGCCGTTGAAGAAGGCTTTAACTTTAGCCCAAACTTTTTTAACGAATTCAACAACTTTAGTTTTGATAGTTTCCCAAGCACCTTCTTGGAAAGTAGCTACGTCAGCACCTTCTTGAACAAGTGCACATTCTTTAATATCAGAACGCACGCAATCAGCAAAAATTTCAGCTTCGAATTGAGTACATTCCAAAGCAATAACACCAAGACCTACTTCGCTTTCATAGATAGCGGAGTTTTCAAGGGTTACGTTGATATCTTCAGTATCATGACCACCGAAAAATGCCATAATTAGTATCCTCCTTAAAAAGTTATACTTAATAGTATAAAAGGTTTTAATTAATTTTCAACCAAAATAGGTTAGATTTATTAAATTGTTACACGTATAGAGTTAAAGACTAATAGAAATTAGGCTATTATGATATTAATATCTAGTGCATTATTCTCAGTACCAATAGTATTAATATTTAAGAACTCAGGAATTCTACCAACGATAGATTCATCTTTACGATAAATGTGTTGATATCCTGGACCATATCCATTAAAGTCTAAGAATTCAAAGTAAGTTACATTCTCTGCATACTTTTGAGTTATATATGTAACGATATTAGGAATATGAATATCAGAGATTCTGGATTTATCTTCAATATACTTTCTAATATCATTCTTAATATACTCACTTAAGTATTTATCAGTAGTTGTTAAGAACTTAACCTTGAAGGTCATAGATAGGTTAACTCTATTTAATGGTACACCATCGTTTACATAGAATAACTTAGATGGACCATAAGTGTTAAAGAACTTGATGTCTATACCGAAGCTATCTTCTAGAACGTCTAGACAATCAAGGATATGAATACGTTTCTTTTCAAGATTATTAATAAAGTCTTGAATTCGTTCTTCCGTATTCACGTAATCATAAGAGATAACTGGTACCCGATCTATAATATAAGAGATCTGTCCATTATCTTGCTTTTTGACTTTAATATGAGACTCAATCAAGTCAGAGTAATTATATAAGAAGTCAATACCATACTTAACAGTGTATTCATTGGTTAAGCTATAGCCTTCTAAGAAATCAGCTGTAAAGATTTGATCAGACTTATGAAGACCTGCATTATAGCCGAATACATCTTTAGCAAATACGAATATTTTCATATGCATATTATTAGCCATATACCCAGGACTCAATCTAGTTGCATTACCAACTTCATATACATTATTGATCTTAAGCTTGATATTCTTATCAATCTTATTATCAGTATTAAGCTTGAACTTGTAATCCATTACATAAGTACCTTGATCGTAGTTTACAAACTCAGCCTCAGCCCATCTGTAAGGAACTTGATATTTCTCATCAGTATAGAATACAGCTAAGACTTTAATATCTACACCAGTAATCTTTTCTGGATCATGTGGATCATCTTTATGAACTAGACCAATATCTGATTGGATATTTTGCATAATAGAGATATCACCAAAATATGTATCACGATCAGATAGATAATGTCTATACCAATTCATCTTAGTAGCAATGAACTGTACTTTGGAGTCTTGATTTACATAAGTGAATTCAAGTAACTTATTTACATCCATGATATTCATATAATAAGATACATATAAAGGTTTCTTATTAACAATACACATGAATGGATTCATATATAAGAACTCATTCTTTCTTGCAGCGTTAAGTTCATCTGCAGAAGCTTGATATGCAATAGATGCATTAGTAGTACCATCATATTTGATAATATTACCAGCAGTCAATATATAGTTTGAATCTGAGATATTATCAAAGTCACGTCTAATAGCTTCAATTGGGATAGTATTGGTTGGAATGATATTTGTAGGAGAATCCATTAATACGAATGCATAATATAGACGGGCTAATGGGTTATCCATCTTCTTGAAGAAGAATAACTTATTGTCATCGTCATCAATAGTATTGAAGTAGTTATTAATATCAGTACTATT
>FLSE01343738.1_pt1 | contig 10548 bp, 7 predicted proteins | sample 1550461 | NCBI WGS metagenome assembly FLSE01 (sample SAMEA4031758, study PRJEB14383) | metagenome | biome: human; feature: oral; material: saliva | place: Philippines | collected 2014 | reverse complement strand
CCTAATAGGGCTAATTGTTCGGCTATTTCTTTTTCAAGTTGTGCAATTTCTCGGTTATCTTGTTCAATCATACGATTGATTTCATCAAGATTAAGTTCTTCTTCTTCCTCAAATGTGTCTACATATCGAGGAATATTTAGATTATAGTCATTTTCTTTAATTTCTTCGATAGACGCAACATGTGCATATTTATCAACGTCTTGTCTATTTCGGTATGTTTCAATAATTTTAGTAATATTTTTATCACTTAAATTATTTTGATTTTTACCCTTTTCGAACTCATTGCTAGCATCAATAAATAGTACATCGCGTGTCGTACGGTTTTTCTTAAACACAAGAATTGTTGTAGGGATACTTGTGCCATAGAACAAGTTCGCAGGCAAACCAATCACCGCATCAAGGTAATTCTTTTCTATAATAGTTTGGCGAATCTTACCTTCTGCTGCGCCACGGAATAGAACACCATGAGGTAAAACGATTGCCATTGTACCTTCATTGTTTAGGTGATATAAGCTATGTAATATGAAAGCATAATCTGCTTTAGAGGCTGGTGCTAATTTACCATATTCACTAAAGCGTGGATCTTTAAGTTTACTTTCACTATTATCCCATTTCGCAGAATATGGAGGATTCGCAACAACCGCATCAAAGGAACGTGGTCTATCAATCCCATCACGGTCAGGACCATCTGGCCAATCACTTTCAAGAGTATCAGCATTATTCAGTGTCATATTATTATACGTAACATCATGCATCATTAAATTCATACGTGCCAAGTTATAGGTAACTGTATTTAGTTCTTGCCCGTAAAAGCTAACTGCACCTTGACGAGATCCATCAGGCAATTCATTACGAACCGTCAATAGTAGTGAACCAGAACCCATTGTAGGGTCATAGACTGTGAAAGTATCAGATTGAGATTTTATATTGCCAGTAACAATTTTAGCCAAGATTTGACTAACTTCATGTGGTGTATAGAACTCCCCACCTTTTTTACCAGCATTAGCTGCAAACTTACCAATCAAATACTCATAGATCTCACCAAGTATATCTTTACCATTTTCATCTTTATACTCGATTTCATCAATTTTAGTAACAACCGCATTTAAAGTCTTCGTTCTTCCGGCTGTTGTTGATCCAAGTCCAGAGTCACCAAGATTAATGTAGTTAAAAATACCTCTAAAATCTGCTGCAGCCTCTTTATTAATTTCAGCATTCTTATTAAAATTTTCAAATAATCGTTGATAATCACTAGGAATAACTGAGCCATTATGAATACTTTCAGTCAAAGAAGCCCATGTATCCTCAGGATTAATAACATATCCTAACGTACCTGCAATATCAATTAAACAAGCCTCTAAGCCTGCCTCTTCGACAAGTTCCTTATATGCCTCATTAACAGATTTTCCATCTGAAACATCAACCAAGTCATTATTAACTAAGTACTCTTCTTGATGAATCGAAAGATATTTATAGAACAAAAATGGAAGAATGTAATCTTTGAAAGAGCTTGCATCCATTGTGCCACGCAAATCATTGGCAATAGCCCATAATTGGCTTGAAATATTCTGTGCTTTTGATTCTGCCATACAAAATCTCCTTTATTTATACAAACATCTGTTGAAGTAATGCTTTTTTCTGTAATTGTAAGTGATCTAACTTACGCTGATGAAGGGTAATAGATTTATCAAGCTGATTAAATAGTGTACTAATTAATTCTTCCTCTTTGGGATTTGATGGTACATAACCATTAATATTATCAATAGTAGTTTTAGATAAACTAGGAACCCCTGTTGATTCATCAAACTTTTTCCAAGGCATCAATTGCATTAAATAGTATAAGAATAAAATTGAATGCTTATCTAATGCGGTAAGATAAAATAAAGTGTCTACTGTCCAAAAAGGTGCTTTGAGATATTGCGGCTTATCAATCGTTCCTTTTCTACCAATTCCTATAGCATCTATATTAGATAAAGACTCATTCACACTTAACATATAGCCACCAGTACCATATACAGGTATATCGCCTTGTTCTAGATGTTTATAGTCTTTACCGGAATTAACTTTTAAAATATCTGATAACTTACGCTGTTCCCAAGCATCAGTAAATCCTGGAAAACGAAGTTCAGGATATCGTTTTCCATTTTTCGGAAAAAGTTTCTGAAGCAACGCTTTTTTCTTTAATTTAAGATTATTTAACTTACGCTGATGAAGGGTAATAAGTTCTTCAATACTTAGAATTAATTTTGTAATCTTAGTACGTTCAGCTTCTGATGGTATTAATATAGAAATATCAAGAAAATCTTTTTCATGAATTCTCCATTGACCATAAACAACACCTTGCCTAAATCGAATCATCTTAGCAATAAATCTTGGTAATAATGACATTATCCCAATAAATTGACTATCACCAATAGATACACCGTAAAAAATACTATATACAGGTGATATTACAGCTTTACCCGTTTTATTTATTCCTATAGAGCCTGTTTCTAAATTATTAGAGCTATATATAAAATCTCCCAGCTCAGTTCTTTTATATTTTTTCGATTGATCTAATACTAAAAAGCTTCTATCATATCTTTCACCTTTTGGTATTACACCATGCCCTTGAACAAACGACATTAATGGATATTCATTTGTTTCAACTTGTTGCTCATTACGTTCAACTAAAATATCTGATAACTTACGCTGTTCCCAATCTTCCGTAAATCCCGGAAATCGCAATTTAGGTACTCTCCGTTTTTCTTTACTCATCATAACCTCGCTTTCCCTTTATCACAACAACACTACCTTTCATTAACATAAGAATCTGCAAATTTATATAAAGCTGCCACAAGTTCATTACCATATTTGATTTTATTAAGACTTACAATATCCGTATCTTGTGCTTTTGCTTGGTATTCCGCACGTGCATCTTTTTTTAATTTACTAATTCTACCAGTACTATCCAAATCCTGTTTGCCAGCCGTATGTCGAGAAAATAGATCTAATATTTCGTCATTACTGATAACATCAATGATTCCCCATTTTAAGCGGAAATCAAAAATATCATCTTTCATAATCATAGTATTTACATCTTCAATGACTTCCAAACTAGTTAACTTTACAGGATATTGAATAGTCTTTCCTTCTGGAGGATACGTACCTTTATAAATTGCATCAGCCGCATTATTAATTTGTTTTGCATATTGGCGATCATCTAAAGCCATTGCAAAGTCATTAATTTTTTCACGATAATCTGCAGCTGCATCCATACGTTTTTCATGAACAGCATTCATTAATGCTTCTATCAATTCAGTGAGATAGTCATAGTTAACACTAATTTGTTTTACATGTATCATGCGTAGTTCAACTTGAGCAACCGGTACATCATGATTTTCAGCAATACGCTCTTTCAAATCGTTATACAGAGATGTCGTTAACATTTCTTCTTGTTCAGGTGTCATCCCTAGCAAGGTAACAAGTTCATCTGGATTATCATAGTCAAATCCGATATCTTCGCCATTAACAACATCTGGGTCATATTGTTTTAGCTTCGACATTCCCGCACTATATGTACGCATAAGATTGAACATTTCCTCTTGCTTAGCTTCACTAGCAGGAACTTCTGTAAAGTTATCCGTCATATCTGCAAGACGGTCTACTACTTGTTTTACTTCTTCAAATTGCTCTTTGAAAGGTTTTGCTAAAACGCCACTATCAACTAATACCTTCGTATCTACTAATGTTTCTTGTACATCAGCAGAATGCTTATTGGCATAAATACTTAATGCTCGATTCATGAGCTCTTCGTTTTTAGCTGGCCATCTGTAATTGACTATACGGCCCCACGGCTTTCCTTGATTATCAGCAATACGATTTGTTCTAGAGTAAGCTTGAATTAGCATTGCATCCTTCAATGTACGGTCCACATACAGTGTATTTAGTTGCGGTGCATCAAAACCAGTTAATAGTTGATCCACAACGATAACAATATCTAAATATTGCCCGTCTTGTGCTGTACGATTTAAGCGTGTTGTTAAATCTTGAGTGTAACCTGATACATCATCCAGTCCAAAGCTAGTACCAAACATCTTATTATAGTGTTTCATGGCACGTAATAGACCATCATTTGTAGTTAATTGGTTATCACTATTATTGGTACTCATGCTAAAAGTAATACCTACTTTTAACGTGGGTAGCCCTTGTTCTAGGCGTTCTTGATTCACTCTTTCAAATTCATCAAAGTACATTAAGGCCATTGGTGTGCTTGCTCTATTCCCACCTACATGTGTAGTAAGCATTGCGTTATAAGCACCATCATTAGAACGATTTCTCCAATTTTTAAAGATATCTTCTACAACTAATTTTACGTGATCAAGATTATTATCATAGAAACTTGGTTCTATCATATCATCCATATCATTATCAGTAAGATTAGCAATCTTTCGCTCAATATCTAACTCATTCCAATTAGGGTATTTCTCTTTATAGAACTTTGGTAAGTATTCAAGTTTCATTTTGTCTTCTGCAATTGTAGTTTCGAAATCCACCTTGAAACCTAATACATTTTTATCTGCAATAGCTTCGCGAATAGTATATGCATGTAACAATTTACCAAATACTTCATGTGTTTTAGTACCTTTTTTACCAACCACCTTATCAAACATAGGGGTTCCCGTATAGCCAACCCAAGCAGCACCTTTAAATACTTTTTGCAAATCTTCAAAGCTTTCACCACCGGTAGACCTATGGGCCTCATCGACAATGAACACAAAGTTTTTCTTTGGTACTACAAAGTCTTTACGATTAATGAGAGTATTTAATTTTTGTACAGACGTAACAATAATGCCATACCCTTTTTCATTTAATTTCTTCTTTAATGCCGAAGTATTTTCTGTTCCACCAATGGTATCAAATTGTTTACCATCAATATCAATAGAGCCTTCAGGATCGTATGCTTTATAATTTGCCTCTGTTTGTTTCGTTAATGCTATACGATCAACAACAAATACAACCTTATCTACATTTGGCATGCGACTTGCCAGCCAAGCGGTTTTAAAGCTAGTAATCGTTTTACCAGATCCTGTTGTATGCCAAACATAGCCTAATTTATTAATTGGTAAATCAAAATCAGCGCGTTTTAATTCATTTAAAACTGCTTTTGTGGCATATACTTGATAAGGACGCATAACCTTAAGCATTTGTTTATTCTTAGTACCATCGAGAATAGTAAACAATGTAGACATTTGATGTGCCATAGGTATGCTAAGGAACATATCAGCAAAGGTGTTCCAATTACGAACAACCTTGTTATCATTAGGATTTTGCCATTCAAAAGCAAAATCTTTATTAAACAAATCGGCTGTAGTATTCGCCATATATTTAATTCGATTTGGAGTCATTGCGACTAGAATTTGAACGGTTGAGAAAATATCACTGTACTGTTTTTCCTGAATATATTGATGCATTTGATTTAATGCTTCATCTACATGATGTTTAACAGATTTTTCTTCAATTTGAATAATAGGTAAGCCGTTAATAAGTAGTGTTGTATCAAAACGACGTTCTGGTCGACCTGCAATTTGTGGTTCTCTCTTAACTTGGCTAACCACTTGGTAAACAGTATTACCTGCCCCTATTTGTTTTTGATCAAATACTGTTAAAAATACATGGCGGCCATCATCTAGGTCAACTTCTACTTGAGATACGCCATTTATACCATATAGAAACTGTCCTGCTTGATATGGAGTATACAATTCATTAATTACTTTTTGAACTTGTTTAAATTCTGTGTCACTTAAAGGTTTAGTTAACTGATTTTGATTTAATTGATATAAAATCTTACGAAAATTATCCCAAAGTGCCTCAGTTGTTTTTATGGTTGGCTCATACTTCCAGAGTTTACTTTTATAAACCTTCATATTTCCATAAGCATCTATTGTATCACCTATTTGATTAGACTTGGCTGCATTAATAACAATCCCAGTTGATAATTGCTCAATTAATTTATTTTCAAATTCTAACTCTGTCATATTAGTTTACTCCCTGTAACATATTAATTGCTTTACGATATGTATTATCTGCCACACGCTGTTTTAATGCTCTTAGTCGTAATTGTTTAAAATAAATATCCCCCATAATACGTTGTATTTCAATGGATGGTAATTTTGGTAACTGGATTTCTTTTAATAAGCTAAGACTATAACGTACAACTTGACTGCCTTGTAAATTTTGTTTGAACTGCCTTTTAATTTTAGAATTCTCATTAATCAAATAAGCCATAAACTTTTTATCAATAGGCGTATTTAACGGCTCCATCCGAACATAGTTTTGAGTAAAAAGATAACCTTCATGATCACTGGTAACGAGGGTAGCAATGCCAGATATTGTACTAAATATTAAATCTCCTGCTTTAAGAGTAGAGCCTTTATATTCTGTACGAATTTGTTTTCTATCGCTCATAGATCCAGGTACACCAGTTAAATCTTCATATAATTCGTTCTGTCCATACAAGGTATATAACACTGCATCTTTACTAGTGCTTTCCTCTAATCGATATTGTGATACCCCTGTATTACTATGAAATATATCTTTAATATACACTATGTCACCTCTTCCTCAAAAAATGTTTTCATTTTATATTTATTTTTGCATGTAAAAAAATTACACTGTACAACTTTTAACTTAAGTATACAGTGTAATTCATATAAAAGCAATTATATTTTTGTAATTTTTTAAAATGCAGAATTGTTTTCTTTAATTCTAAATACTTAACTAAACTATTTTATATTCTTAATATCATAAGTAACCATTTCTTTTGGCATCTTAGCCCCCAGTCCACTTTGGAATGTATGATAGTAGTCCTTATTGTTATTAGTATCCACATATTGCACAATATCACGATAGTCTTTTACTAATAGATTGCTATTATTAGACATAATAAAGTGCGTATATACAAATTGTTTGTCATGAGATACTAACATATACAAAGTTGTTTTAGGGCGCTTAATTTGCAAGTATACAGATGGCATAGCATCATTCCATACGGTAGCAAATTGAATTGGTTGTCGCATTGAATATTTATCAGACATAATGATACTTCGTACAACTTTTGGGAATATATTCTCTAGATGCTGCATATCAGTATCTGCTATTGGCATCACCATAATCCCCTCTTTATAATGATCGCTATCATGTATGTACATATACGAATCGCTTTTATCTACCCGTACCATTTTACTTGTTTTTAGTGTTAAAAATGTAAAATCATTAATTTTTAATGTCTTACTTTTAGAAAGGATATCCTTAGCTGGCTCAATAGATGGTAGAACATAGTTTACCAAAGGTGACATTATAATCTCTTTAGTCTTATCTACACCTTGTTTCTCCAATGAATTGAACTGTTTTTTAGGTGTCAAATTGTAACCGATATGATAGGAAATTGTAGGTGTATCCTTCATTGTAAAATTGATACTCCCTACCATCGGCGTCCCCTTAGCATATGTTACATCCCATGTAGCTTTTTCTATAGTAGGATACATAAATTTATCAGCATATAATGAAGGATTAGGCGCTTTATACACTCCAGCTGTTTTCTCTGCAATAGCTTTCATATCATCAATAGTCAACTTGTTATATGGAATCTTACTATCTTCCCAATTATTTCCAGCTGGTTGATGTCGTAATTCATAGGCCATAATCCCATTAGGACTCATAATCATTGCCTGTTTGAAAGCAGAGGTGCCATCTGAAATTTTTTCAGTATTACCATACCTACTTGGATATGGCATAGTAAATTTTATATTTGCCCCATCCTCCTTTAAAATAAATACTGTTGAAGAAAAATTTAACGAATGGTTTAACTCACGATTTGAATAAATTACCTTATCTAAATCTATGTCACCATTACCTACCACAGCTTTGGGCATATAATCTTTTATCTCTGCTTCAACCTCATGTTCCATCTTATGTACATCTAAATCAGTCTTGCGATAATTTTGATATGCCTCCTTTGATATTGTAGGATCCGCACCTGGTATATTAATATCAATCGCATGACTTCCTAACGTAACACAGCTTAAACATAATGCAGCCATCAATATACGTTTCATAATAGACTCTCATCCTTTCACATAATGTCTCTCAAATAGTATATATGTATAGAATATCATATTTTAGTTGACATTTAGTAGTACAATATAAGTATAGAATTAAGGAGATGATACATATGAGATTTACAAAACGTATGCTCGTCATGACCTTTTTAGCCGTGACTGCTGCTGTATCTACAGGATTTGCTTATGATTATGTATGCAATGGATCACAAGCAAATTGCAATACCAATGCTCAGTATAAATGTAATGCAGATACTCAATACAATTGTAATACAAACGCTCAATACAACTGTAATAATAACAATACAGTTTGTAACAATACTAGCCAAAGTTATTGCGGTCCAAACTCTAATACAAGAGGATGCGGCGGATATAGAAGATAATATGATAAGTACACTAAAAGCCTATAGTACTGTATATGTACTATAGGCTTTTATAGAGTTTATAACAAGAATACTATTTAATGCATCAATGTACTGATAAGACACAATTTAAAGCTACACTTGTATTAGGAGTTCATGCGGTTAAAGTATTCAATGGCTTTTGGTGTAAAACCAATATAGGTATTACCAGCTGCGTACGGTCCTAGTTCATATGGTTGGTAAACTAGATCAATGTTCCCCTTACCGCGTAAGCAATAGTTATCGGTTACATATTTTACACTCCATCCATTTGGAATATAGCTCTTTGTATGATTACCTGTATAATAACTTAATACATGGGATCGTAAGCCGTTATCCAATTGTGCTGCATTCGCAATTTTTATATAGTTATATAATGGAATGCGTTGACCTGTTACTTTATTATATACAAGACCTCTTGTATTATACATACCATGAGCAGCTCCGGCGTAGTAATAATAGGTAGTTAGTAGGATTGAAACAACTTGACTATCCTCATAGGTAACCTTATAGTTTTGAGAAACTTGATAAATATGTTGGTTGTAATACATATCCTTTGCTTCGAGTACATAATTTGCAATATCTGTATTAATAACTCTTTGAGCATAAGCATGATCTGTATAAACTAAAGGATACTTTAAATCTAAATTTACATCTGATTGACTGCCTGTAACAACAGTTGCATACGTTGGTACAGTTAACATAACACCTAACATAGAGGTCATACATAGCTTTTTAAAGATTCCCATAATAATGTCTCCTTTTACAAGCACCTTAAATAGGTTTATTACTATGTTAGTTCTACAAGCTATAATAAAACTCCTCTTTTATATTTTACTTTTTTGATAGTTTATTTCACTTTATAAAACAGCTAAAACGATTTAGTATTTTACACTAAAATATAAATGTAGCTATATCATACTTTCACCATACAAAAAAGGACCCTCCAAAGAGAGTCCTTAATCTGTATTATTATGCTATTAAGCGTTTTTAGCTACTTCCATAAACTCATTTATCTTATTTCTTATGAAGAGTCATATTTTCAAAAGTTGTACCATAAGCTTCTTTAAAGATATAGTTACCTACAACATATTTAGGATCATGCAAAGCTACATCAACGTATTGTTCTGGAATATTACCGAAATTCCCTAAAGCCACACCTTCATAATTAAAATCTTCCACACTATTTATTGTTAATTTCATACCAGAGCTAGCTTGTTTAGCATATATGAGAAGTGAATAGTCTTGTGCATACTGTGGAGTACGTAATACGCTGGCTACAGAATGGTTTATATCATAACGATAAGTAACTAAAACCTTGTGAATATATGAGTTAGTTCTACGACTATTATTATTTTCAACCTCATATACAACGGCCTGTGCTTTATAAATAAACTCATTCTCTTCTACTCTTTTAATGGAACTTTTATCTACAAAATACGTAATAGCATTTTTTCCTGTAAGAATAGGAACATTGTTCTTATCATTTTTAATTGCTTCCATCGATATAGCTTGGATCTGTAATGGTATTACTATACATACTAACAATAACATAGAAAATAATTTTTTCATTATTTTAATTCCCCTCTTTTAATATTTATCACACACATTCTATGTATAGAATATCATATTATAAAAGTTATTGATAATCTATTACTTTCACCACATAAAAAAGGACCCTCCAAAGAGAGTCCTCAATGTATATGATTATGCTATTAAGCGTTTTTAGCTACTTCAACAAGTTTAGCGAATGCTGCTGCATCGTTAACTGCCAAGTCAGCCAACATTTTACGGTTTACTTCAACGCCTGCTTTAGCTAAACCAGCGATGAAACGACTGTAAGTTGTACCGTTGATGCGAGCCGCTGCGTTGATACGAGCGATCCACAATTGACGGAATTCGCGTTTTTTCGCACGACGGTCACGACGAGCGTAGTACAACGCTTTCATTACTGTTTCGTTAGCTTTTTTGAACAAACGGGAACGTGTACCGCGGTAACCTTTAGCTAATTTTAAAATCTTTTTATGACGTGCATGAGCTGTAACGCC
>FLSE01015016.1_pt1 | contig 10558 bp, 7 predicted proteins | sample 1550461 | NCBI WGS metagenome assembly FLSE01 (sample SAMEA4031758, study PRJEB14383) | metagenome | biome: human; feature: oral; material: saliva | place: Philippines | collected 2014 | reverse complement strand
GAATTGATGTTTGAAGACCTGGAGAGAAGAAGCCCAGGGAATTATGCTAGTAGACAGTGGGATTTATTCAATAAAAACTTTGATGGACAAACACGTGCTTCTGTCTACGCTATTTTTGCGACTACATTCTCAGTATTTGATCATGAGCAACTAAGAAAGATTATTGAAAAGGATACACTCGAGATTGAAAAATGGAATATTGAGAAAACAGCAGTTTTTATTCATATTCCAGAAGTGGATCCAGCTTACCAGTTCTTATCTGCCCTTCTTTTTAGTACCATTTTTGATGTGCTAATAAAAACTGCAGATGCAGTTATATTAGGTGAGCATCCAACAAAGACCAAGGAAGACTTATTGCATCTACAGGTGTGGGCGGATGAGTTTGGTCAGATTGGGAAGATTCCTAATTTACCACCAATTATCTCAGTTATTCGTTCTCGAGAGATTTCTATCAAGATGATGGTACAATCTCAAAGTCAGATTGAAGTGTTATATGGTAAAGAAAATACGAAGACGATTATCAATAACTGTGGTGCTATTCTTTATTTAGGTTCCAATGACTTAGACACGCTTAAGTACCTATCTGAACGATCAGGGAAGCAAACTTTAAATGATCAGAATTATAGTGAGAGCAGAGGAAGAAATGCCAGCAGCTCTAAGCAGAACTCTAAAATTGGTCGAGAACTGTTGACACCGCATGAGGTTGCTACTATTGGTACAACAGAAGCCCTACTCTTCCTATCCAAACAAAATGTCTTTCGAGATCAAAAATTTAACCTGGATACGCATCCAAGAGCCAATCTCCTAAGCAATGGCCCAAACGATGACAATTGGTATCGATATAAGCGTTATCTGAGTGATATTGATGAGTGGAAAGACCAGGTTGGGGAAGAAAATGTTATTCATATTGGGATCAAGGAAGTTGAGGAAGTTCCTCTTAAAGTCAGTTAGGAAAGAAAGGAAATCTAATGGAATTTTATGACTCTTATTGCGTTTTAATTGCTATAAATTGGGATCAGTATGTGTGGCTGCATCAGGAAGGCGAAAAAATAACCTGGCATGAAAATTTTGCTCATGCAGGTTTTTTTCGTGATTTTAATACAGCTAAAAGGGTAGCGGAAACTCATTTATTAGAAACTTTTGGAGCCATAGGCTTCTATAAGATTGTTGGTTTTTCTACAGACGAACTTGGCTATATAGAAACTAAGAACTAGATAGCACAATGTGTCTTAATATTTTGTCATGTGGGATAGAAGCATTTATATAACTGTTTTTATATTTTTTAAATGGCCCAAGATAATAAATAGTGAGTTCTTTCTTCTTTTTGTCAGCCTTTTTTAAAGTTTCTAGTCTTTGTTTGACTCCTTGTTGATTAGCTAGGCTCTCATTAATTATGAATGTTGGAGGTATTATTAAGTTGCCCATTTGGCAATTTTGTTTGATTCTAATTAAAAAATAAGAATCTTTTTCTTGAGCAGCTTTGAAATATCGAACCGTAGCTTTTGCAAAGTAAACTTTTGTTTCATGCTCGTTGATGAGTGAGTTATTATCTAAATTTTGAAAGTACAAGTCAAGATTTAATTTATTTCCTGAAGAATCCAAAAAGGTATATTTTTCTCCAGATTTAAACTCTTTATAAAGTTGAACCAGACGACTTAGAGATTTTACATGACTATTGAAGGTCTTTTCAGATATGTTATTAGATGTAGTAGATTTTTTGGGTCTTATTTCAGTTGAGACTTGTTCTTCTGTTTTTAATGAATTAGTTATTTCTGTAAATGTAGCTGTAACCAAATTAATATCTACTTTAACAGTATTTTTGTCCCGTTCAAATGTATAACTTTCTTCTATCGTTGTTTCCTGAGCCCGTTTTTCATATCGATTTTGTACTACGGGACAGTTGACTGAATGTACTTGGTCAAAGTTACTGGTTCGGAAATGTGGCTCCTTTGTATAAGGAGACTTACCAAAGTTTATTAGTGTAAGTCCAAATGGACAATTTTTGTCACACTGGAAATTATGCTTGTTTTTCAATTTTTTAGCTAAAGATAAATTGTAAGCATCCATTGGTTCAATATTGTGTCCTAATTCAATGCTGTATGCTTCGGGGTATGTATATGACATATCTTACCTCTTTCTTGTAAATATTAAATTATCTCTTTCAGAGTTTATCTACCAACTATTATAACATTAAAACATATTACTTCAAAAATGAAAGGAAAAACAGTGAATACATTACCACAAAAACAATTTAAACGAATGAAGCGTGAAGTTGAGGAGGAGACTGCACGAGGGATTGGTTATTTTGAGGGGATTTTAGAACATATTCCTTCTTATCCCCTATCTGAAGCAGTAAAAGAATTGGCTTTAGCTGGTTGGATTAAACCTCATACAGATGTCATTGATGTCCAAAATATGATTGTTACAGAATCCATAAAATGGATGAATTATCAAGATTTCAAAAAAGTTGCTCCCTATTTATTTTCATATCCTCGAGAGCAAAGGGAGAAAGATTTATTGGTTCGACCAGTGAAGATTTCCAGAGAGTACTTTGAGGAATTGAAGGCCAATGCAGAAGAATTATTTCACTTGAAGCAAGACTTGCTTCAGGTCAATGATAAATTAGATGCTAAGATTCAGGAATTGGAGATGGATCAGTTACCAAATGGCGATCAGGTCATTGGAGTTGATTTAGAAGCTGAGGAGGTATTGTTACTGCGAACTCCAGAAAATGCTCAGGTTGAGGAGTGGGAGGTTCGTAAAGATGGCTTGATTACTGATTATCGTTCCAATCTTTCAGAAGCAGCTCAAATTGTGGATGCTTTGCTTGAAATGAAAAATTCGGAGATTGATACCATTCTCTACGAAGAAGTAATCAACTATTCTAAGAAAACTTGGCCAGATTCGGAGCCAATTCAACTTCCAGAAAATATCAAGGAACTGTTGAATCAAGAAGCTAGGCTAGACCCTTCATATTACCAAATAGCACGATTTAAAACATTAAGACAAGCCTATATTTATGGGATGGTTTCACCTAGCTTCCAGGAACATTTCCCTCATTATTCAGATTTCGTTAGGAACTATGTTGAAGTTAGGGAAGAATACGAATTTTTCGATTATCGTACAGAAGCAGTCTCTCTAGCTCAAGAAATATTAGTCCCCCGTTTAAACGATATTAATCAGATTTTAAGTACGAACAATCAGGAGTTAATCGTTCAAGAAGTCACTGGGTATTCTCAGGGTGAAAGCTGGGAACTGGCCTATTTGCGAGATACAAAGACGGAAGATAGAGAATCCGTTCAGTTCTATCTTGAAAGTGAGATTGGAGCTTGGTATAAAGGAAGTTTGACAGAGTTGGCTGTCATCCGCTTTGATGATATTGATTTAGAGAAAGGTTTCAATGGCCATCAGGAAGCAGTCTATCATATCGATGAGAACTTGTTAGTTCATGATAAGCTAAAACAAGCTCAATTCCATTTTCCTGATTTAAATCGTTTTGTAGAAGCCGAAGAACTTGAGAAAGAACAGAGACAAGATATAGTAGCAGAAAAAGAAGGGCCAGAATTTTCATTGTAGGGAGGTAAAAGATGGCATTAAGTAAAGAAGAAGCCAAAAGATTATCTATTATTTCTGTTGCAGAGCAACTAGGCATAGAGTTAAAGCGTACAGGAAGCTATAGTTATACCTGGACAGAGCACGATTCATTTGTAATCGATGCAAGAAAAAATGAATTTCACTGGAATTCAAGAACTGAATTTGGAGATGTCATTCAGTTAGTTCAATCCATAAAAGGAGTTTCTTACAAAGAAGCGATGCACTTCTTGGAAACAGGAGAATTTAAGAAAGTGGATTTGGCAGTTCAGATAGCCCCAAAAGAGCCCTTTTACTATAACCTGGAAAAATATGAGCATCAGGATTTCAAGGCTTCTAGAAGCTACCTGAAGACTCAGAGAGGCCTTTCAGATGATACGATTAATTTCTTTATTAGCCAGGGGAGTATGGCGGAGGCAACCCGAAAAAAAGGAGACTATTTTGAGCCTGTGATTGTTTTTAAATATAAAGACAACACGGGCTTTTTAGCTGGCGCTAGTCTCCAGGGGATAGTAGAAAATCGAGTGCATTATCCAGAACGTGGGCGCTTAAAACAAATTATGAGAAATTCAGATGGACAACTAGGATTTTCAATTGATATTGGCACCCCTAAACGTTTGGTATTTGCGGAAGCTCCAATCGATCTCATGAGCTACTATGAGCTTCATAAGGATACGCTTCAGGATGTCCGCTTAGTAGCTATGGATGGGATCAAAGATGGTATCATTAGTCGAAGATTTATGGAATTATATGCCGAGATGAACGGTAGATCCTATCAAGTTGATCAAAATGTTGGAAAAGCCCTTGAAACTGTCGCTAGAACAACGAATTATTTTAAAGATGGCCAGAATCAAGATATGATTACCTTGGCTGTAGATAATGATGCAGCTGGTCATAATTTTATCACTCGATTGCAGGAGAAGGGGATTCCAATAAAGATTGCGATTCCCCCTATTATTCAGGCAGACCAGGAGAAGGAAGATTGGAATGATTTCCTGAAGAGAGATAACGAAGCTCCTAAGAATCTGGCGCACGTTTATATAGCAGATGAAAAGTCCTGGCATTACCAGGGCTTTTTTGAGAAGGAAATAGCTCTTGCAAAAGCGCAAGAGCTAACTGCAGATGATGTAAAAGCCTTTGTGTCAGATAGGCAATTGACAAGGGAAGAAGTCCGTCAAGAATATCAAACAATTATTAATCAAGAGAGAGGGAGAAAAAATAGTATGTCGAAATTGCATGAGAATAGCAGTGAGCATGAAGAAGATTTAGTAAACAATCCTCAACAAGCTGATAGAGTACTTATTCAACCGGAAACACAAGCTATAATTGATTCTGGAGAGGTCAAACAATGGGCTAAACATCCAAATATATACTTTGTAAAAGGGCTACGTTTTGTAGCTCTAGAAATGACAGAAGAAGGAAAATTTGAACAATCATCTCAATATCTCCCTAAAACGGAGGAGGAAAAAGAGGTGGTAAACAAGTTACTGTCCAAACAAAAAAAGCAAGATGAAGTAGTTCTAGAAGATGTTCAGAGTTCTGAATTGAACATAGATACTAGCAATTTATCTCCAGAAGATGCGGAATGGCTGAAGAAGAACTGGCATAATATTAGCTTCTCAGTAGAGCCTAAAAAACAGATGATCATTGATGCAGATAAAACGGTAATCTTTGAAAAGCCTTCCGATTCTGTTGGAGATACTAATGAAGCGCAGGAAAAAAATCAGAGCACAGAAAAAGCTCTTGAGATTTCTCAAGAGCAAAATATGAATTCAGAAGATCAAAAAAATGAGAGGACCAATGGTAGTCAGGGGTCTTTACAGCCCAAGGCTGAAGGCAGTCCCACACCCGTACCAGAAGTTGGTACCTTTGAACGCTCTGTTACCAGTCGTCCTACGTTATCCTCTCATTTATTATATTTTAGCATAAATGAAGAGTTTCAGTCAAGTAATGATGGGCATTATCATTCTATTTCCTCGAATGAATTAGCTAAATTGAATCGTCCAATTCGTAGTCAAACTATTCAGAATGCAGCGCAGTATTATTTGGATGAATTGGCTAACTCTAAGATTTATTATGTCACCCCTGATAAGACTGTACAAGTGAATTTTGAAGAGAAACACTTCATGCACTTAACAGGGATTAAGCCACTTGCGCCAGGGCAGACACCTGAAAAAACTTTACGTGATTTTGCAGAGGGAAACGGGCACTTTGATAATATTCTTTTGGCAAATAATGATGCAACCTTTGACAAAATCAACGTCTTGTCAGATCTATCAGTCGCAACAGAAAGTACATCTTTCTATTTTGATGATTTAACTAATCTTAGACGTTATAATGGGCGCTTTGACAGCCTTATAAAATCTGATGATAAAGATATTATTTTACTGTTTAAAGAGCTGGAAGAAGAAAATTATATTCCAGTATCAGTATTTCAATCTAGAGCCAGACTGCTCAAAGAACTGGAGACAGCAGATAAAACGCCTATTCTTGCTGTATTCCGTGAACGTAATGGCCACATTGAACAGCTATCGATCAATGAGGACTACATCAAGGATGGGGGCAAAGAATTGCAATCCATTATGAAGAATGGCTTGTTTGAGGAACTCCAGACTAATGAGAGTGACAAGAATAACTATACGATTCGCCTTCAATGGGCTGAGGAGCGCCCAGATGGGCCTAAGTTGCCCTTTAAAGAAACAGAGCTGATATCTTATCAAGATTTTGCAAAAGAGTTATATAAGCAGAATAATATCTATTACGACAAACAACATGCGAGTGTAAGTGATCGAATGAACCAGGAAGAAGGTGCTTCCTATGCCTCTTTTACAAAGGTTCAATTTGCCTTGTACAGCCCTGATGGTGAACTGATTCAGGATGGCATTCGTTACGATATTGGGGATGAGATTAACCCAATCGCTCACAAAGAAAGACTTGGTACACGAGAAATGCGAGAGCATCCAGAGTTGATGAAGATAGATGGGGCATTATTCAATCAGTATCATCTGGAGAGATTGGCGAGTGAACAAACCATCGAAAACATTCGGGATGAATTTGAACAAACACAAGTCAAGAATTCGCAAAATACACCAGATAATCCATACGAAAAAATTTATCAGTATAATCGAAAAGATGAGAGGGATCGTGATTTGGATGGTGATGGTATTTCCAATTCTGATGAGATGTTGCAAGGAACAGATCCATACAATAGTGCTTCTAATCTTCATAAAAAACAGGAAGATCGAGAAAGAAGGACAGATGCTGAAGTGGCTGCAGGAGCTATTATTACCGAAGCAGTTGCTACTAAAAAATCAGAACAAACTATTTCCCAGTTGGTTTCAAATAAAGATACAAAAGCTTTAGCTGAACACTTGAAAGAGGGAATGAAGAACTATTTGGACTCAGAACAGTTTAGATCGTTCTTGGATACGATGAGTAAGTTTCACAACTACTCACTCAACAATATTCATTTGCTGAAGATGCAGAATCCTAATGTTTCCCAAGTGGCAAGTTTTAACAAATGGAAAACGGATTTTGAAAGAACAGTCAAAAAGGGTTCTAAAGCTTTGAAAATTTGGGTTCCGTATCAAGTAAAAACTAAGATTTCTGCTAATCAAAATGAGTTGAGTTTTTCTCCATCTGAGAATGAAATGGAAGAGAAGGAAGTCACAGTTACTCGATTCAAGTTAGGGAATGTCTTTGATGTCTCTCAAACAGAAGGAAAAGAATTGTCAAAAGCAATTAATGAATTGACTGGTTCTGTTAAAGATTATGAAGATTTATATCGAGCAGCTAAAGCAGTTTCGATGGATAATCAGGTCTCTATCAGTTTTGAAGATATTAAAAGAGAGAGCGCAAATGGTTATTACTCTCCAGATGAAAATCGCATTGTCATTTCAAAAGGATTGAAGGGGCAAGAACATATTCTAAAAACTATTTTTCATGAAATGGCTCACTCAGATTTACACAGAGGAACGAATGCACAATATGGTGATGACCAATATCGTAAGCAAGAATTACAAGCTGAAAGTGTAGCCTATGTCGTAGCTAATCATTTTGGTTTTGATACTAGTAGTTACAGTTTTGGATATTTAGCTATCTGGGCGAAGGATAAAAATGGCTTTGAAGATATGGTAGAACAACTGCAGATTGTTCAGAAAGAAGCAAAAAGTTTGATTGAACGGATGGATGCAAAGTTAGAACTGGTGAAAAATAAAAGCGTAAAGAAAGATAAATTTGCAGATAAACTTCAACAAGCAAAAGAAAAATCTGAGAAGTTAGGTAGTCAAAAGGCGGAGGCTGTAAAGCAGGTGGAAGAAAAAAAGTCCCTGAGCAGCCCTCAATAATGGAGGCGATAACCCGCAGAAAGAAAAACAAAAAAGGAGAAACAGAAGATGATTGAAAATCTAAAGCAAGAAACTTTTGATATTTTGATGGAGATATTTTTTGAGGATGAGGCTACAGATTCGCCAAAAGTAAATGAAGTCAACCAGCATATTTCACGTAAGGAATGTCTCTACATTCTTCGTAGGGATATGCGAATTAAAACAAGCTATGAACTAGAAGAAGCAGAAATGTATCCAGTTGCATTGAAAGAAATCGAGGAAATGAGTGACGAAAGATTTGAGGCACTTAGAGATGAAATCTTAAAAATGAAGTTGCTTGATGGGATGGATTTTCTCTTGGAAACTTTAAAAGTTTAATCAAACTTTTCTCCTCGAAATAAATAAATTCCTGCTTGCAGGGATTAGGGGATTGGGGATTTCCCCAAAAATTTAAAAAGTCAAGAATAGTCAGGGGTTGCGCCCTGACTATCTTTGACCTTTTTAAAAACAGCATTTGGGGACCCAAGTGCTATGCTTGCCAGAAGAAAAGGGGCTGAGCCCAAAATCAAGAAATAACAGAACAGAGGTGATGATTTTTGAAAAATGGAGAAAAACGAAAACGGATGATTCAGAAAAAAATCCGTTTGACGGAGGAGGAAGATCGGTTTATTTCAACTAAAGTTGCAGAATCTGGAATGACAAATTTTAATGCCTTTGCTCGAATCATGTTGATTATGGGCGAGGTCAAAATCTTAAATTTTGAAGAATTGAGAGAACTGCGTAAGGAAATAAATCGAATAGGGGTCAATATAAATCAGGTCGCAAAAAAAGTGAATGAAGATGATCAGGCTAGTCTAAATGAATTGAGTCAGATTCTTGAATTGCAAATACATTTGAAAGATACAGTTAGCAAGTTTATCCAAAAACAGGAAAATCAAACAAAGGAACAAGAGCGATGGTTGTAACAAAAGTTCTTCAGATAAAAGGAGTAGCTTCTTTAGGAAGATCTACAAAATATATTGAGGACGAAGCAAAGACGGTTGAGATGACTGATACAAAAAGTTTAAATAATGCTTTACGCTATATCGAGAATACATCTAAAACGAGTTTCTTAGAACAAGATGAACAGCTTGAATTTCCAGCAGTGGTCAAAGATGGCAGAGTGGTCAAGCAACTTGTATCTACTTATGGAATTACTGATGTGAGTACAGCGACAGAAGAATTTCTTTTGACAAAAAAGAACGCAGCTCAACGAGCAGGGACAAAAGAATTAAATGATATTCAAAATCCGAATCGAGTTTTAGCTCATCACATCATTCAATCATTTTCTCCTGAAGATGATTTAACTCCTCAAGAAATTCATGAGATTGGGCGGAAAACAATTTTAGAATTGACTGGAGGTCAACATGAATTTGTCATTGCTACACACATGGATAAGGGACACATTCATAATCACATTATCTTCAATTCAACTAACTCTGTTACCTTAAACAAATTTCGTTGGCAGAGAGGTACCAAAAAAAGTTTAGAGAATATCTCAGATAAGTATGCGGATTTAGCTGGAGCTAAAATTCTTAAAGAGAAATTATGGACTAATCGAAAATCGTATCATGCCTATCGCCAAAAAAATTCTTTTCGCTATGAGATCAAATCACGCTTAGATTTCCTTTTAAAACATTCAACCTCATTAGAAGATTTCAAATCTAAGGCGCGAGCTTTAAATCTGATAGTTGATACTTCAGGGAAGGAAATAAAGTATCGTCTGACTGACCAAGATCAAACAAGAAATGTTCGGGATCGTACTTTATCCAAAAAAGGAAATTATTCTTTGGAGAAAATTTCTGAGAGAGTGGTTGCTAACGAAGTGACTTTCTCTGTAGACGAAATAAAATCTGAATATGAAAAGATGGTGGCGGAGCGAGAAGATGATTTTGAAATGAAAATAACAGTTGAAGAATGGCAGGTGTTAGAAGAAACAAAAAATGGGATCTATCTTGAAATGGAATTTGGGATTAGAAATAAGGGAACCATTCTTATTCCAGCTCATCAGATTGAAAAATCAGAAGATGGCTCTTATGAAATTTTTATCAGAAAAAATGACTTCTACTATTTTGTTAATCCTGAACACGCTGATAAGAATCGTTACATGAAGGGAGAAACAGTCGCTTCTCAGTTGTCGTATGATAACGGAGAAATGATTGTCCGGAAAAATCCGAAAATCTCCAGTTTGGATCAGCTTGTTTGTGAATATAATTATCTATCTGCTCATGGAGTGACAGAAGGACAGCAATTTGATGAATTGTTAAATCGTTTTGAAGAAGAACTAGAAGAAGTAGATAACTTGCTTGATAAATTAGATCAACGCTTGGGTGAGCTTAATAAAATTCAGTCTGCATTTCTTGCACTGGAATCAAACAATCCTCAAGAAGTGAAACTAGCTATTTCCATTTTGAAAGATTTGAGAGTAGATCCTACTACTCGAAAAACTGAGATTGATAAACTTATTAAAGAAGCGACCTTTGAGCGCCAGGCTTTGTATCAGCGAGTAGAAGCAATTACAAAAGATTATAAGTTACATCAAGACATTGAGAAAAATGTGGAGCAGCGTAAGGAAAGAGAAACTTCATTGTAAAAAAATAATT
>FLSE01022710.1_pt1 | contig 10595 bp, 15 predicted proteins | sample 1550461 | NCBI WGS metagenome assembly FLSE01 (sample SAMEA4031758, study PRJEB14383) | metagenome | biome: human; feature: oral; material: saliva | place: Philippines | collected 2014 | reverse complement strand
ATTAACCTCGGTATAATTTCCTAGTAACCTTCATTCTGGTGACCTAGATCACCTTCGTTACTTGGATCATATGGTCTACGTTACGAAGGTGACCTAGATCATATGACCTGAGTAACGCAGTCGTACGTGACAGAGGACACAGAGCATGAAAAGTGTGAGTCAGATCATATGACATGAGTCACGCAGTATGAAGTACATCACATGACACAAGTCACGAAGCACGATCTTGTGACCGGGGTCATATGATGCACGTCACGTGAGTTGGAGGGGATATGAGCTGACAGAGTGACAGGAATGTCTTTACACATTTGACCAGGGGCGCATAATTTGACAAATTCAGGAAAACATGATAGAGGAACACAGGAGGGGATTTAAGAGCCCCTCGACTTGACAAATAAAAAATCAAATGCTATACGGAGAGGAGAGAGGGAGGGGGTGTCATACCCACCTTTCTATGGAGCTAGTGAGCAATCCCTGGCGGTGTCGGAAGATCGGATCCTTTCTATGGAGCTAGTAGGTTGTGGGTCAAGTCACGTTGCATACTCACTGATTGGCTACTAAGATATAAGTATCGACAACGAAAGGAGAAAAACACGAACCCACAAAGGATCGCCACATACAATATGGTCCCCGTACGCCTCAGGAACCATATTTTCGTGCTTGTCGATGCCCTACACGCCAAGACAGGCCGCCCCCTTAGCCACGAACAGTTCGCGGCCCGGATACACAAAGACACCAACACAGACGAGGAGAACAACAATGACTGAGCTTGACCCGCTTATCAAGGCATTCGTCAAAACTCTTGAGGAAGCCGCCACCAACGCATCCGACCTCACCAGCACGCAGTTTGAGTGCTTCACTCCTGAGTGCCGACGAATCGTGATGGACTCCTTCGACATCGAGCCGGGCACTGTCATCTGTGTCGGCACCTGGGAAGCAATGCGCGTCATTGGTGATGGCAGCCGCAATGAGTTGGTGTGGGTCGGATTCGACGGTCGTACGTACACTCACGAGGAGTTCGCTAATACTGTTCGTTCGACTCATGATGTCGTGCGTGTCGTCCACTATGGGATTATCTGATGAAGAACACGGCTGCTGAGTTTAAAGCATACAAGTTCCTGTCGAAGGAGAATTGAAATGTTAGATACGCTGTACGCTGTATGGGACTTGGACTGTGATGACCCTGGCATCATTGGTCTTTTTGAAACCAAAGATGAGGCTGACGCTTATGCGGCGTATGCAACACATAAGTATTGCAGTGCAATGACTGTTGTCGAATATCTTGCAAAGGAGAATGAGAACAAATGAACCATAAGCTGGTTGCCTATTCCGTTTGTGCTGGTGCGATGGATGACGTTCAGTACATTGGAGATGGTAAGTTCGTCGTCACTGAAGAGTGGCTTCGTGAAGTCTTTTCACAGGCAGTGAGCATGAACGTTGCTGACTATCTGGGAGTGGATGACTGGCAGGGTTGGTGGGACACGGACGAGGCCCTTGAAGAGCTGTACCCTGATTATGCTCTGGACTATACCTCGTGCCAGGGTGTCGCTGAAGCAATTATCTATGACTGGATGAATAAATGAGAGCAAGGCTGACTGTCGACTGCCGACTGGAACGCTGTACAGTTGTTTGCAAAAAATGATGCCCCAGATTGATAGAGCAATGATGGACATTAACGAACGACGCATTATTCAAGAAATCAAGACTTTAGCTAATCTTGAACATCGCTACAACTCCTACAATTCTAGTTGGGGTCTTGTATTGGAATACTGCAAGCAGCTATTGGAAGGAGAAAAGTAATGAATAACCAGGAATACATTGACACCTTTGATGAGGTGCGAACCGGCTACAAGAAGCTTCACACAATGGGCCTTGATAAGGTGAAGATCCTGCATGTAGAGGGTGTCGGCAAGCGAGAAGTTGCAACTATCTTGAGTTGTGAGGACTTCAATGACATTACGACCAAGGGCAGTGTCGTTGTCACTGAGAAGCACGGGACTTATCTGAAGGTGACTGATCAGCATTGGATAACCGCCAACCGCTTTGAGTCTGAAGGTATTCGGCACGATGCCGACGTGCTTCTTGCCTTGATCTTGGAACAGGATTGCGTCAATGTGCTGATTGATTCAGGTCACGAAGCATAGACCCAATATCCGTGCTACATTGAACACATAACTGAATAGCCCACTCAACCCCTTACAAGCAAGGGACGGTGATTGTTGAGTGGGCACCACCCCTTGTGGCGGAACAGGCAGACGCGCTCGGCTCAAACCCGGGTTCCAGTAAGGAGTATGAGTTCGACTCTCATCAAGGGGACCACCAAGCACCGGATGAGGAGGATCTGGTTGATAAGACGGCCTGAGACAGCGCGCCTCTGATCTCAGGAACACATACTAGGAGGGTTCGTCCTTCCAGGTATGGGCCTTGTGCGGGCTTACAACACGCACAGTGAGGGCCTGTCGAATATAAGACAGGCCCTCACATTATTACCCACAAAGAGGAAGGAGAAAGAAATGCGACCTTACAGGCAGCATGACGGCGACGCGGGGGCGGACTTGGAGGTGTCGATCCCATACATCATTTACCCTCATGAGACCATCATGGTGAAGACGGGCTACACGCCGCACATGTTCGACATCCCCCGAGAGGCTGTCGGCCTTGTCTTTGCCCGCTCGTCGCTGCACAAGAAGGGCCTGATTCTCGCCAACGGTGTCGGTGTGATCGACTCCGGGTATGCGGGTGAGGTTCTTGTGCCACTACATAACCTGACCGACAGCCCTGTCGTCCTCGAAGAGTACGAGCGCATTGCGCAGATTGTGGTCCTGCGACTGGAAAGCCTGTCTGAATTGTACAATGAGCCTGCTTTGTCCACGAGGAAGCGTGGTAAGGGCGGCTTTGGTTCGACTGGAAAGTGAGAAGAAGTTGAGCATTACTGTTTACTCTAAGCCTCGTTGCCCTCAGTGCGTGGCGACTTACCGCAAGCTGAATGGGCTGGATATTGAACATGAGAGCGTGGACGTGTCTGAGGACCATGAGGCCCTGTCGTTCATTCAGAGCCTCGGGTACAGCCAGGCCCCTGTCGTTGTTGTGAAGGATGCCAAGGGAGCTGTCGTGAAGCATTGGTCGGGTTTTCGTCCTGACATGATTAAGGGGCTGAAGTGAGTAAGATTGAGAACCCTGTGAAGCTGGAAGCTGCGCGTGCGCGGATGGCGAATGCTCGAGCGTCGCGAAAGAAGATGGATTACCCGGCTGATGTCGAGGCCCGTCTTGATGATTTTCGAGCGCTTGTGCTTGCGCAATTCATTGACGCGGGCCTGTCGGCGTTCAAGGATGGGCGCAAGGTTGGGGGACACTCGGATCGGTATTTCTACAATAAGCTGGTCCGTGGCAGTCTGAACATCAAGGACATGATCCTTCTGAATGATTACCTGCCTATCGACTGGACGCTTATTTTGAAGGCGATGCGGCATCCGAAGGATGTTCTGCGACCTGTTGATACTGAGCCTGCGCCTGTTGATGTCATGTTCGCTGATCCGGGTGATGATCCATTTGCTGCTTTCTTTACTGATGTGGATGGTGTGTGATGGAACCAAGTCTGCTTGAGTTTGCTAGGGGCATTGGTAGTATTGGGGCTCTTAAGGTCATTAGGCTGCTGGCTCGTGAGGGTTATCTGAAGCGCCGTGGTGGTATTAATGTGCCAACACCGAAGGCTGAAGGGTTGCTTGGGTTGCGTCGGGCTATTACTCGGGGTGGTAAGCGCCCGAATTACCATTGGCAGACGTATGTGACCCCGGAAGGGGAGAAGTTCTTTGCTGATATGATTAAAACGGAACTGACGGATTTCGGACACTGGGAGTTGAAGAGATGAATTGGCAAGACCTCGTTGCCGACACGAATATGTGGATTGACAACTTTGATGAGGGGCGTGGTGGTAACGCTCTTGATCGTGTTGTTGTCCACCACAACGCTGGTAAGGAGATGAGCTTTAGTGGCGTGTATGGTGCATTCAGCTCAAATGGTACAAGTGCGCATTATGATGTGGACATTGATGGCAATATTTGCCAGTACGTCCATGACTCCGACACGGCGTGGCATTGCCCGGGCGTGAACAAGAAGTCAGTTGGTATTGAGCACGCGAACTCCACTGGTGCTGATGGCGGGTGGGACATTAGTGAGGAGACGCTGGATGCTGGTGCGCACCTCACTGCTGCCTTGTGTCGTGGTTACGGCTTGGGCCGTCCGCAGTGGCGAGTGAACGTCTTCCCTCATAGTGACTTCTACTCGACTGCTTGCCCCGCGTCTTTGCGTGATACGTATGCGAACGACTACATTGAGAAGGCTCAGCAGTACTACGACGACCTTGACCTTGAGCTGTTGAACAAGGAGGGCTGGGTGTCGCAGGATGGTGGCTGGTGGTATCGTCTGCCTGCTGGCAACTTCGAGACTGGCTGGTTCCCTGTCGCCGGTTCGTGGTACTACGCCAATGAGAAGGGCTGGATTCAGGCTGGCTGGCAGCACATTGATGGCCACTGGTTCTACCTGCACCCGGTTCATGATGGGCGCTATGGTGCTATGGAGACCGGTTGGATCAAGGATGGTGAGCACTGGTTCTACCTGAACTCGAAGGGTGAGATGCAGACCGGCTGGGTGCAGCTTAAGGGTAAGTGGTATTACCTGGAAGCTAATGGTGCTATGCGTACCGGGTGGCTGTCGTATCAGGGGGACGATTACTTCTTGACTGATACGGGTGCTATGGCTATCGGCTTGTGCCAGACTCGTTTTGATGGTGGATGCTCGATCTTCGGTGAAGACGGCAAGCTTATTCACGGTCGGATGACGGTTGAGCAGGATGCTGACGGTATTGTGAGGCTTATCGCTCAGCACTGAGTTGAGGGCCGGTGGTTGTAACATGACCACCGGCCCTCTTTGCTGTGCGCGTGCAGCAAAAGAAACCGCCTGTCAACAGGTAAGGGTTTTACCCCTCGACACTTAATAGCGTCGAGGGGTTACTCGTCCCCCATTCTTTCTCTTATTCCTGCTGCTGTTCGCGCAGTTCTCGTTCGCGCAGTAGTACCTGTATGGTTTCCAGGCGCATCTTGAATGCTCGGAGTTTCCCTAGGGACACGCCTGGGCCTGTGCAGCCGGTTTCGGCCACCAAGCGGTTTACTTCTTCGACGCCCCCGGGCCGGGCCTGTACGAAGCAGACTAGGCCTTCGATCTCTTCAACAAGGCCATGTCGTTCCACTTCCTCACGTTCAGGGGTGGTGTGGGGCACGGGCGCAGGGATATCCTCGGCGGGGACCAGCTCTTCCTGCTCCTCGGCGGCAACAGCCTCAACAACCACGGGCTGCTCAGGCTCAACATACTCAAACTCAGACACAGGGAGGTCATCAGAATCCCGACGGAAACGCACGCCACGCAAGCCAGCCACACGACCGCCCGTCGGCACCTTCGGACCGACACCATACTCATCAACGAACAGGCTCATGCCCGTAGTACTGAGCTTCCCGGACTTAAAATCAGAGAACAGTCGGTGAGAGGCAATACGATTCCTGAACGTGCTCTTATTCCAAGACTTCCTCCCCTCTTCCCCCTGCCGCTTGTTAAACGCCGCGTACAGATGGGTCCACGGGATCATACCCTCAGGATCCTCAATCAGCACCTCATTGAAGAACTCAGCAAGCACATCATTGCTGCCCAGCCACTCGTCCTTCTTCACCTCCATAACCTCAGTCGCAGGCAGAATATGCTGGCCAGCAGCGAAGTACGCCATCGCCCCCTCAACAGCCCACGCGAGAATAGCGGCTCGCGCCTCGAGGGTTTCCAGCTCACGCAGAAGATCAGTATCCATAAGCTTTTCCTTGGCCGAGTGAGGGTTCGCCACATAGCGATACTCGAACGGGAGGACAGCCAGGCGACGCACCACAGCGCTAGTACCCTCGTCCAAGCGCGGAAGAGTGTTCGCGCTCACCATAAGGGAGTGCGTAGTGTTGAAGGTGAACTCGCTCTTGAACTTGTGCTCACCCTTCATGGTGGGTGTCGATACTACCTGCTTAAGGGCGGCGCTATGAATCGTGCCGTCAGGGAACTCCTCGATGTAGGCCAGGCGCACGCTGCGAAGATAGGCAGCTGCGCGCAACAAGTCTTTCCCGTTATCAGGCATCAGCAGGGCGAGGGACCCCATGTACGCGTACCCGCCGAAAGCGCGTGCGATGCTCGTCATGAGGACGCTCTTGCCGTTAGAGCCAGTGCCAGTCAGGATGGGTGTTGCGGCGCCGTGATCGTCGGGCTGGTAGCCGGTGAGGGCGCAACCGCTCCAGGACTGGAACCATTTACGTTCAGGCCTGTCGAGGGCTTCTAGGGCCTTATCCCACGCCCCGTTCTTGGCTCCGGGGATGTAGGGGGCATCCGCCTGCTGAGTCATGCGATACTTGGGGTCGTGGGGCATGAGCTTGCCGGTTCGCAGGTTGACGACGCCGTTTAGCGCACACAGTAGATCACGATCAGCATCAAGCGCGTCGATGGGTATGGACAGCATTGCGAGGGCGTGTGCCAGAATCGCACGAGGGGTGCTCACGTGGCGTAGACGGGATACCTTCTTGATCAGGTCAGCGTCGCCGGTGAGGACTGCGCCGTTGTACCAGGTGCGGACTACGTCAGCGATGCAGTTCAGTGCTGCGCTCTCATTCGCGATCTGCCAGATTCCGCGTTCGGGCAGGTAGACGAGCCAGCTGAGTCCTTCGGCGTATGCGAGGCGATCACGCAGCGCGTGGGCCACATGTTCTGCCTGCGTATATGTGTCGTTGAGGCAGTTGATCAGCCATGAGATGTCGGCGGCTTCGCTGGCGATAATCGTTCCGTTGCCGATCAGGTCTCTACCCAGTTCTGCATGCACGGCTTCATCTTCGGCTGCCCGCTTGGCCATGGCCTGCATGGATGCCCGCTCACGCGGGGGCACGCTCGTATCATCGCCCTCACCGTACAGGTGCACGGCGCACAGTTCGAACGCCGAAAGCGCGCGCGGGGAGCCGTTACCGTCGATGAAGCACGCGGGATCCGTGTTTGCGTGCTCAGAAATGCACAGGTCCTCGCGGCCCTCCACGAGGCGCAGTCCACCCTGGGACTTGGCCCCATAGTAGGTCCACCGTCCGTCTCGGCAGGGTTCGTAGGGCAGGTCGAAGGTTTCGATGGCGTCTTCGATCGAATAGGTGCGGTTGAATGCGCCCCGAATGCCATTGTCGTTCTTGGGCTTGCGCTTGCGGTCGTGCTTGGCGACGTTGCCTTTACTGGTGCGCTGCTTACGGGTGGGGGTGTCGCCCAGCCACTGTTGTGCGTTCATAAGGGGTCCTTCGGTTTGCTTGGCCCAGTATTCGCCGCCCTTAGGCTTGGCGGGGGCATACATGATGCGTTCTGCTTGTGCGCAGGATTCATCCCACTCCACCATGTCCAGGTGGTTCATGAGGGCCTGGCAGAGGCTCACGTAGTCGCCGGGGACGACTACGTCCTTGAGGGGGATGACGACGCGCACGCGGGGCTCAGTGGGTGTCGATGAGTAAGTAGAGTGGACGACACTGCATACACCTAAGGCCTTCACGGCTTCGCACAGGGCCTCAACGCCCGCTGCATCAGTGTTGTCACAGTCGAGGACGACGGCGCACCTGTCGATGATGTTGCCCTTACCACGAGGCTTCGTATAGTCGAGGAGTTGGCCGGCGATGTAGTTGAGGCCGTCCTTTGTGTCGTGTTCGCGCACGTTGTCGGGGTTGAAGATGTCCATGAAGTCTTCGAGGCTGCTGTCGCACTTCTTCATGCGTGCAGTTGTTGCTGAGGGGGACCAAGAGGTGATCATCACAGTACCTTTCTATAGTGCGACAGAAATCTTCAACCAGTCTAACAGAAAACCCCCAACTCTTGCAAGAGCTGAGGGTTTTCTGAGATTCTTGTCGCGCCTTTGAAAGGCTTGCCCCTAGTATAGGCAGGTTTTGTTGTTGTCGTCAACACGAGCGCGTGTGGTGTGGCTCTCCTTTGTGTGCTGTATGGGTGCGTTCCAACAAGAGGTACCAAAATGCCCCCCATGTACCAAACTTCCACAAGCTTTCTTCTAACACGAAAAAACTAAAAAACTACTTAGTGTCTAGCCCCCAAACCACTACTTTTAGTTTTTTTCGTTCTTAGAAAACTTTGGAAAAAACTGGTACATGAAGGTACAGGAACAAGACTTTCCATTGGAATTGCAACGAAAAACCCCGGTACCATTTTTGGTACCTCGGCCTGAAACAACCACGTTATCAGGCGACCAAACTAGATGAAACTAAGTTCGAATACTTTAGTTGTCTAGTTTAGTTTTACGGCTCAAAACTTAGTTCCAGACCCCCCAAACCGCGAATCGGCCTCCTGATGTACCATTTTTGACCCCCTCCGTCCGTACGTGCGGTACCGGTGCAGTGCCGGGCGGGGAGGTGCGAAAGTTGGCATACTTAACTCATGCAGTCCTCACGACAGCACAACCCAGAGCTACTACAAAAAGGCTGACACTGGATGAACAACCAGCCAGGCACAGGCCAACAACTAAGAAGGAGAACAACAAATGCCCATCATCGCCAAGAGACCGAACGGACAGACCTACTCTCTCGACGAGCTCCGCGAGTTCCTTACCCCCGAAGACATCCCTAACGTAGGTATCCATCTCCTCAAAAGTGGACAAAATATCTACATGGTGCCCGGTACTGAAAAAGACTTCCCGTGCGGCTTCGTCACACAAGAAGGTTTGAACGAAGCCCTCTCTTGTATCGGCGCAGCCGAAGCCAAGGCGATCAGGTACATCATCTTCCATGGGATCGGAGTCTTCCGGGGTGTGCGTGACAAGGTATTGATCGATGCCAGGGACGTAGCGATCTGCTTCGGGTATAAGGACCCTGACGAGGCGATCCGAAAGTACTGCAAGTCGGCCGAAACATGTTATGCCACCACAGCTGACGTGTGTGAGCTGGCCGCTCACTCCAGGCTGGCGAATGCTAGAAATATTCATTTTTGGTTCGCTAGGGCGATCCAGTCGGGTAAGCGCGCACAAGCAATAGCCTACGGTCGGTGATGGTCACACCTTATATAATGGTGCCAAGGAGGTTTTTATGATGGACAAGTTTGTTCTCACCACTGACCGTACGAAGTGGGCTGTGTTGACGCCGGAGCGTCGTAAGGCGATCTATAGTGTCGTTGCAGCTGTCCTGGCCATTGGTGCCGCTTGGGGTTTTGTTGGACCTGAGCAGTCGTCGGCGTGGCTTGATGTCGCTGATAAGGTGCTGGGCCTGGTGGGTCTGCTCTTGGCGGCGTCACATACGGGTGGTACTTATGTGGCACCAGCCTATGGGGCGGTTGACGGCGACAACAACGACAACAACTGATTGAGATGTGGCCCTGTCGCTTAGGTGGCGGGGCCACATTACTATCCATAAATACTTAAGGAGTTGAATAATGCCTCGTATTACTGGTAGCGTCAAGACGCCTGCAGGTGATCACGTGATGATCAGTGTCTACGTGACGCCTAAGCCTAACCCTGTCGGCTCAAATAACCCTGTCACTGATCTCCTGGTTGGTGGCTACGTTGTGCAGAATACATCGCAGCCGGTGTCGATTGACCTTGAGCCAGGCACGTATGACGTGCGTATCACCGGTCCGAGTGGCGTCATCGTGGAGAAGGAGATTGGCCTCGCGGTTGATCAGGAGGTGTCACTGAGTGCCCTGGTAGGGGCCACACCTGTTGTGCCTGCCCCGCTCGCCCCTGTCGTTAACGTCAATGTGACGCGCCCGGAGATTCATGTGGTGGCCTCCAAGGCGGAAGCTGAGGCACTGCCTGACGGCTCCTACTACTTCCTTATTGAACACGCTGCGACGACGCCGACGCTGATTGCTCACGCGGCTGGACAGTATACGGGCGACACGGGCACGTTTGCTCTTGGTGGCCAGGCTGGTGACATGGTTGTTGTCGCTGTCAACGTGAAGGCTCAGTCTGATCAGGTGTTCACCTGGCCTGCTGGGTGGACGGTACTTGTCGAACCCTACTGGGTCGGTACCCAGCAGTCTATTATTGCTTACGGGCCGTGGAGTGAGGCTATCGTCTTGAAGACAGCCAAGGCTGTCGAGGCAGGCTATGTGGCCCTGTCGGTGCGCGGTGGTGGCACGCCTACGGCAGGTAGGACGAAGGATAGGACGAAAGAGCCGACAGAGACTGTGACAGTCACGGCTCCGAAGGTTGGCGGCGCAGCTGGTCTTGTGTTCGCGTACGCGTTCGAGCGCACGGCGGCTGAGGAGACTCGTAGCCAGATCACACTAAGCGAAGGCTGGGAGCTTGTGGACTTCGCGGCTCAGTCTGGCTCTAACTTCCAGACGGTGGCGGTTGCGCAGGGTAAGGGTGACACGGATGCTACGTTCACGTACCCGAACGCTCAGTCGACGAATGGTCTTGGCGTCCAGGTGGTGATCCGCGGTGCCTGATCTGTGGTTGCGTCGCGCTGGTGGTGATGTGCGTGGCACGATGTGGGAACGCGCCCAAGGGGGTGACAGGTGGGTGGCTGGCACTCGCACGGTGTCGAAGCCTG
>FLSE01324173.1_pt1 | contig 10750 bp, 10 predicted proteins | sample 1550461 | NCBI WGS metagenome assembly FLSE01 (sample SAMEA4031758, study PRJEB14383) | metagenome | biome: human; feature: oral; material: saliva | place: Philippines | collected 2014 | reverse complement strand
CGTCGTTGGACCAACTGGTCTCCAACTCCATCTGATAATCCAGAAGTCTCAGTAGGGGTTATCTTCAGAGAAAATGGTAAGATTGTTGAACGTACTGTAGCTGAAGGAAGCATTCGCTTCTTTGCAGATGGTGGAACAGATGCACCTTCTAAACTTGTTCTAGAACGCTATGTGGGACCAGAATTTGATTCACCAGAATATTACTCTAACTACCAACCATACGATCCAGAACATCCATTCAACACTCCTTCTAACTGGGAGAAAGTTGAATACCGTACGGATCAAGAGGTTCAAGCAGGAACTGACATCCATGTAACCTTTGCACCAGTCAAAGCTAAAGCTATGAGATGGCGCATGGACAGAAAAGCAGACAAGAAGGGTGTGGCTATCACTGAAATGGCCTTTATCGCACCAAGTGAAGCACCAAAAGACAATACAGCTTCTAAACTTCTAGTAGATGGTAAAGAGCTTGCTGACTTCTCTGAAGCTCGTGTGGATTACCAAGTAACCTATAGTGGAAACCGTCCTAAAGTGACAGTTGAAGCTGGTGAAAACGTAGCGGCAACAGTTGTCGATAGTGGGGACGATAAACTTCCAGTCTTGGTACGTCTCGTTTCAGAAAGTGGTAAACACATCAAGGAATACCGTATCCAATTGACCAAAGAAAAGGTTGAAACTGGAAAAGTTGCCCCAGCTGTTCAGGAAGAGCTTCCTAGCCTAGAAGTGGTAGAAGAAGCTCTCAGCTTCAAGACAGTGAAGAAAGAAGATCCAGCTCTAGCAGAAGGTGAAACGCGTGTAACTCAAGCAGGTCGTGAAGGTAAAGAACGTATCCTGACTGAAGTAGCACTAGATGGAAGCCGTACTGAAAAACTTCGCGAAACTATTGAAGCACCACAAGATGAGATTGTCTTAGTCGGAACTAAGAAAGAAGTATCTGGTAAAACAGATCCAGCTATCCATGAAGTTCCAGAATTTACAGGCGGTGTCAATGGAGCAGAAGCAGCTGTTCATGAAGTCCCAGAGTACCCAGGAGTCATTGGCACAGCAGGTGATGAGCCAGCACCGGTAGTAGAGGTTCCAGAATTTACAGGCGGTGTCAATGGGGCAGAAGCTGCTGTTCATGAAGTCCCAGAGTACCCAGGAGTCATTGGCACAGCAGGTGATGAGCCAGCACCAGTAGTAGAGGTTCCAGAATTTACAGGTGGTGTGAATGGCGCAGAAGCAGCTGTTCATGAAGTACCTGAGTTCACTGGTCATATAAATGGATCAGAAGGAGCTACCCATCAAGTTCCACACTTTGAAGGTGGCGTTCCTGGTGGAGAAGGAACTACCCACCAAGTTCCAGAATTTACTGGACGTGTGAATGGTTCAGCCCCAACTACAGGTGAAACTCCAGCATACAGAGATGAGCAGTCACAAGTAGCTCTTGCTATGTCACAAGACAAGACCTACCAAGCGCCTGCAAGTCATCAAAATATCCTCCCTGAAACAGGTACTAAGGAAAATGCAACCCTTGCAACAGCAGGTGTTGTAGGAGCACTACTTGGTCTCTTTGCAATGGGAAAGAAAAAAGAAGACGAATAAGATGATGTAAAAGCATCTAAGTCATAGAGATTGGACCAAGAGACTAATCTCGACAATAAAAAGCGGACAAAACTAGTTTTCTGATTTACAGAGGCTGGTCTTGTCCGCTTTTTTAAAACTAAATAACTATAGTGGATTGAAATAAGATGTGAACAAAAATATTAGGAATGTCAATTTGATTTCTAAAAATGTTTTAGAATCCGCAACGTACTATTCCAAATTCAACCCACTATATAATTTCTTTTCCCACATGAAAAGAGTTCTGATGCCAACGTCAAAAACTTTGGCTGCCTCGATATGACTGTTCCCCTCTTTGATGTATAGTAGATTGAAATAAGGTATGAACAATTCGATTAGGAAAGTCAAACTAATTTCTAGAAATATTTTTAGCAGTCGTAATGTACCATTCTATATTCAATATATTATAATTTAATTCTCGTTGTTTAAAATCTGTACTATATGCCATAGCTTTATTATGGTATGTATTTATAAACTAAGTGACTATAACCTATCTAGCTATTGTCTATATATAATTTGTATCTTTTGGATGATTGATTTGAATTTTAGATTTAATCATGTTACAATTAAAACTGAAATCAAATAGAAAAGGAAGATGCAAACGTGGGCACACTATTAGCAACAAGATTAAAAAATAGACGGAAAGAATTAAAAATGTCTCAGCGAGAACTAGCTGAAGGTATTTGTAAACAGGGGCAAATCAGCCGATTAGAGAGTGGCGAGTTCACGCCTGGAGCTGATTTTTTACATGCTCTGGCTAAAAAATTAAAAGTTAGTATGGACTATTTTTTTGATGAGAATATTGTAGAAGAAGTTGGTGAGCTATCAGAGTTTAAAAAATTAGCACAGACATTTATCACAAATAGAAATTATGAGTCTTTGAAATATATATACGAGTTGGAAAATGTAAAGGCACATCGCTTATCTCTAACAGATAAGTTTTATATGGAATGGATAAAATCTCTAATAGATTTTTATTTTTATGAGCAGAAAAAAGATGCGATTACACGATTAGAGGAGGTGTTATCACAGTTAAATGTATCAGACATGAACTATCTTCAAGTTTCAAACACTCTATTCAATTTTTATTATGATATTGGAGATTTAGGTCGTTTCAATAAATTTCGTGAAAAACTAGAGTATCAAGTAAATCAACTCAATTTGAGTACAATCGAAGAGTTAGAGCTATCTATTAAGTTCAACTACAACGTTTGCCGCTACCTATGGTTACAGAAAAATATTGAAGAAGCTATTACTAAAATCACAGATACTATAAAACAGTGCAAGGCTTACAGAACGAATTATCTTTTGGCTGATTTGTACTTGTTGATGGGAAATGTAAGTGAAATTTTTTCTTCTAAAAGTTCAGTGAAAGAATATTTTGAGACAGCACATTTCCTATACAAACTTGATGGAAACCTGTCAATGACTCTGAAAGTTGAGCATTACATTGCAGATATATCAGAATAATGAATACGGTGTTCAAGTGAGCATCGTTTTTTAAACTCACTCTAGATACAAAAAAAGCATTAAATAAAAAAAAATTAAAAAATGTTATAAAAACACTTGACAAGTTAATTTTGAAGTGATAAGATAAATGCAAGAAAATCAAAGGAGAGGTATTATGAGAAGTTTGTTTAAGAAAATAGTTGCTGTATTAGTTATTGGCTTAATTCTGTTAGGAATTGCGAGAACACCTCAAGTTCATAAGATAGCTAGAGGAATTGATCCAGGTCCTGCAAATTTTTTAAAAGCATCTACTGATATTGTTTTAAAATTGGTCATAATTTGACAGTATTTATGTTAACAAGAAGTAGGAGTGGTATTCTGCACACTTGAATGTATGTTGAATTGTTGGTAGTTGATAGGAATGATAGAGGGTTTGAAATCCGTTAAAAACTATATAAGGAGGAAAATATGTCAAAAACGATTATGTCTGTATATTCTTTGGGAGATAATAACTTACGTTCTTCTAAATATGGTATTAGTAGTAGTTCAACACAATATTCAGGCGATGAGGCTACTAGGAGTATCTTTTGTTTTAGTCTTTGTAAATCTCAGTGTGCTTCACAATGTGCTTCGAATTGTGGTACTCAATGTGCTTCACTATGTACTTCACAGTGTGCTTCAAGCTGTATGGGTTTTTGTTCCGGTGGAGCAGATGACCTAGCAAATTTGTATGAAAATATCGAGTTAATAAAACTCTAAAATAATATAGGTCGGGTATCCCTCTATCATCAAGGTATCAATTGATACCTTCTTTTATTAGATAAGAAAAATTTGATAGTGTATGAAAACAAATGATATTATTTCTGAAATAGCAAAAAATAAAAAAATATTTATTTTACAAGTTATATTTAATGTAGTAGTAGCCCTAATAAGTATTCTAACACCTTTATTAGAGGCATTATTAATAAATAGTTTAGTCTACGGAACAATTGATAGATATTTTCTATTTTTGGGTAGCCTAGCAATTATATTCTTTTTACTAAAGGTACTGATATCATATTTTATAGCCAAAATCGAGTATATAAAAATAACAGATATAAAGTATAGTCTTTATAAGTATATTTTAAATAAAATATATTTAAAGGATATGAAGTCGATTAGTAAGTTTGATGGCAATTACTTAAACAGCAGACTAAATACTGATATTGATACAATAGTTAATTTTATTTTTCTAAAAATCCCATCTGTTATTCAATCAAGTGTGACACTCTTATCAATATCCATTGTTTTATACACAATAGAAAAAAAAGTATTTATTTTTTTTATATTTTTAGTTGTAATTTACATGTTGATCTATTTTTTGTGTAGGAGATCTCTTCACTCAATGTTTCTATTAATTAGGGAGGAGAATAGCATTTTCTATTCTCAAAAGATTAGTCTATTTCAAAGACTAGACAACATAATAATTCAAAGTATGGAAAAAATAGAGATTGAGAGGTTGGATACTAAATTTAATTCAATGTTACATGCTGTACGCTCTAATTTTTCTCTAAGGTATATTATTTCGATGTTGCAAATATTTATAACATTTATTTTTCAAGTTATATTTTTCTGGTTTGGAGGGATAGAGGTGGTGAATAAGAAAATGTCATTAGGGATGTTCACTGCTACTGTTCAGTATTTTAATACATTTGTGACATGTTTAGATGATTTTTTTGATATTGCCGTTCAGTTAGAAGAATGCAAAGGCGCACTTGAAAGAATAAATGAAATTTTAGAAATGACTGATGCTAAATATGGAGATGATACGATTCTAAATATCGAACGAATAGAGTTTATAGATGTCAATTTGAAATCTATAAACAAAAATCTATGTATGTATAATAATAGCATAACTAAAACTTTCGTAAAAGGCAAGTTATTTATTTTAAAAGGTAAAAATGGAGTAGGAAAAACAAGCTTAATCAGAACTTTAGTGGGAGCTTCAAAAAATTATTATTCGGGAACAATAAAAATTAACAATATCTTGTTAGAAAAAATTAATTTAAAAAGTTTGAGAGAATGCTGTATTTCATTTATGTCACAAAACAGTATACCTCAAGATTTAACTGTTGTTGAATTTTTATCTACTTATGAAAGCTTCGAGGATTATGTAATGCAATCCAATTCTGTAGCAAATCAGATATGGAAATTATTCTTTGGAAATGACGAAAAAAATGTTTTAAATCGGAAAATAGATTCCTTTTCGGGCGGTGAATTTCAATTACTTAATCTTATTCTTACATTAAGCAAACCAAATTCGGACGTTATAATTTTAGATGAACCTTTCTCAAATATATCTACAAATATGTATTTAAAAGTGCTTGATATTCTGAATGAAATATCTAAAAATAAGATTGTTATAATAGTTTCACATGATTTTATTCCCGAACATGAAAAAGAAATTATTTATATCGACTAGATGTTAAAGGAGTAAAAATGCAATACAATATTTATCAATTTGTAATAACTGATTTTAAAAAATATCTTGTGGTCCAAAATTGTAAAGGCATCACAATTATTAAGGATAAAAAAATAATTAGCTTTTTTAAGCAGCTAGATAAAGATAATAGATTATGTATATCTCAATCATTCTTAGAAGAGTTTTTTGGAAGTGATACAGCTTCTATTGTAGAATATCTAATGAATTCAAGTTTAATATATAAAGAAATAAATAAAGAGCGTTTTAAAAAGATTAGGATTCTATCGAATAACGAAGATTTTATTTTGAGTGCCGAATACAATAATAAGAATTCTTCATATATTGTTGAAAATAGAATAATAGGTTCTTCAAGTAATTTCTTAGAGTACCTGAAAAATATTTCTGGAGTAGATGAATCATTATTTATTATTTCTTTGATTCCCTTTGACTATAGTGATTTTTTGAAAATTGTCAATATAATGTCTGAGAAAGATGTAATGTGTGCATTTGTTTTTTCGTATAATAATTCTTTATATTTGACGAATATATATAAAAAAACATGGTATAATCCATGTCCAAAATGCTTCTTTGCGCATTTAGAAGCTAGTTTGAGATCTTATAGCAGGGCGACAGGAACCGTCACTTTCCAAACGGTGATTGATTTGTTATACAATAATAAGGTAAAATATTCTCCCACTCTCCCCTTGACAAGTGTTTTGACATTAGAAATTTTATCAGAATTATTCAAAATAGAAAAAACAGATCTAAATGAATTATCATCAAGGATAGTACAAGTAAATGAGGAAACGGGAATAAGCTATGATAGTGCAATTCACTGGGAACTTTGTGATTGTTTTGAATAAATTTTTAATTTGGTGAGGTTAGATGGTAGATTTGGTAAATTATTTCAAAAAAAATTTTCAGTTTCAGGCATGTTTTGTAGATAATAATTCTGTTTCAATAAAAAGAAAGGAAGTATTGAAGTTACTTGATGAGAAGAAAACGGTAGATAATATAAACTACGGCTATAGTTCTGAAGAACAATTTGAAGTAATATCTCCTGCTTGTTTTAATAAGAGATTGATTTTGTTTTTTAATGAATTGATGGATAGAGAAGTTTATAGTATCTGTATTGAACATCAATTACTAGAAGTAAGAAATTCAGAGTTGATTAGTTATCATATTTCTCATAATCGTATACATAAGATAGGTTCCGTTTTCTTTTCTTCAGATAAAATTAAGGGAATATTTGAAGAGCACAGGTATATCTACATTTCGTTTGTAGATTTAAATTTACTCAGTGCACTTGGAAGAAATGCTATGTTTGAAAGTTTAAAAGAAGCGGGTGAGATTAGAGCAATCTTGAAGCAAAATCTGATTGTATCCGAATTAAGCATAAATTATAATGTACTTGCGCACTATGCTAAATTGAATATAAATCGAATCGTAGTCTTAGATGCTGTGGGAGTAAATTTATGATTTTTAGAAACTTTTCAGATTATTTAAATACTTCTAATCAATTTTTTCTGGGGATTCCGACTGTCAATGTAGGATCAGTTTCTGTTATACAAATGAATAGCATAGAGTTTCCCAGTGTGTCTTCTTCTTGTAGTATAATGCAAAAAGAGGCATTCTTAAAATTATATAGTGAATATCTAGAACGTAGTGCTTTGGCTAGCAATTATCAAAGCACAGAAAATATAAAATGTTTTGACTTACTTAGTGGAAGAATTAATATTTTGGAGAGAGGCAATCTAAGCTATGGCAAAAACTTCATTACAGGATATTGCGACACGACTGGAACTTCTTCTAATCCGTTTAGTTCAAGTAATTCAGTAAAAAAAGCCATTGCCGAATTGATAGAAAAAAATGAATTAATCTTTTTCTGGTATCTAAATTTAGGAGAGAAGATTGATATAAATGATTCTAAAGTAAAAAGTTTAATTGGGGAAAATCTTTTAGCTAATTATGAAATTTTCTTATTTAAAATCGGGATACTATCATCTTGGTTTACAGTTATTGGGATACTTTTTAAAGATGGTCAGGTTGTTTCAACTGGGATTTGTTGTAATGAAAATTATAAATGTGCACTAGAAGGAGCTATTCAGGAAATGAAAATACTTCGAGTATTAAATTCTTATAAGTTATACAGTAATTTTCCATTGACGCAAGAAGAGCAAAATATAATTTATAAGAAAATATGCCATTTTGAAAATAAAATAATCTCTTCTAAACTAAAAAAAGTATCAAGTGATTTAAATTTATCAATAAATGAAATGATTTCTGATTTAAATATAGCTATATTATCTAGAAATAAATTTACAGCAGTAGTTAGCGTTTACTCTAGCTCGCTGATTAAGTGCTTACCAATTAAAGAAAATTTGATGAAGTGTGTAGAAGTGGATATTATTAAAAAAATCGGAATTAATAGTATAATAAACACCCCAGACTGTATTGTTTTATAGGGATTAAGGAGAAAAATTATGGTAGTAGAAATAAATTACGGTTACACCTATAATTTAGATGTTCCTAAATTTCTGGAAGGTTATAGGTGTAGTAATTGGGTTTCGTTAAACTATGATTCGATTAGTAGTAATGGATCATCCACAGATATGAGCTTTTGTAAATCAATGCAAGCTTCCATTGGCGAGGCATTTGAAAGGCAAGCTCTAATTAATTTTATCAATAGGCCACAATATATGGTTAATTTTTTAAATTTGACCACAGATGAATTGGGCTGTGAAAAGATAAACTCAAAAAATATAATCTATTTTTTGGACACTTGTGGACTTGCTACACATGTTTCGTCTGAATTATCTATTGAGAATTCGTTGAAAGAGTTTATAGAACGTCAATCTTTTATTATTAGCTATCTCTCTAAAACAGTTAAATATCAAATAAAAAAAGATAAATATCTATCAAAAATAATTCCTTTTGATCTTACTCATTTAAAATTTTATGAAATTTCTATTATTGACTGCTATAGAGTAATTTTGGGGATAGGATCTACTGGATCTAATTCCATTGATATAGGTATTGGAGCAGGATATTCAATAGAAGAAGCTTTTAAAAGTCTATTTAGAGAACTATATCCATTAAACAAATTACATGGTTCAGTTTCTCAAGGAAATATAGATAAAGTTGACTATATTCATGTTTTTGATAAGTTGCCAGTTGAGGATATTATTGAGGCATATTCTTATCTAGAGGAAGGTAGCTTAGTATCTGCTTCGGACATATTTGATATACAGGGATGTTTTACAAGAAGCAAAGTAATAAATGAATTGTATCAAAAATATGATATGGAATTGAAATTATGTACCCCATTTTCTTTTCAAAATGTATTTTACAGAAATTATTGTTCGAAGATTACAAAAATTTATTCAGAAAATTGGTTCCCTTCTCTTCGAATTTCGGACTATTCTGAGGAAATCTATAGTAACGTAGAGAATAAAACAGGAATGAAATTAAATAGGGATATAAATTTCATTCCATTTCCATAGAGAGGATAAGTTTATGGATGAAAAAATTTATTTAAGTCCAGCAGTAAAAATAGTTTCACTAGATAAAAAGAATCTTTATTTGAAAATATATAGCAAATTATATCATCTAACTGGTGATAAAATAGAAAAATATTTACTAAGTAATATAGAATATTTCTTTTCCTCAAAAACAATTTATGAATTTACTCAATTATTTTCCAAAAAGTATGGAGAGCAGTTTGATATATATGAATTTAATGAAATTATCGAGTTGCTTTTAGAAAAAGAAATATTCGTAAAAGATAATTCTTACCTTGTAGATTTTCCAAAAGATAATAGAATTTGTTTGATATGTATTAACTATTCATCTAAAATGATTTCAAGTATGATTAAAAAGAATTTGGAAAGTAATTCTAAAGACGATTTTTTGACAAATTATTTCGAGAGTTATCATGAAATTCCGGATAATATTTCATCAGCAGATATTATTTTGGTGATTATGGAGAGGTGGGATAATACTGTGTTCGCAGATAAGCTGGAAGAGATAAAAAATCACATGAATCAACATAGTGTTTTACTTCCTGTGGTATTGAATTCCAAGTATTTTTCTATTGGACCACAAGTATTTGGTGAAGAAGATTTGAGTAAATTGAAACTATATTTAAATCAAGAAGAAAGTCGAAGTACTTATTGCTATAGTAGCAAAGATGATACTTATTATAGAATTCCAGTCGCTTTTATAATAAATGAAATTTATTTCATAGTAACAAAACAAAATTATAATAGTTATTCTTATTCAAGGATGCTAACTTATAATCTAAATTCTAAAGAATTTAAAAAAATTAGATATGGGGAATTATAAAATGTCTTACAGTGAAAGATGTATTAACGCAGAGGATGGTCAAGTGATTTTTGAAAAATTTCACAATATGACTTCCTTAGATCGTGCTAACTATCACATTTTTGAAGAAAATATTGCTAATGCTTTTGATAATAAAGCGTTTATGGATAATATTTACAGCAATTCATCTTTTTCAAAATCATCAATTGGAATTACTCTCAATAACGAAATTAAAGAAGACACTGATACTTTTTATACAGCGTTACTAAATAGGCGAAGTTGTCGGGAATTCAATTGTGGGACAATTTCATTCAAGGACTTTTCTAATGTGTTATTTTATGGATATGGACCTTCTATTTGTGGAGTCTATACAGTTCCATCTGCTGGCGGAACCTATCCAATATCTTTAATTATTGTTGTAAATGATGTAGAATCGTTGGAGAAGGGGATTTATGAGTATCTGCCAATGAACAATACGTTAATTCCGATATTGCTTTCAGATCATTTAAATTCAGGTTTAATTACATTAAATGAACATTTTTTTAATTCTTGTGCATTCTCTATCCATTTTATTGGGAATCCAAGTCTGATTTGTTATAAATATCAGGATAGGGGGTATCGTTTTATGAATCTTGAAGCTGGACATATAGCTCAAAATTTAACTTTAGTAGCAATAAGAAATAGTATTAATTCTGTTTGCTCAGGAGGTTTTTTAGATGGAGAATTCGTACATTTTCTGAACGATATATCTAATAATCATTTCGCACATTTTGTTAGTCTATATGAGATATTTTTTGGTTTATAACATTTTAAAATTAAATAAAAATTGAAGATGTAATATAAATCATAATCACTCGTCAAATGGGTGGTTTGCACCAGATCTCTAAGCCCAAATTACCAGCCAGCGCCTAAAGA
>FLSE01080959.1_pt1 | contig 10788 bp, 8 predicted proteins | sample 1550461 | NCBI WGS metagenome assembly FLSE01 (sample SAMEA4031758, study PRJEB14383) | metagenome | biome: human; feature: oral; material: saliva | place: Philippines | collected 2014 | reverse complement strand
AGGATCTCCTTCAGCGTAGAGATCTTCTTGTCGTAGATGAGGATATAGGGGTTCTCCAGCTGTGCCTCCATCTTCTCAGAGTTGGTGACGAAGTAAGGAGAGATATAGCCGCGGTCGAACTGCATCCCTTCGACGACCTCGACAGTCGTCTCGATGCCCTTGGCTTCTTCGACGGTGATGACACCTTCCTTGTTGACCTTGCGCATGGCTTCGGCGATGAGCTGACCGATCTGTTCGTCGCCGTTAGCGGAGATCTTAGCTACGTGCTCGATCTTCTCGAAGTTGTCACCGATCTCCTGTGCCATAGAGCGGATCTCAGCGACGATCTTAGCGACAGCCTTGTCGATACCGCGCTTGAGGTCCATGGGGTTGGCACCTGCGGTGACGTTCTTCAGCCCGACACCGATGATGCTCTGGGCAAGGATCGTAGCCGTAGTCGTACCGTCACCAGCATCGTCGTTGGTCTTAGAAGCAACCTCCTTGACGAGCTGAGCACCCATGTTCTCGAATGGATCTTCGAGCTCGATCTCCTTAGCTACGGAGACACCGTCCTTGGTGATGTGGGGGGCGCCGTAGGTCTTACCGAGAATGACGTTGCGACCCTTAGGGCCGAGAGTTACCTTGACGGCGTTAGCCAGAGCGTCGACGCCGCGCTTGAGGCTCTCACGTGCCTCTATATCGAACTTGATTTCTTTTGCCATGATTGTATCTGATATCTGTATTTCTTACTTAGCGAGAGGATTAGATCGTAGCGAGGACGTCGGACTGACGCATGATGAGATACTTCTCACCTTCGTGCTCGATCTCGGTGCCAGCGTACTTGCCATAGAGGACGACGTCGCCAGCCTTGAGGACCATCTCTTCGTCCTTCGTGCCACCACCTACGGCGATGACTTCGCCACGCAGGGGCTTTTCCTTAGCTGAATCGGGGATGATGATACCGCTCACGGTCTTCTCTTCTTGGGCAGCGGGGCGAATGAGTACGCGGTCTGCCAGGGGCTTAATGCTCATGATCTAAGTAGTTATATGTGTTGTTTTATATTCTTCGTTTCGCTTGGGGCTGGGGTATAAGGCTCCCCGCCCACGTCCTCTACCGAGCAAGGAGCGTGCCAAAGCCCTGCGAAGCCCCATTCTGCGCACCTCCTGCCAATATGACACACCGCCCCCTCCTACTGCTGTCAGCGTGTACGACATTATATATATCGAGCGGGTGAAGAAAGGGGTATAAAGGAGTGAAGACCAAGGGAAGGATCTCCTACCCGCACGAAGAAAAGCTGCGGAGCAATAGTAGATAAGCTTCATCTACGTACGTGGCTCTAATATCTACGTGCGTAGTCTTTAGGATTTTCGTACGTAGTCTTTAAGACCACGTGCGTAAACAGAGGAAGACCACTACGGGAAGCTGCTTTTTGCTCCACGCAAATACCACTTTTTCTCAGGCGGATCCCCTTCTCTTTATATAGAGGGAGCTATGCAAGCCCGTACAGGAATGGATATGGCACTAAGGATTAGCCAGATATCATATAATGACTTTTGAGTACCTTTAGCTGTGAAGTGGAGTATAACATCCGACGATCTCCACCTCCTATCAGCCCCTCTATAAAGGAATAACAGACGGGTATAACCGCCATCCAACAGCATGAAACCAAGCATTACCCAGGCAGGTCAATCCCTATTCGATGAGATACGACATGTAGATGACGAAGGAGTAGAGTACTGGAAGGCTCGCGAGTTAGCAAAAGCCCTCAGCTACACAGACTACCGCAACTTCCTATCAGTCATCAAGAAAGCCCAAGAGTCTTGCCGAAAAAGTGGCCACAAAGTGGAAAACCATTTCGTTGACGTCAACGAAATGGTTTCTATTGCTTACGGCGTTCAGAGAGAGATAGATGACACGCGATTATCTCGCTATGCATGCTATCTTATTGTGCAGAATGCCGACCCATCGAAAAAGATTGTCGCCCTGGGACAGACCTACTTTGCCGTACAAACTCGTACGCAAGAGCAGCACGAAGAGCTGTTTGCACAGCTCTCCGAAGAGGAGCAAAAGCGCTTACTGCTGAGAGAGGAGATGACCAAGCATAATACCCAACTTGCCGCTGCAGCACACGACGCTGGGGTGAAGACCTCGCTGGACTACGCCGTCTTCCAAAACCACGGCTACCGCGGACTTTACGGAGGACTCGAAGCCAAGGATATTCATGCACGTAAGCGTCTCAAGAAAAGCCAGCAGATTTTAGACCACATGGGGAGCACCGAGCTCGCAGCAAATCTCTTCCGAGCCACACAGACCGAAGAGAAGCTCAAGCGAGACAAGATCAAAGGGAAGCAGAATGCGAACCGCACCCACGAAGAGATAGGAGCCAAGGTCAGGCAGACCATCAAGGAGATTGGCGGTACAATGCCCGAAGATCTCCCCGTAGAGGACAGTATCAAGCAAATAGAGAAGAAGCTAAAGCCGACGACCAAGAGAAAGAAGTCGGTCAAATAGCCCACGGCCTCAGTCCTTCATTCAAATACAAATGCAAGGTAGGAACAACGCCTTTCCGCCCCTCCCCCATCCCAGCCTATGATATGAGCCTTCGCTCTGAATTCGTTATATTTGCAGGCAGTAGCACCTCGCACAAGATTATGCAGACCAACGAGCGATATACCCGTCGGCTGGCGACCCTCTTCCTTGGGCTCTTCCTGAGTCTCCTGGCGATGGTCAGCCTCCACGACTTCAGCCACCGCGCTGACGCCGTGCAGGATGTCGTGTCTACCGAGGGCTACACCTCCCACGTGACGAAGACCGACTGCTCGATCTGTCACTTCGTCCATACCCCGTTCTTAGCTCTCGCCATCGGCACGCTGCTCGCAGCAGTGGCTCTCGGCGTGTGCCTCCTCGGGGTGCGCCTGGTGCGCCTCGCCCACTCGATCCGCAGGGATGCGGTACAGCTGCGGGCTCCTCCCACCTTCGCCTAAATCGCTTACCAGAGGCCACTTGTAGGGTAATCTTTGCCCTACCTCTACCCCCGCCTATCACTTATAGCGTGCTCCTGCCTGTATGGGAGTGCTACGCTTGGCCGTGTAGCTCGTGGCTACCGCTGGCTATATCCGCGAAGAGAACCGCTATGCCATAGCCTCTTCCCGACCCTTCATCCATATCATCCTTTTCCTACCTATGTGCTATCTATCACTGGCAAGATGGCGCGGCGTCCTCCTATCTCTGGGGATGCTCCTCGCCCTTGCCCTGGGTGCATGCCCAGTGCATGCCCAGAGCCGTAGCCTCATCATCCAGGTCCTCGACGATCGAACTGGAGAGCCCCTCCCAGGTGCCGTCGGCCACATCGGCCGTCGCTCCATGCAGACCGACCTCAAGGGCCAGCTGACCCTCGCCCTCACGGAGAGCGAGGAGGACGGCCTGCACGTCCATCTCATCGGCTATCACGAAGGCTTCATCCCTCTGGACAAGCTCCGCAGCACCCCCAGCCCCTTCACCCTGCGTCTGCGCCCTGAGGAGCGCGACCTCTCTTCGGTGAAGGTCGTCGGTACCCGCCGTCCCGTCTCCGCCAACGTCGTCTCCACGAAGGTCTCTACCGAGCGCATCGAGCGCAACCTCGGACGTAACCTCGCCTCCCTCCTCACCGAGGTCAGCGGCGTCACGAGCCTGCAGACGGGTACGACGACAGCGAAGCCCGTCATCCACGGCATGTACGGCACGCGTGTGCTCATCGTCAATAATGGCGTCCGCCAGTCGGGCCAGCAGTGGGGCGACGACCACGCCCCCGAGGTCAGCGTCGACGCCAACGACCAGGTCCACGTCGTCAAGGGCGCCGAAGCGGTACGCTATGGAGCAGAGGCGATCGCTGGTGCGATAGTCATGAATCAGAGCTCTTTGCCTTACGATGAAGCTGGTCTAAGAGGAAGCATAGCAGGAGCGTACGCCACGAATGGGCACCGCCTAAGCTCGTCCGTACGCCTCGAAGGGACCTTCCCAGGCTACACGCCTTTAGCCTACCGCCTACAGACATCTTACACCAATGCAGGGGACCGATCCTCAGCCCACTACCTGCTGATGAATACCGGGGTGCGTGAGCTCAACAATGCCCTCACACTGGGATGGAGAAAAGATCAGCTGACGATCGAAGGTCTCTTCAGCCGATATCAGAATAAGACGGGCCTTCTGCCCTCGGGCCATCTGCGTAGCCGAGAAGGCATGGCGGAGCTCCTTGAGCGAGGGAAGCCTGACCTCTTCCGCCCCTTCTCCCGTGAGATCAGTAGCCCCTACCATAGCGTCGTCCACTATCTAGCTCGACTCAAGGGGACTTGGAGCAATGAGCATCTCGGGCTCTTCACGCTCCAAGGCTCCCTCCAGCGAGACCGCCGAGAGGAGTACGCCATCCGTAGAAACAGTGCCTACTCCGCAGTACCGACCCTCTCACTCTCTCTAACCTCTCTTCAGACCGATGCCTCATGGCGCAAGCACTACCACCACTGGGATAGCGAAGTCGGATTACACGGCGAGTACCTTGACAACTACAGCAACGCTGGCACTGGCTTCACGCCACCGATCCCGAACTATACCCAAACCTCTTGGGGTGGTTATGCTCTACAGCGCTACCAAGCTGACCACTTTGGCCTTGAAGCAGGGCTTCGTCTCGAGCAGACGAAGATGCGTGTCGCAGGCTACAACATCGCAGGGGAGTATTTCTCTGGGGATCATAACTTCACCAATCTCACTTACACCCTCGGTGGACACCTACACCTGTGGAAGGGCGGCAAGCTGACGAGCAACGTAGGACTCGCCTTCCGTGCACCACATGTACAGGAGCTCTACAGCCTAGGTAGCCAGCACGGCTCTGCAATCTTCGTCTACGGAGACAGCACACTGCGCTCGGAGCGCGGATATAAGTGGGTGACATCACTCACGCACCACTCCGACAGATGGGACTTGAACATCGATGGCTATCTCCAGTGGATGGACGGATATATCTACGAGGAACCTTCGAATGAGTTTGCCCAGACACTTGCTGGGGAATATCCCATCTTCCGCTACCGCCAGCGGGATGCTTTCTTCCGTGGATTCGATATCGATACTCGCTACTACATACTACCCGAGCGACTCTATGCTCGTGTCAAGGGCTCTATGGTCTGGGCCGAAGAGCGTAAGACTGGTCGCTACTTCCCCTACATACCTGCCCTCCGTCTGTCGGAGGAAGTGGGAGTACGCATAGACCTACCCAAGAGTTGGCAGAGCGAGCTGTCGGTCAGTCATCTCTTCGTCGACCGACAGCACCGCTTCGATAGGAGCACGGATCTTACGGATAGCCCCAGCCCCTACCACCTCTTCGGCCTTGAAGCAAGCCTCTCAAAGCCCCTCCGTGGCCGTCAGGCTCTTCGCCTCACCCTCGGCGTAGACAACCTCTTCAATACAGAGTACAAGGAGTACACGAACCGTGCACGCTACTACGCTCACGATGCTGGTCGCGATGTCCGCCTGGCACTGCACTGGCACTTCTAACTGATCAACCACAAGACTTCCACACTTAATCTCCACTTTAAGACAATGAACCGATTCCCTCTACGTCTCCGCTTCGGAGCACTCGCCGTCCTCCTCGTAGCTGTCCTCAGCAGCTGTGGTAAGACTACCCCTAAGGTCCCCACCGATGAACGACAGAACAAGGGGCATGACCAGCCCACCATCGCCCAGCTTACCCTCACCCAAGGGACACTCAAGCCTGGCAAGACCTTCTCCTCTCAGATGAGCCCAGACGATGTCGAGCTGGACCGTGTACATCAAACCATCGAGCTTGACCAGAGTAGCGGTCAGATCAAGTACACCGAAGGTGCGGGCTACGTACGACGCTTCTCGGTAGAGAGCACGACGAAGGTGCCTAACCGCGTCTACCTCCTGACCATCAACTATAAGACCGCTACGGGCGAATCTATGGATGCTCAGCTCGTATCTGATGAGCAGATCAACCGCCATCAGCACTTCTTCAAGCAGATCCTCGGCTACAGCACCGACGGGAGCAATGCCCCCATCTTCGCCCGCTACAAGGAAGCGCTGAGCTACGACTACGCTTACTGCGACCGCATCCCCCGCAAGCAAAGCAATGGCTCGGAATATCTCGACGCCAATCCCGTCGGGCTCTCGGGCTTCCTTATGTTCGTCAAGCCCGCCAATGGAGCAGAACCTAAGGAAGTAACTATGCTCATCACGCTGGGGCACTTCTTCAATACGAAGTTCACCTCCGCTGGCTCCAAGAGCATCCGTCCTTTCTACTCTACCGTCCTGCCAGGTGCAGACTCGGATATCAATATGACGATCCACTTCGACGTCGCCACTAACTAACCTCTTGACTTCATCAATTATGAAAGCAACATTCATCAAGACCCTCGCCCTCGGCCTCCTCGCAGTAGTGACGCTGGGCCTCTCTGCTTGTAAGGGAGATGATACCCCCAATGTCCCACCCACCCCTTCTCCCTCTACATCTGGAGAAATCGCTCGCGTCACGATCAAGCTGAGCATGGGGCACCTACATGGGAAGCAAGACTTCCACTTCGTACCCTCGTCAGGCAAGTATGACCTTCGAAATATCTATGATATCCAGGAGTTCACCTTCGTCAAGAATGGCGATACCTGGAGCTTAGCACCAGGGGCACCTTACTCTGACCTCATCGCTTTCCAGCTCTTTGCCTGGGATCCTAAGGTCTACTCCTCTATCGCTCCCGACTATGGAGCTATCATTGAGCTCTACGATGCCGAGGGCAAGCTCCTCAATGCCCAATACACCTCTGAGGGGCTTCGCTCACAATATCAGTTCTTCTCCTACCCCACAGAAGCTACAGACTTTGATGGCAAGCCCATAGCAGTCAATGCTGCTGACCCCACCAGCATCCTACGCTATGTCTACTGCGACACCAATGTCTGGAATCAGTCTGCCTCTAAGAGCCCCACAGATAATGCTGGGAAGAAGCTCTACTATTTCCTCCCCGAGACGGAGCCTATCGGCATCAAGGGCTACTATCAGTTCCCCGAGACAGGCCACTTCCTCCTGAACATTGACCTCTGGCATAGCCCCAAGGGGAAGCTTGAGGGGGGTAAGGCTTCGCCCTTCTTCGCCCCCAACGCTACAGTGAAGTCAGGCAAGCGACTCCTCCACCTCACTCTCCCCGTCAATATCGCGGCACAGAAGCGCTTCATGGATGAGGTCATCGAGGGCATCCTGAACGATTACAGCCGTCGTGTACGCGAAGCTGAGGATAAGGACAAGGACAAGGTGCAGTATCAAGCTGTTCCACTCGATCAGCTCACCTCACCTAATGGCTACTTCACAGACGAAGAGATGCGTACCTTCGCTCAGCGCATGATGAAGCTCCTCGGTACGACGGACTGGGAGCGTGTAGCCATGGACTTCTATCGCTACTACTCTTCTACGGGCGACGAAGGGAGCAATAAGGGCTACTTCTAGCACTCTCTCCCATTCGTATCAGATACAGACAACGCTGTAACCCCACTCCACAATCGAGCGGCGGCAGTCCCCGATGGGGGCTGCCGCCGCTCATTATATGATAGCTGTACGTCTTCTTTGAGAAAATGCCTCAAAGTCTACGAGAAAAAGCTGCGTAGCACTACGTCTAAAGCGTTGTCCACGCACGTAGATCTTAGGACTACGCACGTGGACGATAAGATTTACGCACCGAGATTATAAATCCACGCACCAAGACGAAGGAAAAGCTGTATAGGAGCCGACTTATAGCACTACGGGGACGGCCGTTTTCTCCTACTCTTCGGGGGAAAAGGCAATATAGCTCGCTACCCCATCATCGTAGCGGAAGAGCCATGCGGCGGGGAGGTATATGGGGTATTCAGCGCAGGGCGCAAAGCGCTCTATATGAAGAAGCCGTATTCTTCTTGTACCTTTGTGCAGGAATTTCGGTTCCCGGTGCCTCTTTGGAGGTACACCTATCCTAATGTAATTACGCATGACCAAGCCTTTACTTCTCCTTGCGTGCCTCCTCATGCTCTTGGGGAGCTGCACAGGACACTCCAGCCAGCGTACGGCTGCCACAGATAGCATCGTCGCCGACAGCGCGGACTTCGCGCATGCCGTGCACTTTGACCATGCCAAGGGCATCCAAGTAGCCAATCATCCTGGCTACAAGGAGGTGTTTATCTTCACCCCCGACGAGCCCGACACCCTCGCCCGCTACATCCTCTATCCCCGCGACCATAAGCCCGAGGTGAATGCCCCTGGCGCACGCTTCATCGCTGTACCCGTGCGCACCATGGGTACGCTCTCCACGACGGAGATCGGCGCACTGACGCTCCTCGACCTGCGTGACGTCCTCGTGGCATGTAGCGACCCGCGCAACATCAATGACAGCATCCTCGCCGAGCGCACGCGCCGTGGCGAGATCGCCGAGATCGGCCGTGGCATGGGGCGCAATGTCGAGCAGATCATCGCCACCCACCCCGAGATCATCATGCAGGGTCTACAGGACTCCGATGCCAAGGACGAGGACATCCGCGCCTCAGGTATCGAGATCGTCTTCTTCAATAACTGGAAGGAGCAGAGTCTCCTCGGGCGTGCTGAGTGGATGAAGTTCATCGGGATGCTCTTCGGGCGCAATGTCCGTGCCGAAGAGACCTTCCAGCGCATCGAGCGTGAGTACCTCGAGGCCAAGAAGATCGCTGCGCAAGAGCCCGACTTCCTCCCCGTCCTCTACGGGCAGGACTACAAGGGCTCGTGGTACGTCCCTGGCGAATACTCCTACGTCACCTCGATGCTCACCGACGCACACATCAAGTATGACTTCATCCCTGGGCAGGTGACGAATAAGCCCATGAGCTTCGAATACGTCTTCAGCCGTCACCGCCACGCCCCCGTATGGCTCAGCATGATGGTCGGCAAGGACATCACGCTGAAGGACTTCCTCTCGATGAACGAGCGCTACCAGCACTTCGACGCAGCTAAAGCGGGCAACGTCTGGATCGATCGCAAGCGCGTCAATGAGTACGGGGGTAATGACTACTGGGAGAGCGGGCCCTACAACCCGCACCTCATCCTGAAGGATCTCATCAAGATCACGCGTCCGCACCTCCTCCCCGACTACGAGACGACCTACTGGGTCAAGCTACAGTAGCCCATGCGCGCACGTCACTCGATCCTCTTCCTCCTCATCTCGCTCGGCATCGTCGTGGCCTTCGTGCTCGACATCATGTGGGGCAGCGTCTCTCTGCCTGCGAGCGACGTCATCGACACGCTCCTCGGCCACGGTGAGCATACGACGACGAGCTACGTCGTCCTGAACTTCCGCCTACCGAAGGCACTCACCTCGCTCATCGCTGGCGCAGGGATCTCTATCGCAGGCCTGCAGATGCAGACGCTCTTCCGCAACCCCCTGGCCGATACCTCGATCCTCGGGATCAATAGCGGTGCAGGCGTGGGTGTAGCGATCTATACGATGGCTTACACGCTCTTCCCCTCGCTCCTCTCTACGGCAGGCGTGGCGGACACGTGGGGCATCATCCTCGCCGCCTGCATCGGCGCACTCAGCGTCCTCCTGATGATCTCTGCCGTCTCGAGCCGTCTGCACGACATCGTCTCGGTGCTCATCGTCGGGGTGATGATCGGCTTCCTCGCCTCGAGCGTCATCTCCATCCTACAGTACTTCAGTGACGAAGATACGCTGAAGACCTACCTCATCTGGAGCTTCGGTAGCGTGGCGGGCACGACCTGGCGCCAGCTGCAGCTCATGCTCCCCGTCGTCCTCGTCGGGCTCATCGCGGCCCTCCTCATGCCGAAGCAGATGAATGCCCTCGGCCTTGGGGAGAACTATGCGCGCTCCGTCGGGACGAACATCCGCCTGGTACGTCGCCTACTCATCGTCATCACCAGCATCATCACGGGCTGTATCACGGCCTTCACGGGGCCTATTGCCTTCCTCGGCATGGCCGTCCCACACTTCGTCCGTCTACTCTTCCGCACGGCCGACCACCATATCCTCGTCCCAGCGACGATCCTCTCGGGCTCCTTCCTCCTCCTCGTGTGTGACCTCCTGACGCAGGCCCCAGGCCATCAGTTCGTCCTCCCGATCAATGCGATCACCTCGCTCCTCGGCGCCCCCGTAGTCATCCTCGTCGTCCTGGGTAATAAGCGTAAGCGCGATGCCTTCAAGTAAGACACAGCACCTCACGATCGAGCTCCGCCACCTGCACACAGGCTACACGGAGCGTCGCCGTAGCGTCGTCATCTCCCCCGACCTCAGTCTCTCCATTCGCCCTGGCGAGATCGTCATGCTCATGGGCCCCAACGGCAGTGGGAAGTCCACGCTCATGCACACCATGGCAGGCCTGCTTCCCCCCCTTGCAGGCGAAGTAGAGCTGGGCGAAAAGCCCCTCTCCAGCCTCACGATGAAGGAGGTCGCCCGCCAGCTGAGCCTCGTGCTCACCGAGCGCATCCCCGCAGGCAATATGGACGTCTGGGAGGTCGTCACCATCGGTCGCTACCCCTATACGGGCTTCCGTGGTCTGCTCAGTGCCGAGGACAAGCGTATCTGCGAAGAGGCACTCGCCACGTGCCGTCTCACGGAGCTACGCGAGCGTATCTTCGACACGCTGAGTGACGGTGAGAAGCAGCGCGTGATGATCGCCCGTGCCTTAGCGCAAGAGACCCCGCTCATCCTCCTCGACGAGCCCACGGCGCACCTCGACCTTCCCTCCCGTCTGGAGGTGACGACGATGCTCCGCACACTCGCCCACAAGCTCGGCAAGAGCATCCTCATCTCCACGCACGAGCT
>FLSE01008060.1_pt1 | contig 10800 bp, 10 predicted proteins | sample 1550461 | NCBI WGS metagenome assembly FLSE01 (sample SAMEA4031758, study PRJEB14383) | metagenome | biome: human; feature: oral; material: saliva | place: Philippines | collected 2014 | reverse complement strand
ACCCTGTTCAACGCTCTGACCGGCAACACTGTGCTGGCGGCTAACTACCCGTTCGCGACCATTGACCCGAACGTGGGCGTGGTGAACCTGCCGGATGCGCGTCTGAACCGTCTGGCTGAGATTTTTGGTTCGGAGCGTATTCTGCCTGCGACTGTTTCGTTCGTTGATATTGCGGGTATTGTGAAGGGCGCTTCTGAGGGTGAGGGCCTGGGTAACAAGTTCCTCGCGAACATTCGTGAGGCGCACGCTATCGCGCAGGTGGTGCGTGCGTTTGATGACCCGGACGTCATTCACGTGGACGGCAAGGTCGACCCCGCCTCCGATATGGAGACCATTAACACTGAGCTGATTCTGGCTGACCTGCAGACTTTGGAGAATGCTATTCCGCGTCTGGAGAAGGCTGTGAAGATTAAGAAGGGTGACGCCGCTCAGCTGGAGACTTATAAGGCTGCGCAGAAGATCCTGGAGGATGGTGACACCATCATTTCTCGTGCGAAGGACGCGAAGCTGGAGCTGTCTCACTTGAAGGAGCTGAACCTGCTGACTGCTAAGCCGTTCATTTACGTGTTCAACGCGGATGAGGGCATTCTGGCGTCTGAGGAGAAGCAGCAGGAGCTTCGTGACATGGTGGCGCCGGCTGAGGCTGTGTTCTTGGATGCGAAGCTGGAGGCTGATCTGGTGGAGCTGTCTGAGGAGGAGGCTCGCGAGATGCTGGAGATGAACGGTCAGGACGAGTCCGGCCTGGACCAGCTGGCTCGCGTGGGCTTCTCGACCCTGGGCCTGCAGACTTACCTGACTGCCGGCCCGAAGGAGGCTCGCGCATGGACTATTTATAAGGGTGATACTGCGCCGCAGGCTGCTGGTGTGATTCACTCTGATTTTGAGCGCGGCTTCATTAAGGCTGAGGTTGTGTCTTTCAAGGACCTGGATGAGGCTGGCTCCATGGCGGAGGCGAAGGCTCGCGGTAAGGTCCGTATGGAGGGCAAGGACTACATTATGCAGGACGGCGACGTGGTGGAGTTCCGCTTCAACGTCTAAGCTTAGAATAATTAAATAAATTAATATCTGAGTAACAGTGAAGTTATAAGATCCTCTTGAGACAGTTATATCTATGATGAACTGATACTCAAGGGGATCTTATTATATCTATTCAATGTGGGAAATCTGTTGGTTCTAGGAGGAACAAATGGTTGATGTAACAAAAGTATCATCAATAAAGATTGACACAGGATATGCTGGTGTAAAAGAATATCCGGTATTTAGCCGCCCAGACGGCAAGAATACTCAATGCGCCATTATTCTTGGCAGAAATGGCGCGGGTAAATCAACGCTTGCTAGGGCTCTTAGTGTGGGTGGTATCGGCACTGATTTCTTAGATAAAGATGGGGAATCCCTTGGATTTGCTCGTGCGAATGTTTATGTATTTAATGAAGATTATGTTATTAAAAATTTCCGCGTTTATGAAAATTCAAGTCTTAATCCGATCATTGTATTAGGCAGAGATAATGAGAAAGTGGCTAAATTTGAAGAGATTAAGGGTGATATTAAAAGCTGTGAAGAAGAAATTTCTTCATTAAAAGAAGAAATTTTGAGGAGGGTATTTCGTAAAGATTTTTCCGTGCAAAATGATGGTATTTGTGATTTTACAATAGGTGAGTATGTTTATTCTCGTATCGAAAATGAATTGGAAAATGAAAAGTATTTCAATGAATTTAATCCCGAAGATCCATATGGTTATATGAATGTTTTTGAGGGGAATAGATTTAATATTTGGTTATATCTTAGGTGGATTGCACAGGATTATTCTAGAGTATGGGATGCCGTGGAGGAAGAAATAGGCGACAGGGATGAATATGGAGGGTTTGTATGGGAGGGGAAACCTGATCTTTACTCTTGCGACAAGCAACTTAGGGAACTTATGGAATCTATCCAGGAATCTAATGGTGGGTATGAGGCTGTTGGAAAAGCTGAGTTACTTTTAGGTAAACGTCAGGAAATGGCAAAACTAATATCATGTTTTATTTATGAAATATATCCTAATTTGCATATTGAGTCTAGATATGGAATTACTTCTAGCGAGGAACGCCAAAAGTTTCAGACTTTGGATCGAAAGCGAGCTGACTTAGAAGCTCAAGGTATGAGTGAGCTTGAAAATATAATTGCAAAAAAGAAGAAAGAATCTGCAGATTCTGTAATCAAATATATAAATCAGTGGCTGTATGTTGTTTTTGGTAAAAATGGTATATCTTTGGAGCCTGACCAGGATTTTGGGTATAGAGCAATTTGTAAAGGTAAAGAAATTCAACCTAGTTGTCTCTCCACCGGTGAGCAGAATATTTTATCTTTGTGTTATTTTTTTGCGAGTTTATGCAAGGGGTACCGTGTTGATAGCTTGCTGACAAAGGATCAAATAATCGTTCTAGATGACCCTGTCTCAAGTTTTGATGACAGTAATAAGTATGGTGTGACATCCCTTCTCGGCTATTTATGTCAATCCATATTGGATAAATCATCAAAGACGAAGCTGATAATCATGACCCATGATTCATCTTTTGCGCTTAATATGAGCAAAATGATAAATGCTATTGATAGCAATAAATTGTCGTGTTGGGAGCTGCAGAAAGATTCTTCAGAATCACTGGTAAAATCAAATTTTGGAGATGTTGATAGGTATGCAGGCATTCTAAGAAGCATGTATGATTTTGCGTTGCAAGAGGAAGAATCTCTTGAGGCTCCTCCTCCAAACGATGTTCGGCGCGTGTGGGAAGCATTCCTGTCTTTTGAGCTGGGGGAAACGTCCATCGCAAAAATGGATTCATTGAAAAAACTGAGTGGATATTTTAATAAGAATCAAAAAGTTGAGAGGTTTATGAGGGTTTTCATTCCTCAACTTTTCATAAATAATGACTCACACGCAAAGAGTCAGGTAATGAATGGAAACCTGTACCTTACACCAACCCTGGATGGTAAGCCGTATGAAGATTTTGTGAAGAATATCGTATGTTTTATGCATCTTGTTTCGCCAAGGCATATAGCTTGGCGTATGAAGAAAACTCAAGGGGAGAATGTTCACGATTCTGTTGCAAAATTGGATAACTTGGTCAGAGAAGTCCTGGATGACCCAAAAATAGTTGCTGCTACGAGTTCCTGGCAAGGAATTCAGGGAATACGTCGTGCGCGTCATCGCGGAGGACGTGCATCCCTGAGGATTCGTCGGCAGGCTGCTAAGCGATAAAAACATAAAAAGCGGAGCCCCGCACTACAGCTCGTAGTGCGGGGCTCCGCCACATTAACCCTCGCGCGCCACAAAAAGCAGCCCTCGGGTGTAAGTCTTATCGACCGGGATTAGTGGTCAGCACCAACCATAACGTTGGACGCCTTGATGACTGCGTAAGCGGTCTCGCCAACCTTCAGGCCCAGTTCCTTAATGGACTCGTTGGTGATAGAAGCAGAGATAACAACCTCCGGAGCGATCTCAATCTTAACGATGCCGTTGGTTGCACCCTCAGTAATCTCAACAACCTTGCCAGCGAACTGGTTACGTGCGGAAAGCTTCATGAAGCCGTGCCTTTCACTCAATAAAACGTGCAAATACTCTAAGCACTCTACACGCCGTAGCCACCCAGAATCATCTTCTACCCAAAATATTACGCACAAACCATGCAAATTTTATTTTCGGCTTCACACACGACCCGAACCCACCCCAAAAGACCGGTAAAAACCAGCCCCACACATGCGGTTCGCACCCGCCAAATGGTATAGTCAGCACGAACGTGAGAATCCTCGCAACCCTCCACCGTCGCACCCCTGCCTGGCTGACGCGCGCCCACACGCCGCAGCCCCACCGCCCAAAGCCGCGGTAATTAGGCGCAGGGGAGCGGCGCATCCGCACAGACAGAAGAAGGAACCATGAGCGAAAACCTCAACGAAATCGAAGCACCCGCCTGCCCCGAATGCAACGAAAACTACACCTACGAAATGGGCGAACTCTGGGCATGCCCCATGTGCGGCCACGAGTGGGAACGCACCGCGGAGGGCGAGGCCGAGGAAGAAACCGGCGCCAAAGTCCTGGACTCCGTGGGCAATGAGCTGGTTGACGGCGATTCCGTCACCATCGTCAAGGGCTTGAAGGTCAAGGGCGGCGCAGATATCAAGGCTGGCACCAAGGTGCGCGGCATCCGCCTGCTCGAATCCCCCGTGAACGGCCACGACATTGAGGCGAAGGTCCCCGGCGCAGGCCAGATGTACCTGAAGTCCTCCGTGGTCAAGAAAGCATAACGAAGAAGCTGTAAGCGCCTCGCACAAGATGTAGAAAGGCGGCACCTCCCGCACTAGCTCACGCTAGGGGAGGTGCCGCCTTTGTATATGAGGGATTCAGCGAGCCCTCAATAGATCAATTTGTTACTTCCTGCCGGTCATGCCCAGGTACAGGGAGATGGTCAGCATCGCTGCGAAGACCGAAAGGATCCAACGCATCCAGTCGATGCCTGCGGTGGCGGTGACGCCCAGTTGGGTTGCCGCCCAGTTGCCGATAGCCGCGCCGATAGCGCCGCAGACAATGGTCCAAAGAATCGAAATGTTCTGGCGGCCTCGCATGAAGAAGCGCGCAATCACACCGATAATTGCACCGGTAATAACCATAGTGATAAGAGCGTCCATCGTTGTCTCCAAGGGTCGTGCACCTGCCGCTGTGACAGGTGGGCTTTACCTCAAGTGTAGGCAATGCCGGTTACGGGAGGCTTAACAACGGGTATGTTAAGGTGAACGGCACCTCGGTGTTTTACGTGTAAAACACCGAGGTGCCGTTGTTCTACGGCGAAGGTGCTACTTGGAGTGGCGCCAGATCTTCAGAGCGCTACAAATCATCGGCACCTGCAGGGGCAGACGACCGTACGCAATAGCCTTACGCTGAGTGGACTGCTTGCGCGCATCCCCATATCTTAAAAAGGGAAGCGAGAAGGGGACGGTGTTGTCGTGACAAGATCTGGTGTAGCTTGGGATTCTCATATTTTTCTTATTTTGTGATTGTTCAGTTATTGGTAATAGGGTTTAAATATTTTGTGGCCCAGTAAGAAATATTTTAATTCGGCATAAGCGGATAAATATTTGCTGTATAATAGTGTAACTATTGAAGGAGGATTTTATGGCAAAGAATGTTTTGGGGCAGTACTTTACTCCGTCCCATATAGCTCGAATTATGGTTGATTTAATTGAATCTCCCCGAGAAAGCAAAATACTTGAACCTTCCGCCGGAGAAGGGGTGTTTTTGGATGTGCTTCACGAAGCCGGTTATTCGAATATTGAAGGAATTGAAATCGACTCTTCACTGAAGCAAGATGTGATACATACTGTTTATCATGAATCGTTTGTTTCGTGGATGAAGGACGGGGAATACTCTGCCGTTATCGGAAATCCTCCATATATCCGATGGAAAAACCTTGAAGAATTCCAGAAAAACGAGATTAAAGAACATCCTTTGTGGGGTATACTATTTAACTCTTTGTCGGATTACCTGACTGTATTCATAGCTAATGCTATACGAAACCTTCGTGACGGAGGTGAATTAATTTTTATTACTCCAAGCTTTTGGATGCATACGCTCCACTCCGAGAACCTTCGGTCTTGGATGTTGAGTCAGGGGACATTCTCTCACATTATTAACTTTGGTGAGAGTAATGTTTTTCAAGGGGTTTCAAGCTCAATTATAATTTTTAGGTTTGTTAAAAATGCCCAGATTCAGGAAATTCAGTTTTATGAATATGGTGGCCCTCGAAAGGTTTCTGAGTCAATTAGTCTAAATGGTGATGAATTTAAGAAATTTATGATTCCTCAATTTACCGCTGGGGAACAATGGATTTTTGCTGACCGGAAAACTTTGAACGATATAGCCGAACTTGAAGACGCATGCACCATGACGGCGGAGACCGATGATCTATTTGATGAGAAGGTGCGGCGTGTGGCTTTATTGGGTGATTATGTGCATATTGCTAATGGAATGGTTTCTGGATTGGATAAAGCCTTTCGTTGGGATGCCCCTGTTGATAACTTGAACGAAGCTGAACAAGTAGCTTTGGCCACTGTTGTTAAAGGTAAAGATATTAAAAATGTTTACATGGAAGGAAGTAGCAGGTATATCGATATTCCGGAGGGCCTCACGGAATCTGACGTAGCTTCAAAATACCCCTCTCTATATGAGCAGCTAGTTTCTTATAAAGAGAAGCTGATAGAACGTTACTCGTATCAGAGGTCTCTTCCGTTCTGGGAGTGGGCTTTTAAACGGTCTCAAAAGTATTTTTATACGGAGATTCCTAAAATTTTCGTTCCATGTAAGGAGCGTGTCACGAATAAAGAATCTGCACGGTTCTGCCTTGTTCCCGCGGGTGTTGTGGCAACTCAGGACGTAACAGCTTTCTCTCCTTTGGAGGATACGAGGGAGTCAATCGAATATATCTTGGCTTACTTGGTTCATCCGCGTGTTACGGCTTGGTACAGATACAAGGGACTTATGAAGGGCGGAATCGCTGAATTCTCGGAAAAGCCCCTCGCGTCGATACCTTTCAGATATATCGACTGGGATAATGATGAAGATATCGCGTTCCATGACCTTGTAACGAATACAATTCGAGAAAGTGTATCAGAAAATGTAGCCTATGAGGAGATTATTGTGCGTATTATTAATTTGTTTAAATCAGTTAAGGATCGCAACATTCACTATGATACTAATATTTCAGAGGGGAGCTAAGGGTGACTCTTAAAATGCAGGATGTCGAAAAAGCTATTCGAGAATATTTTGTGAATCGAGGCTATATTGATTTAAATTTAAAGCCGAATCAGGAAACCTCTGGGCATAGGATAGCAACTCCTCTTGAAGAAGAGGTCTATGATGCTTTGTCGAAGACCTACCCTGGATTAGCCTTCAAGCAGCATGAAGCGGTTAATAAGTACCTCTCGGAGACTGTGGTACAGGGGAGAGTGCCTGATGGCTTTGTTTTTGGAAATGAAGCTGTCGATTCTTTGGTGAACCCTGGAAAAAAAGCGTTATCTAGTTGGCCAGAAGAGCTGGTTCCGGGTAAGCAAAGCGATACGGCCGATATAGTTCTTTTTTCGGACTCTTCTCTATTTGATGGGTCGGCAGTTTTTCTTATTGACGTTAAAAGTCATGATTTGGGTAAAAGTGATCAGCCTCCAAATATCATGTCTGCTCGCAAACTGGCTAAGGTGGCAGAAATCTGCCTTTCAAAAAATATAGACCCTAACTTCTCTCTGTATTATATTGATCTCGGATACAGAAAGAAGGATGCTGGAGTTGTTGTAGAGGATGTTCGCATGGTAGATATGATGAAAATACCACCTCTTGACTATAACGGCAAAGGAAAACCTCTGTATATTAACTGGTCTGCGGCTATTCAAGTTCAGTTTAGACCTTCTGAGGTATCTCAGGATTTCCAGTTGAGCCAAAAGGACTGGCTGGCAATTTTTATGAAGAATTATACTTCACAAAAGAGGGATAGGATATATAAAGAGGTTCATGAACTTGGGGAGCAGGAAAAAATGCTTGCTGAATATTATGCAAAAAATGGATATGTTCTAGAAGCAAATAGAATTATCTCTGATAGGTTGGAAATTAAATCGCCCCAAGAATCCGTTGAAGGTGTGAAAAAATCTAACTCGCAACTTGGTCAAAATATTGGCGCAAGAAATGGACTGAATCAAATAAATCAACTGCGCAGACTGCAAAATGATAATAATTCACGAGGGGATTTATCTCTATAATTAGGACCACGAATATGGAGGGTGGCAGGTTGCTTAGAGCAACCTGCCACCCTCTAAAACACAAAATTAAATGTACTACTTGGAGCGGCGCCAGATTTTCAGCGCGCTACAAATCAGCGGCAACTGCAGGGGCAAGCGCGCATACGCGATAGCCTTACGCTGAGCGGACTGCTTGCGCGCATCCAGAGCCATCTGAATATTCGCGGGGAACACCGCAACGAACAGCAGTGCGGCCAACAGACCACCGGCACGGCGGGTCTTATCGCTCGACAACAGGGCAGCGGTACCCAGCTCAGCCACACCGGAACCGTGCGTGTACGCATGCGGAGGGCCCGGCAGGTACTTCGGAATAATCGAATCGAAGGGCTTGGGGATAATGAAGTGCAGCGCGCCCATCACGGCAAGACCGCGCGCCATACGAGTCGCCGAACGCTCGGCGCTGTACTCTTTCTTCTTAAAAATACTCATGCCCCCAGTATCCTCCCCAACGAAGAGGAAACCGCTGACCTTCACGGCGAGTCCCGAAAATATCTACCCCCGGAAGGGAAGCCCAGAAGCCACCGCAACCGGGCGAGGTCCAAATCCAACCCCTCAAGAGGAAAAGACCCGTCAAACAGGGTATGATGTGAAGCATGGCACCGCGTGCGGTACCGACCGACGAGCGGCTCCCCACGAGCCGACGCCGATCAGGACGGACCGGGTGCACCATACCAAAAATCAAAGGAGTAACCCCATGAAGAAGATTCTGTTCATCGCAGCACTCGCAGGCGCCGCATTCTTCATCTACAAGAAGAAGGCAGCATAAGGTATCTCGCCCCGCAGGGCGTAATAATCCTAAGCATAAGAAGCCCGCCCCTCGAAACATTCGAGGGGCGGGCTTCGTCGTATCCGCAGAATTTACGGACGGAGCGGGGAACCTACTCGCCGCTGGGCGGAACCTCGCCGCTCATCACGACCTTATTCTGAGAAGAGCTCCACGTGAACGTAGCCGTCGTGCGGCCGCTCGCGTTGGCGGGGCTCTCATCGTCCTTCATATAGCGGTAGGTCACGCTAATCGAATTATCGGAGGTACGGGTAATGGAGGGCGAGAACGAGTAGGGCTCGTAGGTTGCCGTACCAATAAACTTGCCGTAGTGGAAGAGCAGGATGTGATGAGCCATCGAGGAGATGCAGCACTCATCCGGGGAGGAGCCCGGAATCGCGTCAATCCAGGACAGCTCGGCGCAGGGATCAAAACCCTCGTACGTGCGGGAAACGTTCGTCCACTGGTTCCACTTGCTCTTGTTCTTCATATCGCTCAGAGCCTTAGAGACCGTGGACGAAGCCGACACGTTGGAGCAGCTGGAGCTCTTCTTATCGCCCGAGGAGTCAGACTTCGCGGGAACGGTCGTAACGCTCGGCTCGGGGTTCACCGTAATCGTCACCACCGACGGAGCCGGGGCGGGCGAAGACGCAGAGGCAGAAGCGGAAGCGGAAGCGGAAGGGCTCGCCGAAGCCGTGGGGAAGATAGCCGAGGCGGCGCTCGAGGAGGAGCTCGGCGAAGCCGAAGCGGATGCGCTTGCCGAGGCGGACGAAGACACAACGGTACCGGAAAGCGCCGAATCGGTGCTTGCCGAGCAGGACGAGACGGCCAGGGCCACGGCCGCGCCCAGGGCGGGCAGGGATAGAGCGGAGCGGGTCAAACGCATGGGGACTCCTCGCGCGATGCGGCGGCGCATCGCAAGCTGATGTATGTGAACAGTGAACTCGTCCAGTATAGAGAAAAAGACGCATTGACGTGGTGCGGGGCGTCAGCGCCGTTCATTACCGTAGCCTTTTTCCATTGCCGGTAGGCGGCAGAAAACCGGTTAGCAGACCTTATCGTCGGTCAGGTAGTGCACCAGCCAGGCGCGCCTCGCCGTCGCAATACGTGCCGTAACCCGCGGAAAAACCCACAGACTAATCGCGCCCTGAGCCCACAAAGTCAGCGAAAACAGCAACGGCCTGAACGTGTTATTGCGCGGATCAACGCCCGAGTCGAAGAGGTGAACGAGCGCATCCGACAGGAAAATCGACGGGAACATCAGCGACATCAGCACCGTACCCAGTACCCAGCCCGGCCCGAAACAGAGCAGAACCCAGCGGGCACTCATTCGCAGGTTCTTGCGGTGCGCCCAGCGGAACTGCCAGCCACGCAGACGGTACGGATAAATCACGCCCAGAATTGACCCCAGGGACACCACAATAGCCGGCACCACAAAGAACGACAGGGACATCATGAGCGTGGGGTCAGGTTCTTGTCCTGATTGTGCAGAACCAGCGCCAGCAGGGTGCCGGAAATACCCGTGATCAGACCGATTGCAATAGCCTTCGTGCGCACGAACAGGTGCAGGGCGTGCGGGTCGCTACTGCGCAACGCACGCAGCGCATGCTCCTCGTCGTGACCCATCAGGTTTGTGGAGGTTACGTCCGCAACCATCCAGCCGACCATCACCAGGGCGAAACCAGCCGGGCCCCTAAACTCGCTAAACAGCCACGAACGCCACGCTTCCGGGAGCAGGTACCAGCAGATTGCCGCCAACAGCGCATTGCATACAATGGTCTGCGTTTCCACCGGGAGGGGGCGCGTGAACATGCGGCGCAGCTCAGCGCGCACACTCGGACGGTAGGTATTCTGCGGATCAACGAGGGCACGACCTTCCACCCGCTGACGGCGCAGGTCCCGGCGGAGGGCCCTGAAATTCGTCACGGGATGCGCCAGCGGCGTAAGGCGGGAAGATACGTGCCTCAAAATGCTCACCTGCCCATTGTAGAGGTGTCGCTGAGGCGAATCGGCATAGCAGAAAATCAGCTATGCGGAAACTCTGCCCGCTAGTGCCTGTGTCCCCTTGCACACCCGCCCTATCCGGGGGACAATGAAGGCATGGCTGAAGTAACTCTACAGAACGAACTCGTAATCCACACCAACGGCGACCTGCCCGCAGTCGGCGCAAAGCTGCCCGAATTCTCGGTTCTCGCGGCTGATCTCTCCGAGATTTCCTCCGCAGA
>FLSE01003895.1_pt1 | contig 10821 bp, 12 predicted proteins | sample 1550461 | NCBI WGS metagenome assembly FLSE01 (sample SAMEA4031758, study PRJEB14383) | metagenome | biome: human; feature: oral; material: saliva | place: Philippines | collected 2014 | reverse complement strand
GTTTCGCTCATTAAAACATCAGAAAGAAAGTCTGAAATATACGATAGACTTTTAAGAAACAAAAATCGAGTTTATCTTAAAGAAAACGGTACATATACGGAAACAATAATAAACAATGTTTCCAATGATTTAAGCAATGTAGTTAAATCAGATGTCGTTATAGTAACTATACAAAGCACATATCATGAAGACTTAATTAAAAAGATATCCCAATACTTGAATAGTCGTCAAGCTGTTGTTGTGGTATGCAGTTACATGTCATCTTTTTATTTTACCAAGTATTGTTTGGAGCTGCCAATGATTGCAGAAACTACAGGACCATATTTAGAGGGACGTGTAGAACTTAATGATAAGCCGGATGATGTTGTTTTCAGAGTAGGTTGCCGACTTACTCGCAGTCCTTTATCAGTATTCAATGAAACAAGAAAAAAGGAGTGCATGGAGAAACTGCAATTCCTTTATAAGGGATTCGCTGCTGATTACTCGGTGATAGAGTCTGCTTTGCTCAATCCGAATATGGTTCTTCATACGGTTGGAGCAATCATGAGTATTCCTCGCATAGAGTTCAGTGATGGTAATTTCTGTATGTATCGTGAAGCCTATTCTCGTAAGAATAAAGCAACACTGAGCATCATGGAACAATTAGACAAGGAGAAGATTTCTGTCCTTGATGCACTCGGTGGAAGAAAGATAGACATTTACGATGCTGGTGGCTTCCTTGGCAAAGACCCATTGGAGAGCTTCTTCAAGTATTCTGAATCGTCAGATAGGGCGGTTAGTCCAACATCTATTCACTCACGTTACATCACAGAAGATGTGTCGCAGGGGCTTGTATTATTGGAAGATATTGCCCAGCGATTAGGAGTTATGTCTCCAGTTACTTCTGCCCTCATTAGCCTTGCAGGTGCGGCTTTAGGAGAAAATTTTAGAATAAAAGGGCGTACCTTGGAGAAACTTGGTGCTTATCAGTATGTTCAACACTTAAAGTATCAAAGATGGGAGAAACGTTAAATGATATAAGGACGCGAACTTTTGGTGTTGAGATTGAAATGTGCAATCTTGATAGGTCTAAGGTAGTTTTGCCAGAGGGATATTCGTGGAGTAAAGACGAAGAGATTGTTAATACGGATGGTTCGTCAAACAAGAGGTTTGGGGGAGAAGTAAACACTCCTCCTTTAAATATTTGTAGTCTAAAGGATTTACATGGTCTACGTAGTGTTTATGAATCAATGGCAAAAGCTGGCGGTAAAATTAAATGGACCGTTTATACCCACGTACATATATATGCTGGAGATTTATCAGTAGAACAGTTGAGAAAAGTGTTCTTGTTTTTCTATATTTGCTATCCATACTTTAAAAGATATGCAAAGATATCGAAATGGGATGAAATGGTTTCCATTTTGATGCCTCCACCTACTGATAAGTATTATCAAGGAGTACTCAATGCTCAGACGTTTAATGATATACGAGAGTTATTCACTAATCAATCGAAGAAAGGATTTATTCGTCATGCAGTTAACATATCTGCTCTATTCAAGACTAAGACGATTGAGTTTAGAGCATTCCATGGTACAGATGATTTCTATTCAGCTTTGAACTGTGTCTTCTCTGTGTATAGAATGTTTTATTATGCTGTAAATCATGATTTACAGGACTTCAATAAAATATCATCATACGAGGAGTTTAAGGTGGCAACAAAGCTTAAATATGACGTACCAGAAGAACTTGTACCTCTTATTTACCAAGGTAACCCTTATAGTAATATTGAGACGTTCCAGTCAAAATCATTACCCTATAATTCCAAGCAGGCTTCGGCATTGTATGAGGCTGTGAAAAAGAACGAGCATAAGGAAATATGTATTGTTAACGGCTTTATGTATTACTATGAGCTATTTTTCTTTGAGAAGTTGAATATTTCAATATATTGTCAAGATCCGTATTGCTATTTACTGTATTTGATAGCCAATGGCAAAGTGGCTCTGACTTATAGGGATAAACTTGCATGGCTGGAAGATTACAACGATAAGACAGTAAAAAGACAGCTTGCTCTTGCTCTATATGCAGCAAGTTTGCAGAAGTTCCTTATGAGCAAAAGTGCGAGAAATGGTGCAATCTTCAAAGCTCTGAGAATTAAGGCAAAGGATTCTATCGAAAAGACGGAGAAAGCTAACGAAAGATTGCTAAAAATGCTAACGACCTGCGAATACCACGTAGGGACATTGCAGGATGCAATTAACTGCAAAAAGGTTGTTTTCTTCAATTATGGCAAGGATAAGAAACAGAAACGTACATTTAAACTCATACAAGAGAATAGTGACTTAGATATTGACTTTTCTGTTTCTCGTAACGAGTATTACAACTTAGTGGAAAGTTTGCCAGAAGAAACATACTTTTATTTTATTAGCAATAGCCCATTTTTAAGCAATATGCATAAGTTGGCAATATTTAACAGTTCGGGCGGAGATAGGTGGTCTGCTGGTAGATTTCTCTATTGTAATAAGTCAAGTAGAACAAGTGAAGCTAACACTTCGTATAAAGAAAATCATATTGAGGTTAACGAGATTGTTCCCCCAGATGACTTAGAAATAAATAATCATAAGAAACTGAAAGTAGTAAGGGTAAGTCCAGATTATTTATTATGCTTGCAGAAAAAATATATCAATAAAGTTGATATGGTAAGCAAGTGTACTTATGGCTTTGTTGTCATGTATGACAAATATACTCTTGGAGGTTTCGGATTCACGTTACCGCAACACAAGGGATATGACTTATTCCAATTGACAGATTTTTGCACTAACAATGCAATCCCAAGATTAAGTAAGTTAATATTGTTCTGCATCCAAGAGTATTCTGTACAAAGAGAACTAAGCAGAAGGATGCATAAGCTCGTGGAAAAGGTTATTTCTTGTGCTTACACTCATAAACCTGTTAGCATGAAATACAGGGGTGTATACACGAAAGTAAAAGACCATTGTACTTCGTCATACCTTGCTTATGAGGGAACTCTTGGCAAGTATGCAAATAACAAGGAAGTAGTTGATAGATACCAAAAACTATTGAATAATGGAAACGGAAAATAGGTGGAAATATGAAAAGGTTGATATTAGTCTTATAGACGAGGCTGATATGAACGCAAACGAAATGACTGGCGAAGATTTTGCTCAGTTATGTGATAATATTGGTAAGTCAGGATTAAGCAGTGTACCATCATGTTACAAAAAAGAGAATGGTCGATTTGTAATGATAAGTGGGCATCATAGGTTACGTGCTTGCAAGAAACTACATTACAAGACTATCGGCATATTGTATTGTTTGGAAAGTGAGCTGAGTAAAGATGAGATAATAGCGATACAGCTCTCTCATAACTCGCTTCATGGGCATGATAATACGAGCATATTAAAGAAGCTGTTTGAGCAGATTCAATCTGTAGATTTCAAGCAGTTTGCTCATGTTAACGTAGACGAGATTCCTCCAGTAAGTACAGAAGGCATAAGTGTTTTTGCTTTGAAAGAAAATTTTGTTTTCACTGTTGTTTTGTACCCAGATTCGTTTGACAGTTTAGATGAGTTATTTGGGGATATTCGTGAGCAGGCAAGTAAAAGTGATGCTCTTATCCTCGCAAATGAAAAAGAAAACGAGAGATTACTTTTGAAACTGCAAACAGAGATAGGCAAGCAATACGACATTAAATCCCCAAGTATAAGTTTTGCAAAGTTATTAGAGCTTGCAAGTGAACGTTTAACAGAAATCAAGGAAGGCAATGATTTGGTCAATAGTAAGTAAAGACGAGATGGAAAACTACGGCACAAGTAATGTGTTTAAGTTCTATCGTGAAGCTTTGGGAAGAGAGAGTATCAAACTCGCTGTGGTCAACGAAACGGATAGTCTTGATTTCGTTTCTGAAGATGACATAGTTTTGCTTAGAACAGCAAGTAAACTACTTGTTGATACTATACGAAAGAAAGGCGTAAAAACTACAGCAGAAGATTTTGATATATATTCTCTTGCAGATGATAAATTGCAAATGAATAGATTCCTTCTAAGTAAAGGTATTCTTGCCTCAAGACACCGTTCTCTTGATAATGTTAAAGATGGCATAGTCTATTTTGTAAAACCACGTTTTGGGAGCGATAGTAAAGGTGTTACAGAAAGTAGTATATGCACTTCAAGAAAGGATGTTGTAAGACAAGTTGCTGTAATCAACCATACTTGTAATGGTAAAGCTGTTATAGAAAATTTTATTGACGGGAAAGAATACACTGTTTCGGTTTTCAATATAGGTGGTAATATATATTGCTTTCCTATCGAAGTCGATTGTAGTGATACATGTGGAATACAGACACAGTTAGGGAAGTCCTTGTTTTCTGAATGTGGAGTGACACTTGAATATGATGAACGAAAAGAATTAAAAGCTCTTTCAGAACAAGTGTTCGAGGAACTTGGTGTTAAGCATCATGCACGAATTGATTTCAGACGTGATAAGGACGGCAATTTGTATGTTATAGATGTAAACTTGATACCTGGCCTTGGTCCTACTGGCGATTTAGCAAGATGTTTATTATTATCAGAGAATTATTCATATACGGATGCTTTAAAGATGGTTATAGCATCTGCATCAAAAATATAATGTTATGACGAAAAAAATTTCTGCAGAGAAAATCGCAGAGGTATATAAGAAGAAAGGTTGCAATATCACCGCAACTTGTGCAGCATTGAATATTTCGAGGCGTACTTTCTATCAAAAAAAAGAGAAGTCTAAGTCTTTGCAAGACCTTCTTGCGGAAGCGGATGAATCAATGCTTGACTTCGCTGAGTCAAAGTTAATTGAGCACATTAATAACAATGATATTACCTCTTTAATTTTCTTCTTGAAGACTAAAGGAAAGAAACGTGGTTATGTGGAGCGTACAGAACATGATGTAAACGCAAATCCATTCCAAGAATTGATGGAATCTGTTATTGATGAAAAAGATTAATAAATGCGATGGAGGATAATGAATTGTACATACCAGACATGATATTTCCAAGTGATAATATTTTGGAAATACCTTCTTTGCGTTTGGATGTTCAACCAAGAAGTATAGAACGTCCATGGATTTGCTTTGGAGAACAGCGAAGGACATTCAACATGGGTAATAATGGAACTTTGCATTTTTATACAGATGACTACCGTTTTAATTCCGTTTATGATCATCCAGAGAAGATATTACAACATCACCCTAACAGCATTGTAGAGCCAAATTTTAGTTTGTTTGCAGATACACCTGTTGCTTTTGGTATGCAAGCTGTATACAAGAAAAGAGTAATCGGAAGAATGATGCAAGAGAAAGGGATTGGCGTTTTTGTAGATTTGAATGTTAATAGCAAGTTCTATAAGCTAAACCTTATAGGCGTTCCTGCTGGTTATCAATACTTTTGTACACGTGGCTATGAGGATAGACCTCATTATCTTGAGTATGAGTATAATATAGCAAAGATGATAGCTGGAGATAAACCCGTACACTTTGTAGTATATGGTGGTGGCGAAGAGATTAAGCAATTATGTCGTGTAATGGGATTGGTTTACATCACTCCTATTATTGCTATAAAGAATAAAATAAAGGCTCTTGAGAAAATTTCAGACACGATTGCTTTCGGTAAGTCAACAGCTGAATTAATATCATTAGAATCTGATAAACTTTTTATGAATCAGGTGCAGAATTTTTCAAATAAAAAAATAAAAACAGAAGATAACTATGAGTAAAGGTGGCGGAAGTACAAGGAGTAAATCTCCTAAAAAAGATACCAATCTCTTAGAATTGGCTCAGAAAGAGTATTATGAGTATACACATGGAGGTGGATATTATTATGAAATAATGGGAGAGTATTCACATATGGAAGCAGTATTTAGTGGCGCAAAAAACGACATGACCTTATACAGAGGTACAACGACTGAAGAGTTAAAACCTTTGCTTAAAGATGTTGGTGTAAAAAATATTGAAGATTACAAGAAAGCTGAAGGAAAGGAATTTATTTCAAAGAATTATAAAAGTACGAGTACCAATATAAAGACAGCAGATGATTTCGCAAGTGATGTGTATGACCGTTTTGATGATGATGGCGAATACGTATTAGATCACCCTGTTATTGTTCGCTACAATATTGCAAAGGGGACTCCTATAGTAGAACGAAAAGACGAACGTAGATTTGGGGCTCGAGGCGGTGACGGTGAACACACTTTAGGTCGTAATGTTTCAATGAAAATAAAATCAATAAAGAGAGAGAGAACACCAATGGATAATTCGTATCGTAAAGGCAAGAAGGCGTATAGATACTATGTTGAAATAGATGTTAAAAAGAAATAATATGAATTTTGGGAGCTAAAGAGAAAAAACTTACTCAATGGCAAAATGACTGGTGTCTTTTTGCCAAGGAGGTTCTTCGTGCCAATCTTGACGAGGAACAAAAGGCTATCTTGCGTGCTATACAGACCGAGAAGATGGTCGCAGTAGCCTCAGGAACAGCGAGAGGAAAAGACTATATTGCTGCTGTTGCAGGTTTATGCTTTATGTATCTAACACCTCGTTGGGATAAAGAACATAGACTTGTTAAGAACACAAAGATTGCCTTAACAGCACCTACTGGTCGTCAGTGTACTAATATTATGATACCAGAGGTTAGTCGTTTGTTTAGGAACGCAAAGGTATTGCCTGGTCGTATGTTATCCGATGGAATTAGAACTAATAATGCGGAGTGGTTCCTAACTGCATTTAAGGCTTCTGATGATAATACTGAGGCTTGGTCAGGATTTCATGCCGTAAACACAATGTTTATTGTAACAGAGGCGTCTGGCGTGAGTGAAACAACGTTTAACGCTATTGAAGGAAACTTGCAGGGTAACTCTCGATTACTTTTAGTGTTTAACCCTAACGTAACTACTGGTTATGCGGCAAAGGCTATGAAATCCTCACGTTTCAAAAAGTTTAGGTTAAGCTCTCTAAATGCTGAAAATGTAGTAAAAAAGAAGAATGTAATTCCTGGTCAAGTTGATTATGAATGGGTAAAGGATAAGGTTGAGAATTGGTGTGAGAGGATTCAAGAAGCTGATTTTGATGAGGGGCAAGGAGATTTTGAGTGGGAAGGTAGTTGTTATAGACCAAATGACTTATTCCGAATAAAGGTTCTCGGTCTTTTCCCCAAGGCAACGGAAGATACGCTTATACCTTTACATTGGCTTGAATTGGCTCACGAAAGATGGGCAAAACTGCAAAAAGAAAAGTTTGTTTCAAGAAAGTCCCCACTTGTTGGTATTGATGTCGCTGGCATGGGACGTGATAGTAGCTGTTTTGTTCCACGATATGGCAACTATGTACCAGAAATAAAAATTCATCAGTCAGGAGGAAAAGCGGACCACATGAAAGTAGCTGGAGAAGCTGTGCAGTGGTTACGTGATAGTAAAGCAAAAGCTTTCATTGATACTATTGGTGAAGGTGCTGGTGTCTATTCCAGACTCGAAGAATTGGGATATAGCAATGCTTATTCTTGTAAGTTTTCAGAGGGTACAAGAGGGCTTCATGATATTACTGGTCAGTATGAGTTTGCTAATATGCGTGCTTATTGCTATTGGGCTGTAAGAGATTGGTTAAATCCGAAGAATGGCTTTAATCCAGCTTTACCTCCTTGTGATGAATTGGATGACGAGTTAACAGAAATACACTGGTCGTTCCAAAGCAGTGGTAAAATCATTATCGAAGCAAAAGAAGATCTTAAATCAAGATTAAAACGTAGTCCAGATAGGTCAGACGCCCTTGCTTCTACATTCTATCCGAACGCAAAAGATTATGCTGATGACGCTTGGATTTTGCAAAATCTTTTGTAACTTTGTGTCGAAATCTCAGAATTTTCTGACGATTTCATTGCTCTTAGTGTGTTTGTCCGTGACGGATAGGCACACTATTTTTTTTGCATTTCAAAAGTTAAATATCATGTAACTACTTGATTTTTAGATAGTTATATTTGGTCAATTCAAATAAAATGACTACCTTTACACTGTAAAAATAATAATAACAATTAAAACAAAAGAGCAATGAAAAAGTCAGAAAAGGTTCAAGAGTTTACTTACAAGAATCATATTCTTACAAAGTTAGTTGATGGTTTTGGGCAAGAGTCTGTAATCATTGACAATGATTTTGAGAAAGAGTTTGTCAGTATTGCGGATGCAAAGCGTGTAGTAAACGGTCTTAAGCCAATGTACGAATTTATTTAAAGGTAAAAGAGCAATGAAATACGTAAATCACAATGGGAAAACGGTAATAGTTTCAGATAAGCGTTACAATGATTTTTTAAGACAACCAGTAAATAATGACACATGGCTTTCTTTCCGAGCTAAAATGTTTCATTTATGCAAAGAGGAGCTTATTATGAATCCGTCAGATAGAATCATATTTAGTAAGGGTATGATTAAAAACAAGGATGGGAGTCTTTCTTTCCCAAGAGATAAGAAAGGTAATCCTATTGTAGACAATAGAGAGGTTCTTTTTAATAAAAAAGAAGGAAAATACTATGGAGGATATTATTGTGGTGAACTTCAATCTTTTGATACTCCAGAAGAAGCTTATGAATATGCAAATTCTCTCCCCTTTATTGGTTAAGGGAGAAACTTATTAAAATAAAGAGCAATGGAATCAATTACTATTTATCTCAATTCGGACGTAGCAAACATTGCTACTAACATTCCAAGCTATAAATTATCAGAGTTTAACCAGCTTGCAAGAAAAGAAACAGTAGAGATTATATTTTCCAAAGATTACTGTCGAGTAATTGGCAAGAAAAATAGAAAGGTAAAAGTTCCTAAGAAAATAACTTGTTCGGCAGAGGAACTTTTGAAGTGGATTGAAAATAAAATAATGACAGCATGGAAATGAAACCTATAACACAAAATGAAGTCCTGAAAAACAGGTTTATCCGTATTTATAAAAATGAATACGGTCAAAAAATGGTCGAAAGAAAAAGACCGACATGGGAAGAAGCCCAGAGGATGAGAATAAGAACTCTATGTATTTACATTGGAGTTTGCGGTTTAAGGCTCAGACCAGTTGACGGTGCGACCGAGAATGCCAATTATTGGTTGGAAAATCACACAAAAAAAGAAATTTTAAAACAATTCAGTCATGAGTTTGTACAGAACAAAGGTTGATAAAGTAAAATCTCTTTTAGCGGCAGGGGCTTTTCAAAAAGCCCTTACTATTGTAAAAACATTCCGTATAGGCTTTAGTAAGGAAGAAAAAAGAAGTATAGAGATTGCACATGAAGTTTTGACTGGCAATGAAAGGTTTTACCAAGCATTAGGTATAGATACTGAAAAAGAAATAAGAAACGCTCATAAAATATTAATAGATAAGTTTTTATAGTTTTAGTTGTTATTAGATTCGGCTGCGCTTGCCTGAGAAGGTAGGTGCAGCTTTTTTATATCAAGAAAAGCGTATAATTTATTTGAAATTCAAATAGATTTAGTTATCTTTGTAACATAAATATAAAGATAGTCACGATGATAGATTTAAGTTCTATAGACTTTGATAGTGGAAACATATCTGAAACAATAGATATGTTGAAAAACAAATCAGTGTCTGTTCCTTCATGGGATAAGCTTATCAAGGATTATGAGCCTACTATGCATGGAATTTTATCAGATACGACAACGTTGAAAGATAAGATACGAGCTGATGGTCAATTAGACAAGTCCTCACGAATTATAATAGGAATGGAGAAGTTGCATGTAAGACGTTTATCAGAGTTCACTTTTTCGATTCCTGTAAAGCGTGTATATCACAACGTTGATGATAACAAGTTAAGGAAGGATATAGTCAATGCTATAGAGTCTGTTTATAAGAACGTACGTATTGATAGTGAGAATTTGAAGAGAGCTACAGCATTATATGCGTCATGCGAAATTTTCACTGTTTGGTATGCAGTTAAGAAACGAAACAGACTATACGGATTCGATAGCGAATATAAACTAAAATGCAAGACATTCTCTCCGATGAATGGCGTACATTTGTATCCTCTCCTTAATGAAATGGATGATATGCTTGCTATGTCTTTTGAATACAAAAAGACTGTAAAAGATAAAGAGGTTACATTTTTCGAGACGTACACCAAAGATAAGCATTATATTTGGAAACAAAGTGATGGAGTTGGAAAATGGGATGTAGTTCTAACTCAGCAAACGGAAGATGGTGACACAGCTAATGGTGAAGAAATAGTATTAATGAAAATCCCTGGAGTCTACGGGTGGCGGTCAAAGCCAGTCTATGATGGACTATCACCTATCAGAGCCGAGATTGAATACTCTTTATCACGCAACTCTAATGTGATAGCGTACAATTCTGCTCCGTTGCTGAAAGTTGTAGGTGCTACCAAAGGGAAAGAGGATAAAGGGGAAAGTTACAGAGTCGTCCATTGTGAACAAGGTGGAGACGTTTCCTATGTATCTTGGTCGCAGTCTGTGGAGGCTCTTAAGTATCATGTTGACTCTATGCGGAATATGTACTGGATGCAGGCTCAGATTCCAGATATTTCGTTTGACAACATGAAAGGGCTTGGAAACATAGGATATGATGCAAGACAAACGTTGCTGTCAGATGCTCATCTAAGGGTCGGAGATGAGTCTGGGACTTGGATTGAATTCTTTGAGCGAGAGTGTAATGTTATAAAGGCTTTTCTTGCTGCAATGAATGCTGCGTGGGCAAATGAAATGGATAACATAGGTGTTGAGCATATAATAACCCCTTATATACAGAATGACGAGCTTGCTGAGATTACTAAGCGTATGAAAGCAAATGG
>FLSE01342688.1_pt1 | contig 10920 bp, 9 predicted proteins | sample 1550461 | NCBI WGS metagenome assembly FLSE01 (sample SAMEA4031758, study PRJEB14383) | metagenome | biome: human; feature: oral; material: saliva | place: Philippines | collected 2014 | reverse complement strand
ATGCGCCAGGTCGGCGACGCGGTCGCGCAGCGCGTTGCCCGACTCGTCGGTGACACGGCCCCTCTGTTGACCGAACCTCACGAACCCGTTGTCCCCGGCCCTCGGGCGGATGTCGTCGCCTTCGTCGGAGGCGGCGACAACGGTGGCGATGCCCTCTACGCATGCGCGACCCTCGCTGACATGGGCGTCAGCGTGGCGGCGATCCTGCTCAAGTGCAAGCGCCACTCCCGCGCGCTGCGCGCCGCCACAGCATCCGGGGTCACCATCGTGGACCTCAAGGGAGACTCAATCAGCACAGTTCTTGACTCCCCGCAGCTCTCCCTGGTGGTATTCGCGAAAGTGTGGATCGACGGGATCGTTGGCATCGGCGGCAAGGGGGCCCTCAGAGGGAACCTCGCGGAGGCCGTTGAGCGGCTCAATGAATACTCGATCCTGATGCGCCCCGCCATCGTCTCGATTGATGTGCCCTCGGGCCTGACCGACGACGAGGGGAGCGTGAAGGGTGCCGTCATGCGTGCCACGCACACGATGGCCGTGGGCAGCTTCAAACGCGCCCAGATCCTGCCGCCCGCCGCGCAGTATTGTGGTGCTTTGGAACTCATCGAGATGGAGTGGACCGGACTCGTTGGTCTGACCCCCGCTGACACGGAGGAAACGAACGGCGAGGTCCCGGTGTACTTCTACGAGGGAACCGGCGGCAGTCGGTTCGTCCAAGCCCCGGCCTTTGACGACGACAAGTACGCGCGCGGTGTCGTCGGCCTCGTCGCGGGATCCGACACCTACCCGGGCGCTGGCCTGCTCGCCACGCGAGGGGCCCTGGCATCGGGCGTCGGCATGGTCCGCCTTAACTCGACCCGCCGCGTCCAGGACTTGGTCCTGGCCGCCGAACCGGGCGTCGTCATGGTGGGCGGGCGCATTCAGGCAGCCCTCATCGGGCCAGGCCTGGACGAGGAGCGCCGCGAGGATGCGCTTGAACTCGCGCAATTCTGCGGCCAATCCGGCGTGCCGCTCGTCATCGACGCCTGGGCCCTCGACCTGATTCCGGAGCTGGCGGACACCATCAACCCCGAGACCACCGTCCTCACCCCGCACCACGGGGAGGCCGCGCGCCTGCTGACGAGGCTCGGCACGCCGACGAAGCGGGATGAGGTCGCCGCAGCCCCCCTGCGCTACGCGAATCTCCTCCACGATGCCACGGGCTGCCACGTCGTCCTCAAGGGCCCTGTCACCGTTGTGCGGTCCTTCGAATACGCGGACAAGCTCCGTGATCAGGCGCTGCTCGCCAGCTTCATCAACCCGGAGTTGGGCTTCCCCGACCTGGACACGATGGAGCAGACAAGCACCCGCTGCGACTCCACGCTGGTTGCGCCGACCACCACGTCGTGGGCAGGCACAGCGGGCAGCGGCGACGTCCTGGCCGGCCTGATCGCCGGTATCCTCGCCCGCCCCGTCAGGGACGAGCATGCGCTGCCGGGACCCGACGGAAAACCGCAGGCCGTGACGCCCGAACGACTGGTGTCGGCCGTGTGGCTCCACGGTCGCGCGGCGACGTTGGCCACCGATCGGTACAACGGTCGCGCCCCCATCCAAGCGCGCGACATCGCTGATGCAATCCCGCAAGTCCTCGCCGCCTTCGGTTCCTGATATGGAAGAGTGCAGCCGCACGGCGCGCTCGGGCCTGCGTGAGATAATAGGGGAGTGACTTTCACGAACGAACACGGTCAAGGACGGGATTACCCGTCACGCGCGGTCGTCGACCTGGCCGCTATCCGTCATAACCTGGGCGTCCTGCGCGCCGCCGCCCCCGACGCGCTCCAGCTCGCGACCGTCAAGGCCAACGCCTACGGTCACGGCCTGGTTCCCGTCGCGCTCGCGGCCCTGGAGGGCGGTGCCGACTGGCTGGGGGTCGCGCAGCTGGCCGAAGCGTTCACGCTGCGCAAAGGCCTCGACGAGGCCGGGGTTGCGCGCGCCGACGCTCCTCTCCTCGCGTGGATTTCCACCTCCTCCTCCGATTTTGCTGCGGCCATCGAGTCCGATATTGACGTCTCCGTGTCCTGGACGTGGGTGCTTGCCGACATTTGCGCCGCCGCCCGGCAGGTGGGGCGCCCCGCGCGCGTGCACGTCAAGATTGATACCGGCATGTCCCGCGCGGGTTCGACCCTGGCGGACTTGCCCGCCCTGGCCTCGGCCCTGCGCATGGCGGCCGACGAGGGACTCGTCGACGTCGTGGGCGCGTGGAGCCACATGTCGCGCGCCGACGACCCCACCGAGGCGGGCAACGCCTCGACCGCGAACCACGTGCGCATCTTCGAGGAGGGACTGGCAATCCTGGCCGACGCGGGTATCACGCCGCGCATCCGTCACCTGGCCGCCACCTCCGGAATCCTATGGCACCCCGAGACGCACTACGACATGGTCCGCGCGGGCATCGGCCTGTATGGTCTGAGTCCCGATCCCGCCGTCGCGTCCTCGTCCGAACTCGGCCTGGTTCCCGCCCTGACGCTGACCGCGCCCCTCACCTCGGTCAAGGTGATCGAGGAGGGGACCCCGGCCTCGTACGGGGGAACGTGGATTGCGCCCACGCGCCGGTGGATCGGTCTGGTCCCCCTCGGCTACGGCGACGGCATTCTGCGCGCCGTCTCCAACCGCGCCCGTGTCACCGTCCACACCGCTTCCGGTCCTCTCGACGCGCCCCAGATCGGGCGCGTGTGCATGGACCAATTCATGATCGATCTGGGACCTGCCGACGGCGAGGCGGACACCCCGACCGCGCGCAGCGGACAGGCACCCGCAGCAGTCGGTGACCTCGCCGTGCTCTTCGGCGCTGACCCATCCCCTATGGCCGACGACTGGGCGCGCGCCGCGAACACCATCAACTACGAAATCGTCACCAACCTGGGCGCACACATCCCGCGCGCCTACATCGGTGATGCCGACGCGACTGACGGGACCCCCTCATGAACCAGCCCATCGCCTCCTACGCCGTCGAAACCAACGACGCTGACCAGACCCGCGCGCTGGGTGAGGACCTCGGTCGCGTCCTGGCCGCCGGCGACCTCGTCATGCTGTCCGGCGGACTCGGTGCCGGCAAGACGACCCTCACGCAGGGCATCGGCGTAGGCATGGGCGTGCGTGGCCGCGTCGCCTCCCCGACATTCATCGTCGCCCGCGTCCACCCGAACCTCGGCGGTGGCCCCGACCTCATCCATGCGGACGCCTACCGCATCACCGACCTGAACGATCTGGAGACCCTCGACCTGGATTCCTCCCTCGACGAGGCCGTCACCGTCGTCGAATGGGGCGACGGCAAGACCGAAGCCATGAGTGAGGAACGCCTCGCCATCGAGGTGCGGCGCGCCTCGGGAGGGCAGGCGCAGCGCGACGGGGACGTCATCGACCTGGAACACATGGACGACGGCCGCCGCCGCATCGTCCTGCGCGCCCACGGGCACCGCTGGGACGGCGTCCTCGAGGACATCGTCGCCGCCCACGGGGGAACGCGCATCGACCAGGACGCCTCTGAGGGCGACGAGTCCGCGACCGACGAGTAGGATCACACCGTGCGAGAGATAGCCCTGGACACCCAAGCAGCCACCGCCGTCGCGATCATCGAAGACGGTCGGGTCATTGGCCGCGCCCACAACGACTCCGGGCGACACCACGCCGAATCCATCACGCCGCTCGTCCGCGAGGCCCTCGGTGATGCCGGCCTGCCCTCCACTCTGGCCGATGCTGGGATTGATCGCGTGCTCGTGGGCACCGGGCCCGCCCCCTTCACCGGGCTGCGCTCCGGCCTCGTCTCCGCGCGCGTCCTCGCCAGGGTCGCAAGCGTGCCCGCCTACGGCGTCTCTGCCCTTGACGTCATCGCCCGCCAGGGCCTCGACCTGCTCGCCCCCGACACCCGCGTCTACGCGATCGCCGACGCGCGTCGCCGCGAACTCTACTGGGGGGCCTTTGTGGCTGCCGGACCCGACGACGTTGCCCTTGAAGGACGCCTCGAAGTCGGGGACGTCTCCTCCCTGCTTGGCGCTATGCGACACGCCCCCGGCCTCGTCGTCGCCGGAGCTCCCGTTCCCGCGCACTCCGCGTCCGCTCTCGCGCGCGCCGACCTCGGCCCCCAGGTCGAGCTGGACCCCGCCGTCATGAGCCGCATCGTCGCCACGCGACTGGCCCGCGGCGAGGACGAGCGACTGCGCACCGACCCCCTCTACCTGCGCCGCCCCGACATTCACGGTCAGCCCACCGCGCGCCTATGAGTCCCCAGCTGCGCGTCGCGGGTCCCGGCGACCTCGATCTTGTCGCTGCCCTCGAGGCCGAGGTTTTTTCAGAAGACCCGTGGACGCCCTTCATGATCGCTGAGGAGCTCTCCTCCCCGGCTTCGCGCTACTGGATCGCGACGGAGGGCTCCGGCGACGTCATCGGCTACGGCGGTGCCAAGGTCGGCGGTGACCAAGCCGACGTCATGACGATCGGTGTGCGCGCCCACGCGCGGGGTGCAGGCGTCGGGGCCACCATCCTTGACGCGCTTATGGCCTGGTCCCACGAGGCCGGGGCACGTGAGATCTTCCTCGACGTGCGCCCCTCCAACGAGGGTGCCATCGCGCTTTACAAGTCGCGTGGATTCGTCGAGATCGGGCGCAGGCCACGCTATTTCCGCAACCCCGTCGAAGAGGCAGTCGAGATGAGGGCACCCCTGATCTGAGGAGATGCGACGACCACCACCAAATAGGTACGGTCGGTGTATCAAAATTCGTGCTTTCAGACCCCTGTTTATGAGGCCGATAGTCCTAGGTGTTTTCATTGCGATTGCGGGTCAAGGAGCGTGGAAGAACCGCGGAAAATAGCCGAAAATGACACCGTGTCGACAAGAGCGGCGCATCGCCTCGTGCCAACGTCCTACGAGGCGGACGAAAAGCGTCGATATGCTCAATCCATGGCCACTCAAAATGTCGCAACGAAGAAGCGCCGCGCGTGGACCACCAGCGTCTTTATTAAGCAGCTGATGGCCGTCTCGGGCTTCGTTTTCGTTTTCTTCTTGCTGTTCCACTCTTACGGCAACCTCAAGATGTTCCTGGGCGCGCAGGTTTACAACGACTACGCGCACTGGCTGCATGAAGAGGCTTTCGTGCCGATCTTCCCGCACGGCGGATTCATCTGGGTTTTCCGCGCCGCCATGGCGCTGATGCTCATCATCCACCTGTGGGCCGCTGCCTACACCTGGAAGCGTTCGCGTCGCGCTCGCTCCACCCGCTACGTCGTGAAGAAGTCCGTCACGGACTCCTACGCGGCCCGCACCATGCGTATGAGCGGTGTCCTCATTCTGCTGATCCTGATCTTCCACATCGCTCACTTCACCACCGTGAGCCTGCCCGCGAAGGTCGCCAATTTCGGCGCTGACGTCACCACTCCTTACGACCGCATGATCGCGTCCTTCCAGTCGCCGGTCCTCGTGATCCTCTACGCCGTGTTCGTCGGCTGCGCGTGCATCCACGTCTCTCACGGCTTCTGGTCCATGTTCCAGTCGCTCGGCTGGGTGCGTCCCGCCACCCGTAAGCCTCTGGTTGTCCTCTCGGGCCTGGTCGGTCTGGTCATCTTCGTGATGTTCATGGCCCCGCCCGTCGCCATCGTCACCGGCTTGATCCACTGAGGAAGGGCACGCAATCATGACCGATAAACTCATCCACGGCCTCTACCGTGAAGGCGAGAAGATCGCCGACACGAAGGCTCCCCACGACGTCCCGATCTCCGAGCGCTGGGCGCGCCGTCAGTTCGAGGCAGCCCTCGTGAACCCGGCGAACCGCCGTAAGCTGCGCGTCATTATCGTCGGTTCCGGCCTCGCGGGTGGCGCTGCTGCCGCCTCGCTCGGCGAAATGGGCTACAACGTCGACTGCTTCTTCTACCAGGACTCCGCCCGCCGTGCGCACTCCATCGCCGCGCAGGGTGGTATCAACGCCGCGAAGAACTACCGTAACGACAACGACTCCGTCTACCGTCTCTTCTACGACACGGTCAAGGGCGGCGACTACCGCGCCCGCGAGGACAACGTCTATCGCCTCGCCGAGGTCAGTGCCAACATCATCGATCAGTGCGTCGCGCAGGGCGTTCCCTTCGCCCGCGAGTACGGTGGCCTCCTCGACAACCGCTCCTTCGGTGGTGTCCAGGTGTCCCGCACGTTCTACGCGCGCGGCCAGACAGGTCAGCAGCTTCTGATCGGGGCCTACCAGGCGCTGGAGCGTCAGGTCGCTGCGGGTACCGTCACCGAGCACTCGCGTCACGAGATGGTCGAACTCATCGTCGACGAGGGCAAGGCGCGCGGCATCATCGCCCGCGACATGTCCACCGGCAAGCTCGAGACCTTCATCGCCGACGCGGTGGTCCTGGCGACCGGCGGCTACGGCAACGTGTTCTTCCTGTCCACGAACGCGATGGGCTGCAACGCGACCGCCATCTGGCGCGCGTACCGCAAGGGTGCCTACTTCGGCAACCCCTGCTTCACGCAGATCCACCCCACGTGCATCCCCCAGCATGGCGACCAGCAGTCGAAGCTGACCCTCATGTCGGAGTCGCTGCGTAACGACGGTCGCATCTGGGTTCCCAAGCGCGCCGAGGACTGCGAGAAGGACCCGCGTCAGATCCCCGAAGAGGATCGCGACTACTACCTGGAGCGCATCTACCCATCCTTCGGTAACCTCGTGCCCCGCGATATCGCATCGCGTCAGGCCAAGAACATGTGCGACGAGGGCCGTGGCGTCGGCCCGAAGATCGACGGCGTCGCCCGCGGCGTCTACCTCGACTTCTCCGAGGCCATCTCCCGTATGGGCAAGGCGGCCGTCTCCGCGAAGTACGGCAACCTCTTCGACATGTACGAGCGCATCACGGGCGACAACCCCTACGAGGTGCCGATGCGCATTTACCCGGCCGTCCACTACACCATGGGTGGTCTGTGGGTTGACTACGACCTCGAGTCGAACCTGCCCGGTCTGTACGTGGCCGGCGAGGCGAACTTCTCCGACCACGGCGCAAACCGCCTGGGTGCCTCGGCGCTCATGCAGGGTCTGTCAGACGGCTACTTCGTCCTGCCCAACACGATCAACGACTACCTGGCGCACTGCTTCCACCTGCCCAAGCTGGACGAGAACTCGCCTTCCGTCAAGGAAGCCCTTGAGTCGGCTCAGGGACGCATCGACACCCTCATGTCGATCAATGGAACCCGCTCCGTGGATTCGTTCCACAAGGAGCTGGGCAAGATCATGTGGGAGTACTGCGGCATGGAGCGCACCGAGGCCGGCCTGAAGAAGGCCATCGGTATGATCCGCAAGCTGCGCGCCGACTACTGGAAGAACGTTCGTGTTCCCGGCAAGTCGATCGGCGAACTCAACCAGTCCCTCGAGAAGGCCGGTCGCGTGGCTGACTTCATGGAACTGGGCGAACTCATGTGCATCGACGCGCTGCACCGCGAAGAGTCGTGCGGCGGCCACTTCCGCGCGGAGTCTCAGACTCCCGAGGGCGAGGCCCTGCGCCACGACGACAAGTTCCTGTACGTGGCGGCCTGGGAGTTTGCCGGTGACGGCGAACCCCCGATCCTCCACAAGGAAGACCTGATTTACAACGACATCGAGCTGAAGCAGCGGAGCTACAAGTGAACCTGACACTGAGGATCTGGCGCCAAAACGGTCCCGAAGACAAGGGCGCAATTCATGAATACCAGGTGAAGGGAATCTCGGAAGAGTCCTCGTTCCTGGAGATGCTCGACGTCCTGAACGAAGAGCTCTTCGCACGCGGCGAGGAACCCATCGCCTTCGACTCCGACTGCCGCGAGGGCATCTGTGGTCAGTGTGGCATCGTCATCAACGGTATCGCTCACGGCCCGGAGGTCACCACGACCTGCCAGCTGCACATGCGTTCCTTCAACGATGGCGACGTCATCACGATCGAGCCGTGGCGTGCGTCGGGCTTCCCGATCATCAAGGACCTGGTGGTGAACCGCTCCGCCCTGGATCGCATTATCCAGGCCGGCGGCTACATCTCCGTGAACACGGGGGCAGCGCCCGACGCGCACGCGACCCCCGTTCCGAAGCAGGACGCGGATCGCGCGTTCGAAGCTGCGGCCTGCATCGGCTGCGGGGCGTGCGTGGCGGCCTGCCCGAACGCCTCCGCGATGCTCTTCACCTCCGCGAAGGTCACGCACCTCGGCCTGCTCCCGCAGGGCAAGCCCGAGAACTACAAGCGTGTCGTGAACATGCTCAACCAGATGGACGAGGAGGGCTTCGGCTCCTGCTCGAACATCGGTGAGTGCGCGGCGGTCTGCCCCAAGCAGATCCCGCTTGACGTGATCGCAAACCTGAACCGCCAGCTCGGAAAGGCAGCCTTCAAGGGCGTCTGATCCGCCTGAGTGGCCGTGGGCCCGGCGCACCAACGTGCGCCGGGCCCTTTTGCGTCCTCCACCTCCGACGGGTCCCTTGTGTGAGTGCTCGCGGGCGTTGTGATCTGAGGCGTATCATGGAGACACCATCGGGGCTCAGAGAGGAGCTTGCCATGCAATTTGACGAGACCGGACCGAACACGCACACGCGCCGTTACTGGGTCAGTGCAACGGTTGCAATTGGCGCAATGGTTGTTTTTGCGATCCTGTCGATCCTTCTGCTCCTGGGGGTTGTTTTCGGCTCCCCAGCAGTCAAGCTCGTCGCCGATTCGCTTGTCCCGTGGTCCCTGCTGGTGTTTGCTATCGCTGGCGTCGCGATGATCGTCGCCAACAAGCGGTCCGGACAGGATTGAGACTTCGACGGTTCACGACATGACGCACGCCCGCCCCTGCGGGCGGCGTCACCGTGCGCGCAGACTTAGACTAGAGGGCGTGAATAACCCCCTGGTCCTTGGTATTGAGTCAACGTGCGACGAGACGGGCGTCGGCCTGGTGCGTGGCACGCAGCTGCTGGTTGATCGCACGGCTACGTCGATGGACGAGTATGCCCGCTACGGCGGTATCATCCCGGAGATTGCGTCGCGCGCCCACCTGGAGTCGTTCCTGCCGACGCTCGACGCTGCCCTCGACGAGGCCGGGGTGACCCTGGCGGACGTGGATGCAATCGCGGTCGCTGCGGGTCCCGGTCTGGTCGGTTCGCTGACGGTGGGTATCTGCGCGGCCAAGGCCCTGGCCTCGTCCCTGGGCAAGCCGCTGTACGGCGTGAACCACGTGATTGGTCACCTGGCCGTCGACAAGCTGGCCGAGGGGCCTCTTCCCGAGCATTTCATCGGACTGGTGGTCTCAGGCGGGCACTCGAACATCCTGGAGATCCGCAATATCGCGACCGACGTCGTGGAGCTGGGCGGTACCCTGGACGATGCCGCAGGCGAGGCTTTCGATAAGGTCGGGCGTCTCCTCGGCCTGCCCTACCCGGGCGGCCCCCACGTGGATCGACTGTCCCAGCAGGGCGACCGCGAGGCGATCCGTTTCCCGCGCGGCCTGGCCGCCGGTAAGGACAAGGAACGCCACAAGTACGACTTTTCGTTCTCAGGCCTCAAGACGGCCGTGGCTCGCTACATTGAGGGGACGACCGCGCGCGGCGAAACCGTCAGCAAGGAAAACGTGTGCGCCGCCTTCTCCGAGGCCGTCAACGATTCGCTGACCGCTAAGGCCGTGCGCGCGGCGCTGGACACCGGCTGTGACACGATTGTCGTGGGCGGCGGATTTTCCGCCAACTCGCGGCTGCGTGCCCTCCTGACGGAGCGAGCCGAGGCCGCGGGCGTGACCGTGCGCATGCCTCCACTGCGATTCTGCACGGATAACGGTGCTCAGATCGCAGCGATCGGCTCGGAGCTGGTGGCAGCTGGCCTGCCGCCGTCGGACTGGGACTTTTCGCCGGATTCGGGCATGGAACTGACGACGACCTACGTGCCCCCGCGCGCCTGAGCAGCGGCGCGCGGGGAGGGGCCTCAGCGCAGTCCCTCCATGAAGGACTCGGCGACGGAAGACCACGAGGTGTAGAAGCCGCCTGCCATGTTGGCGCACACGCCGATGAAGGCGGCGCAGGCGAGTGCAGCCGCGCTCAGGCACGCCAGTCGCGCCGCGTAGGTGACGCATGAGGCCGCCGGGCGTGGCAGCGTCGCGATGATGCGCGGCATCGGCAGGCGGAAGAAGCGCGAGCGAGTTGAGGGCAGGTCTGCGTCCCCAGCTAGGGCGGCACTCCACGTGCCCGCGGAACGCCAGGTGAGGGTCACGAACGCAGCGGATAACAGAGCCAGCACAGCAAGGCTCACGAGGCCGTTGGGTGCGGTGGGCCGCACCGTGTGCGTGACGTTCGTGGCCGGCACGATGGAGGCGTAGGCTTCGGATGCCCGCGCTGTCGCCGCAGTCGGAGATGATCCCAGAGCGTTTGCGACCTTGTCGGAGGAACCCCACCATGCCAGCATCGTCGGGATGTGCTCCCTCCACAGGGGGCCTGCGTGCCCGCCGGTGGGCGGAACATCGGTCGTCACGGTGTCGGGAGACTTGACGGCCTTTGCCATCTTGACGGCGGCAGGGGCACCGCCGGCCCCGTCGTCTGCGGCGGCCATCGCGTAGATGCGCAGCCCGTCGGGGACCCTCTTGGCCAGCATCGTGGAGAGGGTGTTATCCGCCAGGTACTGGTCGCCGAGATTCGTCATCTGCCCCTCGATCTGCGTGTCATAGCCGGAGAGGGAGGCGGCTGCACCGAAGGTCTGGGGCGTGCGCATCGCCGTCCACACCGCGCAGTAGGCACCCGCGGAGAAACCGCCGAGCATCCACGCGTCGCGCTTGTCGGAGGTATTGGGGAAATTGTGGCGGACGAACGCGGGGATTTCGTGCGCGGACCACGTGTAGACGGCGGGTCGATCCTCGATATCCGCGCAGTCGTGCGCCTCCTCGTCGACGCTCAGGGACGGGACGACGATGATGGTGGG
>FLSE01342261.1_pt1 | contig 10945 bp, 10 predicted proteins | sample 1550461 | NCBI WGS metagenome assembly FLSE01 (sample SAMEA4031758, study PRJEB14383) | metagenome | biome: human; feature: oral; material: saliva | place: Philippines | collected 2014 | reverse complement strand
GGAATGACATGTAATTGTAATAACGCATGTAATGTATTTCGTAGGTTCAAATAGCTATGACGAGAAGTGCTATCCTCCTTCGTCAATAATATTTGAGCAACCGTTCTACCATACTCTCGAAACATGCGTTCATACATATGAATGAGTACACCTTGTCCTACCGCTGCTGATGCTTGACGTAATACAAGATCTCTTGGTTTTTCTTTAAATCCTAAGGGCGCAAGGCCTGCACCCGTAGCCCCCGAGGAAACAAGAATAACCTCTTTCCCTTGGTTGGCAAGATCTGATAATTGACGGACTAAATGTTCTATCCGTTCTAAATTTAAATGACCATTTGGGTAACATAATGTACTGCTCCCCACTTTTACAACAATGCGTTTAGCATTCTTAATGGCATCTCTCATACAATCATCTCCTATAAGGGAAAAAGGTTATAACTATTATTTCGGTAATATAATTTTTGGTTCTTTTTTAGCTTTATAAAGAACACCATTGAATCCAATAACTTGTACTAACTCAGCTCCTAGCATATCTGCTAATTCTTGAAAAATCGCTTTATCTTCTGGACTATTATTAAGCAATTTAACCTTGATTAATTCACGTGCCATCAGTGCTGCTCGTGCACTATCAATCACGCTATCCTCAAGACCATTTTTACCAATTTGCACAACAGCTGGCATAGTTGCAGCTAATGAGCGTAAATACCGTTTCTGTTTTCCTGTCATTATAACTCCTAGTCTCTGAATGTGAATCGTTGTTCACCAATAACAACTTCATCGCCTTCTTGACATCCTTTTTCACGTAATTTATTATCCAATTCCATGAAACGCCAAATACGTTGGAATCGACGTAAGGATTGATCATCGTCAAGATTGGTCATTGCCACAAGTCGTTCGATACGTTTACCCGTAATATAGAAAGCAGCATCATCACCACGTGTAATAACAAATTCCGTATCTGGTTTTGCTTCATACATAACGGTATCATCAGTGGCTTCAACCTCTGGCTCATAATTTTCTACATAATAATACGCTCGTTCCATTAGCTCAGGTAAACCTTCACCACTCAATGCATTGATTAAGAAAACTTCATAACCTTTGTCTTCAAAATAAGATTTTGTATTTGGAATTGTTTCATCATCAAAGACAAGATCTATTTTATTAAGTGCCACGATTTGTTTCTTATTAGCTAATTTCTCTGAGTATTTACGCAACTCGTCATTAATAGCATCAAAATCTACTTTAGGGTCACGACCTTCCATGCCAGATACATCTAGAACGTGAATCAGAATATTCGTGCGTTCTACATGGCGCAAGAAATTATGACCAAGGCCTACACCTTCACTAGCCCCTTCAATAAGACCAGGAATATCAGCCAATACAAAGCTACGATCACCAGGGAGCGTTACAACACCCAATACAGGAGTTAATGTTGTAAAATGATAAGCCGCCACTTCTGGTTGTGCTTTAGATACTTTGCGTAGAATACTTGATTTACCAACGCTTGGATAGCCAAGCAAGCCAACATCAGCCAATACCTTTAGCTCTAGTTGTAACCAGCGTTCTTCCCCTGGTTCCCCCTTTTCAGCAAAGGTAGGTGCACGATTAGAGCTAGATAAGAATCTCGCATTACCGCGTCCACCGCGGCCGCCTTTAGCGATGATAAAGGTATCACCATCGTGAACTAAGTCACAGAACACCTTACCTGATTCTTCGTCCTTAACAACGGTGCCTAATGGAACAGGAATAATTAAATCTTCTGCACCGCGACCATGTTTATTGGCGCTTTCACCATTACCACCCTTTGGCGCTTTAAATTGGCGTTTATACCGAAAATCTACAAGAGTATTAATATTTTTATCTGCTTTTAAAATAACATCTGCCCCTTGACCACCATCGCCACCGCTTGGTCCGCCATTAGGAACATATTTCTCTCGACGGAAACTAGACATACCGTCTCCGCCATCACCCGCTTTTACAAATACACGAGCGCGATCTATAAACATAATTACATCCTTTTCTGCAAAACTATTTTAATAGTTCTATTGCTTTTTGAATTTGAATATCTGACATATCACTAGATGGTGCAGTACCTTTTGGTAATTCGAGAACTACATCAGGTTGAATACCAGTTCCATCGATAACGCGATCATTAGGGGTATGGTATTTAGCTATTGTCACCTTAATACCTTCGTCATCTAGATTTGGATATACACTTTGAACCGTGCCCTTACCATAACTATTAGTGCCAACAATAGTACCTAATTTTCTATCTTGAATAGCACCAGCAATAATTTCAGATGCACTAGCAGAACCTTTATTTATGAGAACTACCATAGGCAAAGCAGGATTTTTACCATCCGATACATAATTTCTTGTCTTTCCATCACGTGTAGTAAAAGATACTAATGTGCCTTCTGGCATCATAATACTAGCAATATCTTGTGCACTATTAAGTAATCCACCTGGATTATCACGTAAATCGAGAACAAGTGAAGTCATCCCTTCGGATAGAAGCTGCTCATATTGGGTTTTGAAATCACCTGCTGTATGTTCAGCAAACTGACTAATCCGAATATATCCAATATGATCTGTTAGCATTTTGCTTTTAACCGTTGGTAACACGATTTCTTCTCTTATTACTTTAAATGTTGATAACTGATTATCACGTTCTATCACAATCGTTACATCGCTGCCAGCTTCACCGCGAATTTTAGACGCTGCATCTTCAATGGTCATAGAATTAGTATCTACACCATCGATGGATACAATATGATCGCCGCTTTTGATGCCAGCTTTATAAGCCGGCATATCATCAATCACAGAAACAGCTTCTAATCCTTTTGAGCCATGACCGAGAACCATCCCCACGCCTGCATAAGTACCAGAGGTATGCTCTTTCATAGATTCAAAATCATCCTTGTCTAAATAGACACTATGAGGCTCTCCTAAAGAAGCAACTAAGCCTTTTAACATGCCATCAAACAAAGTAGCTTTACTAATTGGTGTCATGAATTTCTGAGTCGCTATGTAATAGGTTACAACAAATCTAGGTAAACCCATTGCTGATCCAGAAATATACCAAAATACTAGCCACAACATGATGATGGAAGCAAATAGATATTTAATTAATGCTAAACCAATTATTTTAAATTTATTATTCATTCTATAAATAACCCATAGGATCTACCGGATCCCCGTTTGCACGAACTTCAAAGTGAACATGAGGTCCTGTACTATTACCAGTACTGCCGGCATAAGAAATAACTTGGCCCTTCGCAACGGATTGACCTTCATCTACAGCGAGCTCAGAGTTATGCCCATAGAGTGTAGAAAGTCCATTGCCATGATCGATAACAACAGCATAACCATAGCCGCCCATCCATCCAGACCAAACTACGACGCCACCGTCAGCAGCATGAACAGGTGTACCTTCATCAACACCAATATCAATACCAGAGTGATAAATTGTAGTCCCATAAATTGGATGAACACGATAGCCATAAGGGGAAGTAATTTCACCACTAACAGGCCAGCCAAGTTGCCCTGTACCTTGTACCCAATTATCTGATGCACCTTGTCCACCAGAGGATTGAGCCGCAGCAGCGGCTGCCGCACGTGCAGCTTGGCGTTCTTTCAACATAGCACTTACTTGCGCAGAAGAAGCATTGAGTTCCTCTATAGCCTGCATAGCAGTAGCTCTATCATTTTGAGCCTTTTGAAGTACTACATTTCGCTCAGCCTTTTTCTGTTCAATTTCGGCTTGTTTTGCAAGCGCCGCTTTTTCTAGTTCAACCAATTTAGCTCGATCTGATTCTAGCTTTTGTTTATGCTCTTCTATTTGAGCTCGCTCTTTTTTTATTTCCCCAATTAACATAATATCAGAATCGATGATTCGTTTTAAGACTTCTAAGCGATTGGCAAAATCACTAAAATCTTTAGATCCAATAACAACATCAATATAGCTTAGTCTACCATTGATATAGATATCGCGAACCCGTTTATAAAATACGGCTTCCCGACCTTCCAATCTTTTTTGTGCCTCAGCTAATTGACGTTCATTAAGTGTAATATCATTTTCTACTGCTACACGCTGTTCTTTAATGGTACTCAACTCGGCAGTCGCTTGACGAAGTTGCTCTTCAATTTGTCGCAATTGTTCAGAAACGCTACCAATTACAGTCTCTGCATCTGCTTTTGCAGCATTTTGTTGATTCATTTGTTGTTGAATCGAATCGAGTTGATTTGTTAAATCCTCATCTTCAGCCATAATATAGGCTGGTGTCCCGCACAATACCACTCCCGATAGAAGGGCTGCAACGAGACGAGTTTTAAATGTATACTGTCTCATAATCTCCCTACTATACTTTCATGTATTGTTTTAATGAAATGGTACTGCCAATAATCCCTACAATAATGCCGCCACCGATTAAACATGCTACCAATTGATAGAAGAATGGGAACATAGGAACTAGTGGGAAGAATGCAAGTGAGTCGGAAACTTCCAGGGTAATAAAATGATAGAATTCGCCTACACATAATACGGCAATAATAGCCCCGATAAAGCCAAGTAACATACCTTCAATAACAAATGGCCAACGAATAAACCCATTTGTAGCACCTACATATTTCATAATTGCAATTTCTTTCCGACGTGCAAAGACAGTCAATCTAATTGTATTAGAAATAATGAATAATGTAGCAGCTGCTAAGAAACCGATAAGCACAATACCACCGATGCGAATAATTTGAGTAATACGGAACAGTTCTTCGATGATATCTTGCCCATAATGTGTACTTTCCACACCGGGAAATGTAGTAACCAATTTGGATGTAGACTTAACATCTTCCGGGTTTTCAAAGGTAAGAACATAAGAATTTGGCAATGGATTTACACCGCCTAAGGCATTCACTAATTGTTGTTGATCGCCTAAGCGTTCCTTAAATTCTTTCATGGCTTGCTCTTTATTAACAAACTCTAAATGTTTAAGATTTGGAATCGCTTTTACCTTCTTACCAACAGCCATAATTTGTTCAGTAGTAAGGCCATCCTTTAAATACACACTTAACTGCACTTGATTTTCTAAGCTAGATGCCATGTTATTAAGATTAATTACGCCACAGAGAAATACACCGAGCATAAATAATGACAATGCCACTGTGGATATAGACGCCAATGTCATAAGACCATTGCGTTTCATGGACTTTAAAGCTTCCTTAAAAAAATATTTCATTGTTCTAGGCTTCATTAAATTCTGCACCCCTCATATTATCACTAAGAACACGACCATCTTTCAATTCGATAACTCGTTTATTTAAATAGGTAACAATATCCATATTATGAGTAACCATAATTACGGTAGTGCCAAAATTATTAATATGCTTAAACAAGTCCACAATACCCTTACTTGTATTTGGGTCAAGATTGCCCGTTGGTTCGTCAGCTATCAATACAGATGGACGATTAACGATGGCGCGAGCTATAGCAACGCGTTGTTGTTCACCACCAGACAAATCTTCTGGTAAATCATTTGCCTTGTCCGATAATCCAACTAATTCAAGAACATGAGCTACCTTCTCTTTTATTACCTTAGGTTTCTCCTCGATAACTTCTAAGGCAAAAGCAATATTTTCAGCCACGCTTTTATTAGGTAATAAGCGGAAATCTTGAAATACTACGCCTAATTTACGACGTAATTTTGGTATCTTACTACGTTTCATTTTTGTTACATCAAACTCATCGACGATGACTACACCAGAATCAGGTGTCACTTCATGAGTTAATAACTTAAACAACGTAGACTTACCAGCCCCACTATGACCACAAATCAATACAAATTCACCATCATTGATGGTAATGCACACATTATCAAGTGCGGTAGATCCATTGTCATACACTTTACTAACATTCTTAAATTCTATCATCGGTTCCCCTTTTATTTACGTGTCACCACTTTTTTAACTGCTTTTACAATATCATCAGCTGTTAGCCCATATTTTGCCATCAATTCTTTTGGTGTACCACTCTCCCCAAATGTATCCTTTACACCAACGAATTCCATAGGAACAGGTTTATGAGCAACAACAACTTCAGAAACAGCAGAACCTAAACCGCCTAAAATATTATGTTCTTCAGCAGTCACAATGGCGCCTGTTTCTTCAGCTGCTTTAATAATAGCGTCAGCATCGATAGGTTTAATGGATGCCATATTAATAACGCGGGCAGAAATTTGTTCACCTTCTAGTTGTTTAGCTGCTTCAACTGCTGGCCCTACCAACGCACCACAAGCGATAATTGTCACATCAGAACCATCTTTTAATTGATTGGATTTACCAGGTGTGAAAGTATAGCCTTCTGCAGTCACATCATCAACACCAGCACGACCGAGACGTACATAAACAGGACCATTATAATCAGCAGCCCACTTAATCACGGATTCAGTTTCCTTTTCGTCGGCTGGCACAATAACAGTCATATTAGGTAAAACACGCATACATGCGATATCTTCTAAGCTTTGATGAGTTGCGCCATCTTCACCTACAGTAATACCTGCATGTGTAGCACATACTTTCACATTAAGTTTTGGATAGCATACAGCATTACGGATTTGTTCAAATGCACGACCAGTTGCAAACATAGCAAAGGAAGATACAAATGGAATCTTACCTGCTGCAGCTAAACCGGCACCTACAGAGATTAGATTTTGTTCAGCAATACCTACATTAAAGAAACGTTCTGGACACTCTTTCTTAAATGTATCAGTCTTAGTAGATTTTGATAAATCAGCATCAAGAACAATAATATTAGAATTTTCTTTACCAATTTTTGCTAGCGCATTACCGTACGCTTCACGTGTTGCTTTACCCATTATTGTACCCCCATGATTTCATTTACGAATGCCACACCTTGTTCTTCACTAGGTGCCTTACCATGCCAACCAGCTTGACCTTCCATTTCTGCAACACCTTTACCTTTTACAGTATGCATCACGATACATGTAGGGCCATCTGTGAAAGCTTTCGCATCTTCAATAGCTTGATGTAATTCATCAATATCGTGACCATTTACTTCAATAACATTCCATTTGAAAGCTTTAAATTTATCTGGAATTGGCAATGGGGACATAACTTTTTCAATATCACCATCAATTTGTAGGCCATTATAATCTACAAAGGCAGTCAAATTATTTAATTTATAGTGGCCTGCAAACATAGCAGCTTCCCATACTTGACCTTCTTCAAGTTCTCCATCACCGAGAATAGAATATACACGATAATCAGCATTATCGATTTTACCTGCTAATGCCATACCACAAGCTGCAGAAATCCCTTGGCCCAAAGAACCTGTAGACATATCTACACCAGGTGTATGCTTCATGTCAGGATGACCTTGAAGGAAATGATTAATTTTACGCAAATTGATTAATTCGGATTTAGGAAAATATCCCTTTTCAGCAAGTGTCGCATACAATGCTGGCGCTGCATGACCTTTTGATAACACAAAACGGTCACGATCTTGCTTTTTAGGATTACTTGGATCTACATTCATTTCTACAAAATATAACAGAGACATTACATCAGCAATGGATAAAGAGCCACCTGGATGTCCAGATTTAGCTGCTGTAACAGACTGTACGATGCTTACGCGAATCGCTTTTGCTTTCTCTTGTACTAATTGTTTTTGATCTTGACTCAATGTAGCCATAAAGACCTCACTTTCTGGATAATCTCCAATTTATATTTAATACTCTTCTAAAAGTGAAATAGCAAATTCCGCATTGCGTTTTGATACCTTACGCAATGTTTGAATGCGATTGAATGAATGTTGATAGGATTCTGTAGATTGTAAAAGTTCTACACATCGATCATATAGAACATTAGAATCTAATTCTGTCATAGTACCAATTGGTTCTTGTTCAATCATATGTAAAAAACTTGTAATTTTAGGGTCATAGGAAATACCAATAACTGGTTTTCCCATTAAGGAACTAAATACAAGTGCATGTAGGCGTATGCCAATCATTAGATCTACATTGCCAGATAAAGATAGTTGCTCTTCTGTGGTAAAAGGTCCCTCTAATACGATTGGTTTGATCTTCATTAATGAAGCTATAATCTTTGCTTCCTTCGTATCATCAGGATGAGACATAGGTATGAATACTATTTCAGCATCTTGCTCTAAACTTAACCGACTCAATACATCTGCTAAACTCTGTCTATACGCCGTATCATCCTTCCAACTACGCACAGCAATGCCGATGCGTTTCCTACCACTTTCAATAGGAGCACAATTATATTTGGTTAAAATATTAGCACCGATACTAGGATTGGCCTTATGCATAGCTAATACAGCATCCGCCGTAACCTCAACATCGTAAATTCCTAGAGCATTCAACTCATCTTTCGAAATGGAATCACGAACTGTAATTCCATCTACATATTTCAACATAAATTTAACAGCTCGTTTTGTAGATTTACGATATAAAGGACCAATACCTTGAGAGTACAGCATAACAGGTTTTCCGAGTAATTTTGCAAGTCCCATGATGCTTAGATAATAATAGGTATTTCGAATACTTGTAGCATCCTGTAATAAACTACCTCCACCGCTAATCACTAAATCAGCATTACGTATGGCATTCAAAATACCAAAGGCAGCAAATGTTCCAACAGCCTTAATATTATGTTTTCTACTAGTCTCTTGAGGATTGCCGGAGATAACCGTAATATGTGCATCGTCTTCTACATCACGAATAGCGTCGATAATGGCGCAAAGCATAGCTTCATCACCAGCATTACCAAAGCCATAGTAACCGGAAATAACGATATTACTCATGACTGTCCTCCCGATGCATAGCCCATTGCGAGATGTAAATAAGGAAACGAACTGCAAGAATAAGAACAATACCTATAGCACAACCGAGCAACAAACCATCATACCCACGCATAATAGACATGAAGACAGGTGTTCTAATATGACAGAAAGTTTCGACCATTGACGCTACGCCGATAACGCCAGCTATAGTTAATACAAAGTGAATAACCATAGGCCATTTACGTAGGAATGCAAATGTTGCGAGCATCAACAATGGATGACCAATCATAAATTCCTTTTCTCTTGGTCTAGCATATAGTGTATTCTCTAGGAATCTACGCAATACGAGTTCAAATGTTGGGACAGGCACACCTGCCGTATGACCACTACGGCCTACAAATACCCAAGCCGCAGCACCTATAGCAGCAAACACAAAGAACACATACATTTTTACATCTGTAGTTAGAAATTCTTTAATGAATTGCTTAGCTTCTGTACCAGAGTTGATCATGCGACCTTTCCATAATGGAAAGCGTTGTAGATATGCGATCATAACAAGGATGATTGGTAATACGAAGGTAAGTTTTACACCTCTAAAGATTTCAAATTCCATAAAGAATTTTGTATTACCTAATAATGCCGCAATATACATGCCACCAATAGCAGCAAATAATGTTGCTATTACGAGATAGAGTAATGCGAGTAGCGTAGATTTCCACGCACCTATAGGACGTGTACCATCTGATCTGCGCCATTCTTCCATAAGAATCACCAAGGCTCCAACAGGTGCCATAATAGCTGCAGATAAAGCCCAAATTTGAACTAATAATGTACCGCTAGTTACAATAAATCCAACAATGGATAGTAGTGATAGTGCAAAAAATAGAACTAATTGTTTGTGTTGTGACATAGCTATAAACATTTGTCCTACATACACAAATAACGCAATACTACCAATCATTGTTAGAACAACTAATAAAGGATTAGGTGTATAAGCAGGATAAATATCTGCTGGCCCAAATTCATAGCCCTTAGCACTCAATTTATCTGTTGCACTATGTACATAGTTAATCGTTGTTTGTAACACAGTTTCATTATTTTGCCCTACTTCATACATAGGGAATAAATTAAATCGAATGTTGCGCTCAATATCGCTAATATAGAATCGTTGAGCCGCTTCTTCCGGAGTAATCTTCTTTAACTCATCTTTAGAAATTGTGTAAACACGACCTACACTGTAATTCTTCTTAGCCGCCATATCTAAGAATCCTAACTGAGGCTCATATTGCAACTGATTAACAGCTTCAATACCAACCAATGGAATATGAAGATTATTCATAGCCTCTAAGGTTTCATCAATATGATCTGGTGCACCTAATGCCTCTTTACCAGCAAATATAATGCCTGTTACATGAGGTACCCCATCTAGACGATTAAATACATATTTAATATCATCAGATGTAACATTGCGATAATTAGTAGGTCGAACAATTACATTGAATCCGCGATTGGCTACTTCCATGGCTTGAATCTTAGAGATACCTAAGTTCATCTTCGCATAGCTATCTGAAGTAGCACCTTGTAATTCTAAAACGGGTCCTATACTAGTATTAAGTTCTTTAACCTTTTCTTTACTAATACGATGATATAGGTCTTCGCGAATTTCTTTATAATAGCCTTCTTTACCAGGAATAAGTGCAACATAAGTAGCGCCTGGTTTAATAGAACCACCATTGATACGAACATCGGACATATCTTGTGATGAAAGTAATTTAATTTCACCAGCGTCATTTGCCTTTTCTAATGTTCTATCATAAATGGCAAATGCCGTTATTCCCGCCTCTTTCAGTGCATCAAAAGCATCTTTTTGACTACGTTTTTCAAAAGCATTAGCTCGAAGTACAGCATCATAATCTACTATATTCTCAATATGATTTTGTGCCTTTTCAATTGTATTGCGCTCCATTACTAAATAGAGTGCTGAAATAAGTCCTACTATGATACATAGTATAAGAACTAATGAGTGCTTAGTTTTCTTAACAGTATGCACGATATTTCCTTTCTAATTGAGTACAGGTTTAATCTTAATATGAATTTCTCCATTTTCAACGTTAACAGACTCAGCTTTAAC
>FLSE01001625.1_pt1 | contig 11022 bp, 12 predicted proteins | sample 1550461 | NCBI WGS metagenome assembly FLSE01 (sample SAMEA4031758, study PRJEB14383) | metagenome | biome: human; feature: oral; material: saliva | place: Philippines | collected 2014 | reverse complement strand
ATTTCTGGTTCGCGCTTAGGCAAATTGCCGCGCATTGGGAATTCTGTTTCAGGCAAATGTAACGTCTTACCGTAATCCATGATGTGCTCCTTTTACATAAAAAAAATCGCCCGCCCCCGAAGGGACGGACGTCATATCCGTGGTACCACCCTACTGACTCTCGTTACTTGTGAAAGCTAACGCCACCGCATTTCTGCGATTGTCACACCATGCTAGCACATGATTGTAACACATAAGACGCAACTCATCTCTCATATTGTGAAAGCCACTTAGACATATAACGGTGTTCACCGGCGGCGTTGCCGCTTGCTCCAAAGTGATCCGCACATCTCTAGATTTCCAAACCTTTCAGCCCATGAGTTTGGTCTCTACTAAATCCGTCTGAGACATGCCGTCTTTTTCAACGCAATATTCATATAATAGATAATTATAGGACTCACGAGGGAGAATTGTCAAATACTTTATTTCTAAGTTTAACAAAACTTTTTTCCCCATTAAGCAAAAGAAAAAGCCTACTTATGTAGGCTTTATTGTAGATACAATTATTAGATTGCACTCATGAGAATTAATTCAAGAATAATAATTGCAATGCACACGTACATGAATTTACGATCCATGTCATCAGTTGGAGTTTCTTTAAGACCAGTGCGAGCAGCTTCTTCAGCAGTGACAACTTCATAGCTCATTGGAGATCCGTATTGATTATCACCTTCATCACCCTTTTGAGCAAGTAGATAAATAACATAGATAATACCAAATGGAATCAGGCTAATCAAAAGCATCCAACCACTTTTACCAATGTCATGTAGACGACGAGCAGCAAGACCAATGGAAGGTAATAAAATTGCTAGATTATATACTACAGAAATAAGCCCTACAACACTTGCTAGCGCAGTATCCATTACAAGGGCACTTAATACATTGAAGATACCAGCAATAACAAATAAATTCTACTTGAAAATATTATATCATTACTGTTGACGATTTTGAAAATCAATGTCTATATGTTTTGAGAATAACCTATGCATTATATTTCATTATAGGATACATCATAGCCTACATCGCACTAGTCATAAGTAGTTTATCTACCAAGAACCAAAGCACAAAGATAGCGCAGAATAGTCCTGCAGTTAGTCCCATAGATGGCGTAGTATCAATAAGACCTAATTCACGGGCCATTTGTTTTGTTACAACCACTTGACCTGTAGGGGAACCAAAGCGATTTGATTGGCTTTCACCAGGTAGAGCCATAAGGATCAACAGAATAATGGTCCCTACCGCCGGGATGAATCCAATAAATACAAGTCCGCCTGATCGGCCTTGATCGTGTAAGCGTCGTACTGAAACGGCCACGCCAGGAATAACCATAATCACGGACAAAAGAACAAGAATGACCAAGCCAAAACCTACGCCTACTACACTAGACAGTGGGCTAATATAGCTCAAAAAAGCACAAGTAAATAGAATGGCCACAAACAACAATTGATAGACTAACAAGAAATGCCAATATTCACTACGACTTGCACGACCATCAAAATCAGCATATTTATAAACCAAACATTGTTTAAAGTTTTCAATCAAGCCTAGATTGTATTTATCTAACGAGATTTGTGGCCTACTAATATGCCCACATTCTGGGCAGTAACAATCTGTTTTCAACACTTCATGTCCACAATAGGGACAAGATTTCATAATAAACTCCTTCTAGTTACAAACAGGAATCAGCAAAGATTACGAAGTCCTGCTGTACTTAACACATATAACAACTTAGATATTTTTTATTTATTAATATCTATATTTTTGAATTCATCTGAAATTCATTTTACTACAAAGTGTTATATTGTCTATAAAGGAGATGTTAAACTTTTATAAAATAAAATAATGGGATTGTTAATAAATGCAGGCGTCTCTTACATGTATCCATTCCCATTAATACCATACCATAATATCTCTCTAATAATATCAGCAATAATAATAGATTGGATAATAAAGATAGCAATCCCCATCGCCCAATCTTGGCGACGGGATGGAGTTTCTTCTAGACCAGTAGCTTTGCTAACCTCAGGAGTAATAGGTGTATATCCGGTTCTTTCACCATATGAATTCTCTCTTTGATCGCCACGACGCAATTCGTAAATGAGAAATATAAAGAATCCTATAACAGGAATAAATGAGATTAGCTGCGTCCAACCACTCCGGCCAATATCATGCATACGCCGCGCTGTAATAGCTATATTGGGAACTATAAAGAAAAGGGATACCCCTACAGCAACATTATCGATAAGCGCTTCATAATTAGGGAAGCCCAAGATACTACAAAGTAAAGCTAAAATGCCAAGTAATCCTTGTATCAATGTAACGCCTGCCACAAATCGCCAATATTCACTACGGCTAACACGACCGTTAAAATTAGCATAGTTCCTAATACCTAATTTGAAGGCATCAGTATAGTTCAAATCATATATATTTATGGTTGACATAACCTAATCCTCCTCCATGGCTTCAATAGCAACAATGCTCCAGCCTTTGCCTTCATTATGCAAACGAACTAATAGAGGCTCTGATTTATCTTTAAAAGTAACGGTAAAGCCCATATAGTTTACAACAATATCATCATCTTGGTCTTGAGAAACATAGTCAAGCTGTATCGCTTTCACCTTAGGAACCTCTTCCTTAGTCATGGCTTGTTCCCATAGTTCAAAGGTACCATATCGTTCCATAGCACGAGCGCTCAAATAACGATATGCACCATGATAATCCTTTTTATTGAGGGCTTCATAATAATTACTTACCACAGTACGCCCCTCTGTTGTAGCCGTTTCACTTTGTAAAAGACGATTTGCTTGTTTCGTTAACGAACTAGGTTCTAAATTGCCATAAGCAGTCTCCTCTACTATAAAATTATGATTAATCATTGTACTACCTGCACTAATAGCTAGGCAGCCTAATACTAATATAGCCACAATAAAGAGGCCCGATACGGAACGTTTTTCCTCTAATCCATTAGATACAGGCGATGTGCGCTTACAGAATAGATACAATAATGCAAGCCAGCCTAAAATAGGAACCAAAAGCAAAATCATCAACGTTGGATCATTATTAGAGTCTCGTAACCGTCTTGCCATTAGCATAATCTTCGGCAAGCATAACAGGATGGACAATACAAATAATACACCGCCACCAATAGAGACAGCATAAAGAAATCCGTACGGTATGTAGGTTGCAAGACCTGTAATACATATAATTAAGCCATATACAAAGGATATAGCACTTATGGTGAGCCAAAAATCGGCTGTATTGGTACGTCCCTTACTGTTCGCATAGTTTTCCACTAGCTCACGATAGAGGATTTCGTATACTCTCTGTTTCATAAAGCTCCTACTATAATCTTAGATAATAAACATATATAGATATTCCTATTATACTATGATTTATCAACTTAGTTGATTCATTTTTTATTCATGAAATCTACCTATACTACAGATATATTTCTTACAACTAAAATTCGTACAATCAATTATGCAGGAGATAATTATGAAAGCTAAATTAATTAAAGCAGTAGCCTTGGCCAGTTTAGGTGCCTTCTTAACAGTTGGTATTGGTGCCAATGTAGCCCAAGCCAAAGATTATCACTTCAAAATCGGTGAAAACCATCGCATGGTAAAAAATGATGATGGCACAGTAGATAGCAGCGATCATCCATGGTACAAAGTAAATGATAAAAAGAAAAAACACAGAAAGCATAGAATATCTGAACGTGAAAAGCATGATAAAAATGCAACAGCAAAACGCAGTGAACGACATCAACGTTCTGAATCTTCTAATGACTAAGCATTGCGCATAATACATATTACTAGCCCTAAAAACACAAAACTAAATTAACCAACCAATGAAAAGGACGTTATACATTGTATAACGTCCTTTTGTGTTATCCCCTATATAATTTTTCCCAAGGCTATATGAGTTATTATGTTATGCGCCAGCCTTTAGAACAGCTTGTTTCATGGATTGTACGTAATCAAACAACGCTTTGTCCGCATGTTCACCGTATTCTGCCACGATTTTAACGATGGCAGAGCCTACGATAGCACCGTCGGATACGCGCGCCATAGCTTCCGCTTGTTCTGGCTTAGAAATACCAAAACCAACAGCTACCGGGATATCCGTATATTTGCGAATCATTTCAACAATAGATTTAATATCCGTCTTAATTTCACTGCGCATGCCTGTAACGCCAAGGGAAGATACACAGTATACAAAGCCTTCTGCGTCTTTGGCGATCATTTCGATGCGGTTTTCAGATGTTGGCGCAATTAAGGATACAACTTCAACACCATGCTTATGAGCCACACTAGCGAGCTCGCCTTTTTCTTCAAACGGCATGTCTGGTACGATAACACCAGAGATTCCCACCTCTTCACAAAGGGTAAAGAATTTTTCACGACCAAATACATAAATAGGATTCAAATAGGTCATGAATACGAGCGGTATAGTCACCGCATCATCACCTGTACGCAGACGACGCACCATATCGAAGATATCATTGATTTTTACGCCTGTAGATAATGCGCGTGTACTTGCTTCTTGGATAACTGGGCCTTCCGCTGTTGGATCAGAGAAAGGAATACCGATTTCCACCATGTCTGCACCGGCTTTCACCATAATGCGAATATAACGTTCTGTATTTTCAATACCGTGGTCACCAGCACTAATGAACGGGATGAATGCCTTGCCCTTTGTGAAAGCGTCTTTAATTTTACTCATGAAGATCCACCCCTCTATATTTTGCCATAGCCGCCACGTCTTTGTCGCCACGACCGGATAAACAAATAATAATAATATCGTCCTTGCTCATAGTAGGAGCAATTTTACGTGCATGTGCCACCGCATGAGCACTTTCAATGGCTGGAATAATACCTTCCAAGCGAGACAAGTATTCAAAGGCATCGACTGCTTCGTCATCTGTAACCGGCACATATTCAGCACGACCGCTATCGTGCAAGTACGCATGTTCAGGGCCGATACCAGGATAATCAAGGCCTGCAGAAATAGAATATACTGGAGCAATTTGACCGTCTTCATCTTGGCAGAAGTAGGATTTCATGCCGTGGAAGATACCAACAGAACCTTTTGCGATTGTTGCTGCATGTTCCTCTGTATCGATGCCGCGACCTGCTGCTTCACAACCGATGAGACGAACCCCTTCATCAGGAATGAAGTGATAGAACATGCCCATCGCATTAGATCCGCCACCTACACAAGCCATAACAGCTGTTGGCAATTTGCCTTCTGCTTCAAGGATTTGTTCACGCGCTTCACGGCTGATAATGGATTGAAAATCGCGAACGATCATAGGGAATGGATGGGCACCCATAACGGAGCCCAATACATAGTGCGTATCGGACATGCGGTTTGTCCATTCGCGCAACGCTTCGGAAACCGCATCTTTCAATGTACTAGTCCCTGTTGTTACTGGATGCACCCTAGCGCCTAGCAATTCCATACGATATACGTTAAGTGCTTGACGTTCACAGTCCTCTGCACCCATGTATACTTCGCATTCCATGCCCATCAATGCAGCAATAGTGGCCGTTGCCACACCGTGTTGACCTGCCCCAGTTTCAGCAATAACGCGTGTTTTACCCATCCGTTTTGCCAATAACATTTGGCCGATTACATTATTCAACTTGTGAGAACCAGTATGGTTTAAGTCCTCACGTTTTAAATAAATTTTGGCTCCCCCAAGGTCCTTTGTCATACGGTCCGCATAGTATAAAAGAGATGGGCGACCTGTATATTTTTTATGTAAATCCTCAAGTTCATGTACGAAATCAGGATCATCTTTGTACTTGTTGTACGCCTCTTCTAGTTCGATGACTGCATTCATCAATGTTTCTGGCATAAATTGACCCCCAAAGGAGCCAAAATAGCCATGTCTTTGTTCACTCATATAACTTACCTTTCTATATACCATTCCTGCTAGCACACCATACTATGGCATTGCTATTGTTCTCACAATGTTGGTGAAAGCTTTTATCTTCTCATCGTCCTTCACACCTTCTGTTTCAATGCCGCTACTGATATCGATGCCGTACGGTCGAACCGTACGAATGGCCCGGGCCACATTGGTGCTATCGATACCACCAGCGAGCATAAACGGTCGTTCAAACTCATCTAAGCAAGACCAGTCGAATACTTCACCCATACCGCCTCGCTCGTCTTTGTGATATGCATCAAACAAGAGCATATCAGCACTGCTATCAATCCACGCCTCTGCATCTGCAGCACTGCGGATTTGAACAGCCTTCCAAACCTCTACATTAGTACGTTCTTTTAAGGATTGGATGAAAGCTTCATCTTCATCACCGTGCAATTGCACCGCATCAAGATTTACTTCTGTGGCAATCGTAACGAGATTATCTAGTGTTTCATTGACAAAAATGCCTACCGTTTTAATAAATTCTTGTACTACATCATTACTCCATTGTATGACATTTCTGTTATATCGATTTGCATATTGTTTGTGTAGCTCACTTACTAAAATCTTAGCTTGATCTACAGTGACTTGTCGTTTACTTGGTGCAAATACAAGACCCATGTAATCAGGCTGTGCCTCTACTACAGCAGGGATTGTTTCCACCTTGGAGATTCCGCACATCTTAATCTTAGGCGTATAATATGTGGGTCCATAAAGATAGGCTAACTTTTCAACCTTATTGGGAGAACGCATGAAGGTTTCACCCATCAAGGCTACGCCGATATTGTTGTCCCGCAATACTTGGATATCCTCCGGCGTTTCTAGCCCGCTTTCAGATATGAAGATCACATCGTCTTGCACGAGATTGCGCAAGCGCACACTATTTTGTACATCTACAGTGAAGTCCTTGAGGTTACGATTGTTAACGCCAATAATGCGGGCACCGCAATCGATAGCCATTTGTACCTCATGTTCATCATGCGCCTCTACCAAAGAGGATAAGCCAAGAGAATCAGCTAACTCACGGAACTTTGTCAGCGTAGGCACATCGAGGCATGCACAGATTAATAGGATTGCACTAGCGCCCCATACCTTTGCTTGGTAGATTTGGTATTCATCGATGATAAAGTCCTTACGAAGCACAGGGATTTTTACGGTGCTTGCAATTTCTTGCAAATATTTTTTATCACCCTTAAAGAAATCTGGCTCCGTCAAAACAGAGATAGCCGCAGCACCAGCCACTTCATATTCTTTGGCGATTTCTAAATACGGGAAGTGCTCTGCTATGATGCCTTTTGATGGAGATGCCTTCTTTACTTCGCAAATAAAGTTAAAATCTTGCTGACGAAGGGCTGCTTCAAAAGGAAATCCTGTATCAGATGGTAATGCTAAAGCCGTTGCTTTCACAGACTCTGGAGATTCCACCTGTTTTTCTTGGGCTACCCGAATTTTAGTCGCCTCTATAATCTTATCTAAAATCAATGGTTACACCTCTTGGGTTGCTTTCACAAACTGTTCCATTGTAGCAAGCGCCTTGCCAGAGTCGATCATATGTTTCGCCTCTTCAATGCCCTCTGCTAATGTAATGCCATCTTTTGCAAGGTAAATCGCCATGCCAGCATTGAGAATAACTGCGGTACGTTTACCGCCTTGCTCACCACCGAGAACGCGGCGTGTAATCTCAGCATTTACTGTTGCGTCGCCACCTTCAAGCTCAGTTTTATCAGCGTATTCGAAACCATAGTCCTTAGGGTCGAATTCGTAGCTTGTGAAAGTACCATTATTAATTTCGCATACGTACGTTTTATTGGTAGCCGTAATTTCATCAAGACCGTCGAAGCCATGCACCACAGCACCGCGTTTCACGCCAAGATTAGATAAAACACGAGCCAATGGCTCTACTAAAGATTTGTCGTAAACACCCATCAACTCCACAGTAGCTCCTGCTGGGTTTGCCAAAGGTCCAAGAATATTAAACACAGTGCGCACGCCCAAAGCCTTACGTACAGGACCTGCATATTTCATAGCTTGGTGATACACAGGGGCAAACATGAAGCACATATTCGCTTTGTTAAGAACCGCTTCGTTTTGCTCGCCGTTAAGCTCTAATTTAGCACCCAACGCTTCGATCAAATCTGCAGCGCCACATTTACTAGATACACTACGGTTACCATGTTTTGCTACAGGAATACCTGCTGCGGAAATAATGAAACCAGATGTGGTAGAAATGTTAAACGTATTAGCTTCATCACCGCCAGTACCTACGATTTCTACAACAGTGCCTTCGTGAGGAACAGAACCGGCCTTTTCGCGCATAACCTCAGCAAACGCCGTAACCTCATCTACAGTAGGGCCCTTCGCTGCAAGAGCACACAAGAAACCAGCCATAGGAACCTCGGCTACATCGCCGCTCATAATCTTGTTCATTGTATCTTTAGCAAGGTCGTAGGATAAATCTTGACCATGCGTTACTGCATATAATGCGTCTTTAATCATTTATATCTCCTTTTGAGAATATCTATTAAATTAATACCATATCTAGCTAGTCGGTAACGATTGGGTCATGCCCTCAGCCTCCAAGTGACCACCCCCCGCTATGCGGGGCGCCAAGTCGGCTTCGCACATAACCCAATCGCACCTATCAGCTAAAAAATCATACCAATTTAATAGATATCCCTCATACAAACTATTATCAAATGATCCTGCACATTATATGGAGTAACGCACAGGTCATTTCTTTATTGGGAATGGGAATGGTGGTGCTTACACCACCTCTTCTTAGATAAGGGGTTCTGATTCGCATTTTTCTTTAGAAAATATACCTACAGTTCACGATATGTATTGTAGAGGGGCTATTAATTAGGTAATACCAAGATTAGGTTGGCAGGAAATAAGGTCTTAAGGAACGACTTGGCGGCCCCACGTAGTGGGGCATTGTCCACTTGGAGTTCCAAGAGATCTTATTTCTGCCCTATCGTTCAAGGACTTATAAATAGCCCATCGAATACACAACAGTGATTATTTTTCTAAGAAATTGCGAATCATTTGTTCCCCGTTCGGTGTCATGATGGATTCCGGATGGAATTGTACGCCGTAGATTGGGTAGTCTTTGTGTTCTACGCTCATTACTTCGCCGTCGTCTGTAACGGATGTAACGATGAGTTCGCTTGGGATTGTTTCGTCTACAATCGCCAAGGAGTGGTAGCGTGCCACTTCAAATTGTTCTGGTACGCCTTTAAGGATTTTGGATGGGTGTACTTGTTTGGCTACGCTTTGTTTACCGTGCATCACTTGTTTTGCGTAAGATACGGTGCCACCGAATACTTCACCGATGGCTTGGTGACCAAGGCATACGCCGAGAATTGGGAATTCACCTTTGCATTCGCGCAATAGGTCTTCGTATACGCCCGCATCAGCTGGTCTGCCAGGGCCTGGTGAAAGTATCACGTAATCTGGTTTCAACGCACGAATTTCTTCAACTGTTAATTCATCGCTGCGGATGACTTTAATATCTGAATCGATAGAGCCTACTAATTGGTATAAGTTAAAGGAGAAGCTATCGTAATTATCTATAAGGAGTACCATTATTCTACCTCCTGTGCATCTGTAATTGCGGAAATCATGGATTGGCCTTTGATTAAGGTTTCGTTGTATTCGCTTGCAGGAACACTATCGCGAACAATACCAGCGCCAGCTCGAACGTAAACCTTGCCACCTTTATTCATGGCCATGCGGATACCGATACATACGTCCATGTTACCGGAGAAATCGATGTAACCTACAGCGCCGCCGTATACACCGCGCGGGCTTTTTTCTAGTTCGTGTAAGATTTCGATGGCACGAATTTTAGGGGCTCCGGACAAAGTACCTGCTGGCAATGTAGCACCGATAGCATCGAGTGCATCTTTACCGTCTTGAATGTCACCGCTCACAGTAGATGTAATGTGAATAACATGGGAGAAACGTTGCAACATGTGTAACGCCTCTACTTTTACGGAACCGAATTTAGAAATTTTACCTAAGTCGTTACGACCAAGGTCAACGAGCATGTTATGTTCAGCCAACTCTTTTTCGTCATTAATGAGTTTTTCCTCAATAGCGAGGTCCTCTGCTTCGTTTTTACCGCGGCGCATAGTGCCTGCAATTGGGAAGGTATACATTTTGCCGTCCGTTAATTTTACCAATGTTTCTGGAGAGGCACCTGTAAGCTCTACATCGCCACCAGATAAATAGAACATATATGGAGATGGGTTCAACGTACGCAATACGCGGTATGCATTTAACAAGCTACCTTCAAACTCAGCTTCACGGCGGTTAGATACAACACATTGGAAGATATCCCCTTCCTTGATGTAGTGCTGTGTCTTTTTAACAACTGCTTCAAACTCATCCTTTGTAAACTCAGAGGTAAACTCTGTTTTAAGGATGCCTTTTGGAATGTCTGCCTCTTTGCCGTTTACTACGAGATCAGCTAGTGCTTTCAACTCAAGCTCAGCCTTGTTGTAGTTGCGTTCTAAATCATTTGTGCTGATGTTAGCAATCAAGTAGATTTTATTTTTGTAATGGTCAAAAGCGATTACCTTATCAAAGAGCATAAGGTCTACATCGTTTACCATCGCAGAGTTATCATCTGGCGTTGGGAAATCCAATGTTGGCTCGATATAGCGGATGTATTCACAAGCAAAGTAGCCTACAAAGCCGCCTGTGAAGGTTGGTAATTCTTCTAAGCGAGGGCTTTTGTATTGGCTCAAAATATTGCGAATTTCTGTAGCTGGGTCAGAGCATTCAAAGGTACGCGTTGTACCATCTTTGATAGTCATTTTATGGTTTTTGCAGAAGAGCTCAATCTTAGGATCATAGCCCAAGAAGGAGTAACGGCCCCAATGGTTACTATTATCCGCACTTTCAAGCAAGTACGTATGACTGCTCACTTGTTTTAATGCTTTCAACACACTAATCGGTGTGCGTACGTCGGATAAAATTTCCATATATACAGGCACGATATCGTAGCCTGGTGCGATAGCTTTCACACGGTCAAGACTAGG
>FLSE01003147.1_pt1 | contig 11027 bp, 9 predicted proteins | sample 1550461 | NCBI WGS metagenome assembly FLSE01 (sample SAMEA4031758, study PRJEB14383) | metagenome | biome: human; feature: oral; material: saliva | place: Philippines | collected 2014 | reverse complement strand
GAAATCCAAAATTCATTCCCCATCTCACCTAAAAGAGAGTATTTTTTATCTCTATCGATGCCATATATTCCTGTTATATATACACAATCGTCATCATCGTTAATAAAACAATTCTTATTTACTACACCACCATTATGGTTTTTAAGTAGCTCTATATATGCTGTAGGCAATGTATATCCTAATGCAGCTTCAGCAGCCTTAATATCCTCATCGGTAACATCTCTACCAATATAGGACTCGAATGCATAGTCAACATCGTTCCAAAATCCGGTCCAATTAAAGTCTTTTAGTTCACTCATAATACTCTCTCCTAGCCAAATAGATATAATCTAATTATATTTTTTGTCATCAATGGAATATTTTTTAATTAAAGCTTTCACCTCACGCCGTATCAAAATGGTATCTATAATATAGGAAAAAATGATATAAGGAGATGCATTTATAATCGCTATAGGCGCTAATATAATTGCTACCCATAATAGATCTAAAGGATATGCATACCACTTAATATCTATGGTATTTAAAATCGGTATAACATAGTCTATAACGCTTAATTCCCATTGCATTAACGGGTTTAGGTCCTCACTTGTTCCTACTAACCAAGCGAAGATGACCCCAAAAAGCAAAAAATATAATATACCAACGGGAATTAATATCTTCGCTCGCCTTTTTAATAGATTACGACAAATCTCATCTTCTTCCTCTGGTGTTACATCATATACCATATTACATTGAATCTGTATTCGTCTAAATCGATAGCGAATATACTTATACAAAATGTTATTCGGTGTGTATAGCATAATAGACTCCGCATGTAAGAGACTCAATAACTAAAATATATAAGAATATATCATCCATCTATAGCAAAATAATGTAAATCTGTAAATTCATCATCCCAAAACGTAAAGGAAAAGATGTGTGTATCATCAAAGGATTGCTCACAATAGGTCACAGCATCTCGCTCTGGTTCAATAATAGGCATACCTATTCGTGTTTTCACTTCATCAATAGTGACATCTCCATAATAATCTTGAATTTCGTTATAGATGAAAGTAGCAATTGTATCTATATTCTTATGGTAACTAGCAGCCAATGATTTTGCAGTTTCTACATTAGCATCCGTTGGAACCTCATCCCAACAAAATTGTATACCTTCATAGGTCAATGTATATTGACTTAACTGGTCATCATATATTACAGGATTAGTCATTTTCTGCACCTTTTACATAATTTTCCATCTTAGGTCTTAAATCTAGTACGATTTCCCAATCATCTAATGATGGGACCTTATGATGTGCAATAAATTCTTCTATAATCTGGAGTGCCTCTTGATGGCCTAGCTCATTTTTACCATATATGATGGCACCTTGCTCACCATCATTGGTTACACTTATCTCGACATGTAATAATTCTGTATGTTGATCACTACAAACTTGTACGAAATTATATAGCTTATTACCTACTGAAATAGCCTTCGATGGTGAAACAATAAGAAAGTCTATATCATTATCTTGAATGGAATATAAATTTTGCTCTACTTCTTTGAGGGTTATACCTTCATATTTGTACTCCCCCACATCAATTGACCAATCTGTATATGTTTTCTCAAAGGTATCTATCATATGTATCGCCTCTCTTTTACGATATACATTAAAATAAGATTTCTAATTGACCTGCCATATCTGCTATAAACTCATCGAATTTACAAAGTTCTCTCAACTCTTGATGCTCAGTATCATAACAGCCAATATTTTTAGACTTAGGGTCCCACACAATTTGCCAATCGTTATACTCGCCTAATTCTTTAGATAAACGTAACAGCTTACGACGTCCCCATTTAAATGGAACTGTATCAATGAGCGGTAAGAACTTTATAGAGATAAAATCTGAGTCTGGCAATTCAAAGTAAAGATTATCTCCCTCTAAAAAGGATATTAACGCTTTTGGTAGTTTAAATGGTTTTAATTGGTCCATTTTATTCTGTATATCATGGAACTCTGGTGGCTCTAATTTTTTAAAGTACTCTGCCATTTCCATATCGCCCTTTTCAACGGCAATGCTATAGGGACGCATACCATCCTTTTCCGTGATGGTCACATCAGCACCATGTTCTACTAAGTATTTGCACATCTGTAAATCTACATACCGGGCCGCTACGCATAATGGCGTTGGCTTAAAAGGATACACTGAATCAGGTTTATTATAATTAATATCTACACCATTATGTATAAAGAAATCTAGGACCTCATAATTTTTGTCCGTAATGGCATTTCTGAAAGCTTTACAGCCATATTTCTGTACTGTATGGCCTAAGTCATGAATCAGTTGTAGGTTCTCATAGTTCTTGCCATATAAGGCAGCTTGAAAAGCATCTACATCCACAGAGTTCAAAGCGTGAATATTAGCCCCTTGCGCTACAACATAGTCAATTAATTCATTATTTCCATAACGTACAGCCAACAAGAAACTTGGATTTTCTTCATCATTTAAATCTGCGCCATGTTCGACCAACCATTGTACACTTGGCAAACAGTCCATCACTAACGCTAATTGTAAAGGTGTATACTCACTATATTTACCAATTTGTATAGGTTTATGAATATCCCAACCATTTTTTAATGCCATTTCAAGGGCGGTTTTATTTCCATTGATAATATCTGTCACTAACTCTGGCACAGATTCAAAACTGCCTAAGTCCTTAAGATGTATCATATACCTCTCTCCTATATACTATTTACTTATACCACAACTTGTATAAACTTCTCTTCAAAGGCAGTCAATATACCTAGTAGTTTAGTATCTAAAAACGATATGGCCTGTTTTCTAATATCATTTGGAATACCATAATATGCCTGTGCCACACCCCCACAAATTGCAGCAACAGTATCACTGTCACCACCTATTGAGATGGCATTGCGAATAGCATCTTCAAAATCAGTGGATTCAAAGAAGGCTTGCAATGCTTGTGGGACTGTTCCTTGGCAGCTTTCATTAAACCTATACGTGTCTCTGATTTCATCCAATGTGAAATCCATGGTGTAATAATGCTGATTAATATAATCTCTGATTTCTTGTATATCTTTACCAGTTTTAGCTAAGTACACGGCAACTGCTGTCGCCTCTGCACCTTTCATGCCTTCTGGATGGTTATGAGTAACCTCAGTAACTGATTTAGAAAGAAGCTTTGCTTCGTCCAAACTATGTGCCGCAAATCCAGCAGCACTAATTCTCATAGCAGACCCATTACCATAACTATTATATGGCTTTGGATTTTCCGCAAAAATCCATCTATAGAACCGATCGCCATATCCATAACCTGGATAGCATCTCCCAATCGTCTGCATACATTCCACTGCATTTTTTGAAAGATTTCTGTAATCTGGTTGGCTCATAAGAATGGCCTTTGCTACAGCAAGTGTCATGATACTATCATCAGTTAACACACATTGATCTGTAAAGAAATCAAAGTCCTTCCGTCTAATATTATTAAATTCGAATCGTGAACCAACTATATCACCAATGATTGCTCCTAACATGTTAATCCCTCCCTTGATTTTTACTTCATGATATCTATAAAGTTAATATCTAAAAACTCTCTCTAATATAATTTAATCTTTAATATTAATATTATATGTACCGTTGTTTTAAATTTAAAATCGCTCAAGAATTATCAATTATTTAATTTGAGCATATTTATATCTAATTTTTTGCCTAAAAGATAAAAATCATATGCAAGACTTGCAGGAATACATCTAACTTTTATGTTTTCTAGTCCTAAATTTGAAAACATTTTCATAGATACTTCTCCTAAATCTATAATAGTATCATCTTCAGTTGGAAGTAAAAAGCAATTCTTAACTCCTTCAAAACCATGCGTATCAATAAATTTTTTATATGCTAATTGATAAAGATATTGTTTAGAAATTGATTCAATACCGGGTTGTCCTTTAGGTGATTCTCCATGTTTCAAATTGGGAGTATAGTATTTTGCATCAAAAATATAAAATTGATTCTTAAATATTGTAATCAAATCAGGAGTAAGCGTATCTTTAGCTTCTTTATCAATTATTGACCAGAATGGTTTCTCTATTAAATTAATCAATTTAGTTTGTGAATTATACTCTTTATTTAACGTAACAGGTAATCTTAATTGTCCTAAGGGAATATCTAATTGATTATTCAAAATTTCACTACAAACACATTCCCATACTAGATTAAAAGAATTAGTTCCAAAAAAAGAAATTCCATCTCTGTAGTCTAACTGTCCGCCATGCTTAATATATGCATAAATTCCTTTTAATACTAATTGCTTCCTAGTATTAAACTCTATATTTAACTCATTTTCAATTCTATATAATATATATTCCCTATCGCCAAATTCATATAAATATTCATCAGTTAAATCAATTGGAGTAAGTTCGAATAATGATAGGAGATCTGCCTCCATCAACTCTTTTGATATGAGTGTCAAAATACACTCATGAAGACGTTTAAAATAATCAAAATCATCATTAACTCTTTTCTTTGTCTGCATCTCAATATAATATGGTCTATTATTTGAAAGTATTGAAAAAGTTTCATTTATAGTTTTATCCCATAAAACTTCTCCCGAACCATTAACTTCAAGTATATTTTTTGAATTATTATAGATACCATTTTCAAAGTAATCATGCATAAGGAACAATAGGACTGCTAATAAATTAAAGGAGCTATTCCCCGTATAATCATTTAACATATATATGATTTGTTCTTTTGAACTATACTTCTCTATAACTTTACAAACAACTCGCAATTCCTTTATCGGATTATCAACACTATATAGATACTTAGGATAACATTTGAGAATTCGTCCAGCTACTATTAAAATACCAACAAAAATAAATACATAATAACAATCTTTACAAATAGCTTCTACAGGAATAATTTCTATATACTCATCAACAAGATTAGACATATTAAGTTGTGAGCTTGATTTCCTCACTATTTTCAATATTCCAAATTCTTTTAACTTACTAAAAATTAAGTCTAACTTCTCTTCAGAACAAACAAATATTTTGAGAAGCTCTTTTTGTGTATATCGTTTCTGCTCTCTTAAATATACAGAAATCATAATCAGTCTCGCTCCTGATTGTCCGTTTGTAATAAATCACTATTATCTGATTCAGCCGATACTGGATCAATTCTTTTAATATTAATATTAGCTTGAATATCTTTATGGAAAATTTCTACACCTTGTTCATCAAAAGCTTCACATATTTTTGAGTATCTAGTATGTCCATATTTACTGTTTGCAAAAAGCTTTGGTCTTTTTTGTCTAGCAGCATCTTCAAATAAATACATAAGTACTTTATTTTTAAATACTTCACAAAATTTATCACTATCAAATTCATTATTAACTGATATTAAGCTATGTTTAGAAATGAAATAAGGACCTAGCTGTTTATCCTCATTAATATTTTCATTTGCAAGAAACTCATTTATTGCTTTACGGAGTTGATTCCACTCTATCTTTTGCTTTTCTTTACCACCAAGATATACATACTTTCCACTAACGTCCTTATCCCCATCATCTATACCTAAATACTGAAAGCTCCATCGTCTTTTAAACGCCGTGTCCATAGGAAATACACCTTGATCGGCACTATTCATGGACGCCCATATAAACATATTATCTGGGATTTTTAACCTACAATAATCTGCAGGTTTTCCTCCAAGCTCACATGCTAAATAATTTTTTATGTCTTCAGAGGCATGAATCGGATATTCACTTACATTATTAGAATCTCTATCTAATAGCTGAAAAATATCTCCAAAAACAGCTGCTACATTCGCACGATTAATCTCTTCTATTAATAATAAAAAAGGTTTAACTCTATCCGTACGACTATTCCTTAAAGCCTCCACATAAATACGCATAAAAGGTCCTGGAACATAAGCATAAGTAATTGAATCCTTACCATCATTTTTAACAGGAACAGGCTTATACGTTCCTACAAAATTAGCATATGAGTAATCCGGATGAAAAGTTATACGCTCTAAATTGTCGTCATAATCATCTTTCAGCAATTCTTTAGCATCCTTATTTAAGTTAAAACTCTTGCCTGTACCTGGCGCTCCAAATATTATACGATTTCGTTCAAAAGATGATTGAACTTTAGTATAAAAATTAATAGCCTTTTCGTGATTAATATTGTTTTTATCCTTCTCTTTCATAAGCTCACTTTTTTCTTTACCATAGTAATATCGATTATATAAAAATAATAGATTATCAGGTTTATGAAAAGGATAACAAATTGTACGCAAACCTTCAGTCTTTTCCGGCAATTTTTCCCCATCATCAAAGACCAATTTCCAATTCGCTTTTTTCTGATGTGGCATCTCTGACGATGAATTAAATGAATATGCTCCTATTTCATCAACACATGCTATTAACTTCTCGCCTTCCATGATAACAAATACTGTATTATTATCACTTTTATAAAATCTAAATAGTTCCCCTGCTCTTCTAGATGCAACTTTCTTATCTGAAAAATTATAACTTTCTTCAAGCTCTCGTTGAATAACAACTTTATCTATATCTTTTTTTAAAGTTTTTTGCGTCAAATCACCAATTTTAGGATATCCAAATCCAACGACACCTTGATTATACCATTCACTTACATAATTTTTTGTTGAATCTGAACAGCCCAAACGAATAAATTGACGCACTTCACCAAAACGGTTTCTAAATATATCTAAAAATTGCTTATAATACCATCCAGCCAAATTTTGTATTATTGAAATCTGACCACTTCGACCATATGTTTTTTCACTTGGTTTAATTTTTAAAGCTCTAAGTACATGCTTTTGCCAATCAGAAGTATGAAATCCGCTTAATTTATCATTACAAATCATAGAAAAATATTTATGTACCCACCCTAATTCATAATATTTTTCTCCAACCTTATTTTTTAATTTATCATCCAATCTTTCATAATCTTGAACCGTTTCTAATTTTGCATCACGTATTATATTAACCCCTTTTACTAGTGCATCACGAATTTCTTTACCAAGCTTTACAGCATTTTCTACTGATAGCTCTACTGGTTTTTGTGAATATCCAGTTGTCCAATTTCCAGATTTTTGACTTTGAAATAAACCAAATTTATAAGCAGATCCACCTGCGATACTACCAAAATTTTCTCTACAATCACCATTCATTTCAAGCCAATAGCATAAGGTATTTTTATTATCACCTAATGAATAGAATATAGTAGATAACAAATTTGTATCATCTAATGATTCTAACTTTTCTGGAGAAAAGACATCTTTAAATGTATCTAATTCCCTTTTTAAATTATCTGAAGAAAATAATTCAACACCTTCAGATTCAACATAATCCTTAAGAATCTCAACTGCTCTTTGATATTCATTCATAATCTGCTTTTCACTCCCATTATTCATTAAATACATTTTAAACCTAACGTAAATAACAATATTTTCCCCATGTGTTAGCTATGTAATTGTAAATTAACCCCAGTAAGTTTATCTTAGTATATTAATTCAATATGATATTTATTATTCTAATTATATTACATTTATAAGCTAGAGTGTATATTAAATAACTATACTAAACCATAATTGATGATTAGTTTTTTTAATATAATTTAAAGGTATTGTATTACAAGCGTTTTGAACAATAAAACGGTGCAGGCAAGAGCTGCACCGTTTAGTTTTACTATATAAATTTTGTTATGGTATATTTTATATTCTAACTATCTCTTAGAACATTACCTGAGCAAGGAAGTAGCCTACCACACAGCTTGTGAATACGTCAATACAACCAGGTATGAAGGAGAGAATAATAAGTGATTCAACACCTACACTTAAGCAGGCTAAGAGAACAATAAATCCTAATAAAAACACTAGTTATTCCATTCTGATTTATTAGATTGTGTTTTACTTTTTAGATCTTTCTAGTTCTTGGATACGTTTCTCTAATTGAGCAATTCTTTCATCCGTAGATGCTGTACGTGATTTTGATTCTGAACCCACTTTGAAACTAAGTCCACCATTAAATCCTTGATTACCATTGCCTACTACAGTACCTACATTGAGTTGAACATTGCGACTTGGCCGGTAGTAAGCACCTAATGCGGTAGCTGTTTTTCCATGATAATGACCAAATCCTACAGCTACACCCAATCCAGTTTCTCCTTCTGAGAAATTAGGTTGTAATGCAGCCAATGCGTAGCTAGATGCCGTTGCTTTATTAACTGTAGTTTCTAAATTTGACCCTACCGATTGGACTTGGCTAATAGCAGATTCTAATTGACCTACAGTTGCTGCATCATGTGCATCGACACCATCGGCTACTTTTACCAAACGATTATATTTAGCATCTGAGTATGTAGTAGATGTTACTGTTGGCTCTTTATCATAATCTGGAACGGTCTTTTTATAACCTAAATGTGTAGTCACTTCTTTATCTGGGTATTTCACGGTATAACCAGAAATATCTCCTGCATCATGGCCAAATGCAATGGTTCCTTCTTCGGTAGCTACGCTTTCATAACCAATGGCAGTGCCATATTTGACAGTAGTACCGGACTTATGCCCCAATGCCAAACTATTCTCTGCCTTAGCACCTGTAAAACCACCACCAACAGATGTAGACGCAAGACCTAGGGTCATCCCATTCGAACCACCCACAACAGTACTACCATTTCCTACGGTCACAGCATCACGAGATCCAACAATGGTACTATACTCGCCATTGGCAATATTTTTATGGGTTACAAATTTGCGACCTGTAAATTCACGACCGCCACCGCCAAGTATGGATGCTCCTGTGCCTACAGCTTCATTTTTACTGCCCCCAAATACAGAGGACCACATACCAACACCAGTATTCCCTAAACCACCTGCAAGTGTGCTTCCTTTACCATCTGCATTGTTTTGAGAACCACCAATAACAGAACCAATTTCACCAGCTGCATTATTGCCACGACCACCAGCTATAGAGCTATGCAAACCATATGTACCATTAGAATTACCACCAGAAATAGATGAGGACTCGCCATACGCAATATTATCTTCCCCACCGCTGATTGTGGCATAATTGCCTACTAGGTTTCCTACTGCTTCAATCTGATTTTTCGTACCACCAAGGATGGCCCCATTTTGTATTTCTTCGTGAACAATATTTTGAAAGCCCCCTACAATAGCGGTATAAGGACCTTCGGCCATATTTTTCGTCCCCCCAAGAACAACACTATTTTCCCCTTCTGCAAGATTAACGGCTTTATCCTTACCGCCACTGACAACAACACTACCATCGCCTAACGCTTGATTACCGGCCGTATAACCACCAATTACTTGACCAGCTGCATCTACACTAGGTGTACTTAATACCATAACCGCCCCTAATGTTAATGCAAATACACAAGCAGTTACTGCGGTACTAAAGCGCTTTACGTTCCTAGGATTATCATTTGGGGGATTCATCTTACCAGTTAACATCATTTGTACTTTATACATTGTCTCTTCACTCTCTTATCTCTCTATGAATATACAAAAATACTTACAAAATTAACCCCTTTCTTGAAATACACAATACACAGATCAATTTTCTGAATAATTTTTATTCATAAAAATAGACATAATATAAATTAATTATAAATCAATTTTACTTTTTATATAATTATTATTACTTATAATCATATAACTAGTATTCATAACGTTTTATTCTTTCCAATGCTATACTAAAAATAATGTATGTTAATTAATTTTATTAGTGTAGAGGGTCATACGTATGAAAGAAAGTAAAAAAAAGAAAATAGTAACTGGTTATAAACGCACCAGTACCAAAAAGATCATGTTATTTTCAATGATTTTAACGGCTATGAGCGCATCCATTGTATATGCAGCAGATAGCAATGTGGCCGATGAACCTAAAGCATCACATACCATTACTGTAACTGCTACTAGAACTATAGAGGATATCGTAAAGACACCAAGTGCTGTATCTGTTGTAACAGACAAAGATATTGAAGCACGAAGAGTTGATACGGTAACAGATGCTCTACAAATGTTACCTGGCGTGTATAAAAGCCAAAAAGCAAATGGTGGATTACAAATCCGAGGATTTGATTCTACAGATACATTAGTATTACTAAATGGCGTACCAATGAATAATACCTTTAATAATGGTGTTGATTGGGAAGCTATACCAGTACATTCTATTGAAAGAATCGAATTAGTACGTGGTCCTAGCTCCTCTTTATATGGTGGCAGAGGTGTTGCCGGTGTTATCAACATTCAAACGAAACAACTACAGCCAAAGAAATCTGATAAAGATATCCATTGGCATGGGCAAGTTGGATATGGATCACATGGCACGCTTAATAACGAACTAGGATTTGATGCACAAGTATCTAATCGCATTACTGTGGGTATGTCTGCAGAACAAAGAAAAACTGATGGATATCCAGGTTTCTTTATTACCGGTAGAGCTGCCAATATAAGACCGTCTACGGTAACAGTTACACCTGACAATCCAGTTCCACAAACAAAAGACGGTTCCTATCTATTGGGTAGTCGTGGTGATAAGTCATATAACAATAAGAATCTCTCTGCTTATGTAACGATGAAGCTCCGTGACAGAGAGTCATTAACTTATTCCTATCTATATACGAAAAATAGATATGCTTATGAGAATCCAATGAGTACTATTACCGTAAATGGTGCACCTATCTTCTCTGGGAATGTCAAAATTAACAATCAAAAATATGTAGCACTTAGAACGAGCAGATATTTAGGGTATGATGGATTAAAAGAATATCATGCTCATAACCTACAATATAAAAATGATAAAAATAAGGGCTCTATAATAAATGTTGGGGTGACACCACTACGGTGTCACTTCCAACATTATTTTTTTGCAAAAAAATAAGCATATAAGGCTCACATGCTTTACAATAAAAGTGTCAAAGTCCTAAAGAAAGGATGTGAGCTTATATGCCTACTACTGATTATACTGAATTTTT
>FLSE01320122.1_pt1 | contig 11037 bp, 7 predicted proteins | sample 1550461 | NCBI WGS metagenome assembly FLSE01 (sample SAMEA4031758, study PRJEB14383) | metagenome | biome: human; feature: oral; material: saliva | place: Philippines | collected 2014 | reverse complement strand
AAGCAAGTGCAAATGAAGTTTACTTCGGCATTGCCAAGCACTGCTTATTTTGTGCAAAATTACAAAAAAATGTTGGCAAATAGTGCTTTACACCATAATTTGTTTATCTTTGCACGGATTAGAAACAACGGGTGAGCCATCAGGAAGGCTCCATTTGAAATTAAAGGATAATATTATAACATAAACATTACAGGTTATGAAGAATATGAAAGTAATGGCAGCAGGCATGTGTATGCTGACTGTCGTAAGTTGTCAGACCAAACAAGGAACAGGTGCTTTAGCTGGTGGTGGTGCCGGAGCGGTACTAGGCGGCATCGTTGGTAACATCATAGGAAAGAATACAAAGAGTACTGCTATCGGTGCAGCTATCGGTGGTGTGATTGGTTCAGGTGCTGGTGCGCTCATCGGTCGTCACATGGATAAGGTGGCACGTGAGGCTTCTCAGCAGCTTCCTAACGCTCGAGTTGACAAGGTAACAGATGCAAATGGTCTAGATTGTGTGAAGGTAACCTTCGATTCTGGTATCCTTTTCCCTCTTAACAAGTCTACTTTGAGTGCTTCAGCTAAGAAGGATCTGACGAAATTCGCTGGTCTGATGAAGCGCAATTCAAACTGTGACGTTGCTATCCAGGGCTACACTGACGCTTCTGGTAACGATAATATCAACATCCCTCTGTCACAGAGTCGTGCCAATGCAGTGTCTTCTTATCTGAAGGCAAACGGTGTTTCTAACCGTCAGATTCGTTCAGTTGAGGGCTTTGGTAGTGCTAATCCTATCGAGAATAAGACTGTCAGTCAGGCTAACCGTCGTGTAGAAGTTTATCTCTATGCTTCATCTGAGATGATTCGTCAGGCTAACAACGGTTCTCTTTAATCATTGATTCTGCAGTGCACAGTACTTATGTGTACTCTTAAATAAGTAAGCAGGTAATCTGTTCCATCCAGGTTTCCTGCTTCTTTTTTTGTTAATACCATCGTAAAACAGCTTTATAGCTTTCGTTTTCTTTTGGGATTTATCCGTTGATGCACCATTTATTTGGGTTGATAAGGTGTATAGTATTCAACTTATATCAGCTCTTTATCCTAAGGATAGCGCCTTGAAAGTTTACCGATAAATACTAATATAACTTTAAAATTACTTTGCTGTCACTTTTAACATTTCGCTTAATAGCCTGTGAAAGAGGGTGTTGAGAGCAAAGAATGGGTGACAGTAGTGACAGGAAAGTTAGAAAGTTGCGAAAAAGTAGGGTTACTTTATAGATGTAGACAAGCGATCTTTGGTGTTTTTTTAGGGTATTCTTAAACTTTTCAGATACAAAAACAGAGAACCTCCCCAGCTCTTCCGACGAAGAGAGGAGAGGTTCTTTGTTTACCTTCATTAGTATTTGAAGGTTGCTGTGAGCGTGATGTTGCGCCCATCAGCATGAGCATATTCAGCATTACGTGCCATTAACATGGATGAAGGTGTATAATATGTATAATTCAGTAGGTTCGATACTGCGAGGCTGAAGTCCCATGCTTTCAGCTTCATTCCTGCCATAAAGTTCAGCAGGTTGATACGGTTTACGATTCCTTCTCCCTCATTGTAAGCACCGGTAGCATTAGGAGTGAAGCGGTTGCGCTTACCTGTGTGGATGTATTGTAGCTGTAGATACGTATTCTTAATAGGGGAGTAGTTCACGTACATTCCCAACTTTGCAGCAGGAATAGATATGTTCGACATGTATGTATCCCATTCTCCTGAGGCTGATTTCAGCTTACCTTCGAACCATGAGAGGTTTGCTCCTGCCTTGAGATTGTCAAGGATTTTGGCGTCAGCACTCAATTCAATACCATACACTTTCTGTGGTGTTCGGTTGACAACCCAGAAGCCATTCTCTATCTTCAGGTCACTACCGAGCTTTGAATAGGTATAGAAGAACGAGCCATTCAGCTGCAACCAGTCACCAATCTGTGAGTAAGCACCAATCTCATAGTTGTTGGTCTTGACTGGTTCTGTTGATATTTTTGATAGCACATCAGCCTTTGCAGCACGTAACGTACGACCCAAATCGAAGATTGAGAAGCCCTGTGAGAAGGCTACGAAAGGCTGGAATTCACGGATCTTGTTATAAGACAGTCCGACATTGAATGAGAGATTGTTGTAATGAAGTGATCCTCCTTGCACATGAACCTGTGGGTCAGAGAGTTTATTACGCAACACATCATAGTCGGGAACGCTCACATTGATGAAGTCATATCGTCCTCCCAGCTTCACGTTGAACCATTGCCACAGTGTAGCTTTCATCTGTACGAACGGTGCATGGTTGTTACTTCTGAGCCAAGGCATCCACAAACGACCGTCAACAAGGGGTTGCGCCGTCTTGTTGAAGAGGTAATCATAACCGTAAACAAGGCGTGCGAAGGCGTTTTCAGAGAGTGTCAGATGAGACGTGAACTGTGTACGGAAGCCGAACTTACGGTCTTTCACTGCTGACTGTCCGCTGGTCTCCTCCCATCGGGGTTGTGCTGGGTTGGCTTTACGGAAGTCGAAGATGGTGTAAAGGCTTGACCCATAGATGTCAGCCTCTAAGTCTGTATGTTTGAAAATGTCATGTGAAGTGAACTTCAAGTAAGCATTGTGGTTGTATCGTGTACCTTCATCAACAGCCTGTGGGTCTCTGTTCCCAATGACACCGATGGCTGGGCGCTGCAGATATTTACCTGCTGAAGGAATCAGTTTCGTGTCCTGCAGACTGCGATAGAAGTTATACATCAGTTCAATTCGGCTTTTTGTTGACAGTGCATAGCCCAGTTTCACGAGTGTATTGGTGGTATATGTGTCGCCAAGTCCGTATCTTGGAGAGATGAACTGTCCGTCACCATCAACGCTACTGCCTGTTCTTCCGAAGGTTCCACTGATGAGATAGTCAAACTGTCCAGCCTTTCCGTAAAGCTGTTGGTTGATACGATAACCCTGACCCTTGCCCTGTCGGAAGAAGTTATAGGTTGATCCAGCCAGCGTTGTCTGTCCTGCAATGGCTCTGTTGGTGGTGTTTTTCTTAGTGATGATGTTGATCAAACCACCGATAGCACCGTTTCCATACAGTGCCGTTGACCCTTTCACAATCTCGATATGGTCGATGGCAGAGACGTCAATCGTACGGATATCACGGTCGGTAGAGCGTAGCGGAGTCGACTGGGGTATACCGTCAATCAGTATTAATGCGCTTCTTCCGCGGAGTGATTGTGCACGTGAACTTGTCGTATTACTTGACAATGCCATGCCCGGGGTGAGCAATCCAAGGAGATGCGACATGTCTGGAGCAATCTTACTCATTGCTTCTATCTGTTTATTGTCGATGATTGTGACCGTAGCAGCCGCATTCGACTTCAGTTCAGGGATACGTGTCGTACTGATGGTCACCTCCTGCAGATGCTGCGTAGAGTCCAGTGCGTTCTCTGTCTGTGCGTTACAAGGTGCAACAACTGCTGCCAGAATAAACACAAGTGGGGTAAATTTCTTTCTCATTATGTATACAATTTTTTATCGATAATCCATTATTTTGTGCAAAAGTATGTAAATTTTAGAATTTATACAATACCTAAAATAAGGTAATTTGATCGTCTCTTTCGCCTTAATCGTCCGTGTCCTCTCCTGTATATATCATAAAACACCTTCTGGTGATATAACAAAACACCTCTTGTATATAATAAGAAGTCTCCTGTATGTAACAAAAAATGAGGAACAACCCTCGCAGGTTGCTCCTCTTATCGTTCTTTCTTAGGGAAGTGTTGCCTAATGTTTGCGCCGCTTCGGTGTGTCTGTAGCTATCTTCTTCCCCTCATTATACTCTTTAAAAGCTTTATCCAATTGTTTTTTAAAACTATCAGAAATCTTCTGAGATATACTATCTGTAATCTCCTTTATTTGTTCCTTAGTAAAGAGAGTTCCCTCTACGTCTGGGCTAAAAAGTGTGTTATATACTGTTTTTTCCATATTGTTCATTTCTAAAATAGTTTTGGAAGAATGATGCATTGAGCTCGGGCTTAAAATAATGTTTGCGGTTTATCCATATAAAGCCGTCACCTTTTGATATCACTGCAACATCAACAGGACCACCCACTGTTTCCTCTCCTGGTTGCATCCTTCGTACAAGTGATGTTAGAGAGATGAAACTTTCCGCCATATTTGCCATGTCTTCTTTGTCTAATCCAATCACTGTTTGCAGTAAAGGTTCTGTATAACGGCTGAACATCTCCTGTCGTATTAGTTCGATTGCTTGCTTTGTAAGGGGAGATGTGTCCAGTCGCTGTATAACAGGAGCCATAACTTTTGTAGAATCGTTCTTGGTTAATTGTTCTGCAATTAACTTTAAAACATTTGATGCTGTGTTATTAATAACTTTGTAGAGGATATCTTGGAATGTGGGGTTTATGCCACGTACAATCGTTTGTGTTACGTCTATTTGTGCAAAAGGGATGATACTTGTGGCACAACCACGATCTGATATTTCCACAATACTACGTTTGTCGTATGAGTAGCGTAAGCGTTTGTCTACTGCTAATGAGATATTCAGTGGGTAAAGTGAGGGATAAATCTCTTTTTCTCCATAGCCAACAAATACTAATCCAGTGCTGATAGATGTCTCTACATTCGCAGAAAGATAGTAGAAAAAGGCTTCACACAAGTCATCTGATAAATTTAATTTTTCCTTGTCTGTGTATTCTACTATTGTTGCATAGGCGTATTTCTTGAAATCTGCAAATGTATAGTTCTTAAATTCTGTACACTTTTCACTGTTTTCAAGGTACTTCTTGTAGCTAATAAACTTTTGTCTAAGATCTTTTTCTGTCTGTTTCTCTTGTGCTACACCGTTTTGGAAAGATAATTCCTCACGACAACTTTTTACAAATGAATCCAGTTGTAGCATCAAATAATCACGTTGTGTTTGTTCGTCACAAAAGAAATGACGCTTATGTAGGAATGTAATGAAATCCTTTACATAGTCTTTTAGTTTATCAAAAGAATCTTTACCTAGCTCCTTGCGATACTCTTTGATGATAATATCCCATGGCACACCCATAAATGCAGCGCTACTGTAAGTCATAACTGCTACAGGATGATATTTAGAAAGTGTGAATATCTTATTAGCACTATTCACAACCTTGTGTGTATCACCCATTGTAACAGCACTGTCAGCGGCAATAGCCACAGCATGCTTATTTAAAACGGCTACAATTGCGGTCATATTATTGGTTGTGTTTATATTATAAACACGCTACAAAGATAATAATTAAAAGTTAGAAATACAAGTGTTCTGTTATAAGTTTTATGTTTCCCTTGTTGGTATCTTAGGTGCTATAGTCATTTATAATACCTCTTTTATTATTAGAAAGAAAGCTCTAATAAATCTCTTTAGTAATCTATAGTGTCAGGATTTTTATTACTCGCAAATCAAGAGGTGCTCTTTTGCCGTGTAAAAGACGCCCTTTTGCATTGTAAAAGATGCCCTTTTGAAGTGTAGAAGGTGCCCTTTTGCACCGTAAAAGATGCCCTTTTGCAAGGCGTTTTGTAAGCCTTTGATTGTCTGATGGTTACAAAGTCGTTTTCCATCCATATTCTTTCATTTTTCAGAATACCATGGCGTGCATCTGTAAGGATAATTCACGGACAATAAAAAAGGCATCAAGCTATGATAGCCTGATGCCTTATATTACTTAGATGATTGTAACAAGGATTACTTGTCACCCTCCATCTTCTTCTTCAAGTCAGCGAGTACGTCGAGATCACCAAGTGAAGTACCAGCAGCAACGTTGTTGATCTGTGCTGACTGATCCTGCTTGCGTGCGCCATTAGCTGCATGACGTGGGCGACGTGGCTCTTCCTTAACCTCCTCGAAAGTACGAGAGTGAGAGAGGATGATGCGCTTTGTGTCCTTAACGAACTCAATAACCATGAATGGGAGTTCCTCGCCAAGCTGTGCCTGTGTGCCATCCTGCTTAACAAGATGCTTAGGTGTAGCGAAGCCTTCACCACCTTCATCAAGAGTAATCACTGCACCCTTGTCCATAGACTCGGTGATCTTACCATTGTGGATAGTACCTGGCTTGTAGATTTCCTCGTACTCATCCCATGGATTTGACTCGAGTTGCTTGTGACCAAGGCTCAAACGACGGTTCTCTTTGTCGATTTCGAGAACAACAACCTCAATCTCTGCACCCTGTGATGTGAACTCTGAAGGATGCTTAACCTTCTTAGTCCAAGAGAGATCGCTGATGTGGATAAGACCGTCAACACCTTCCTCAAGCTCTACGAAGATACCGAAGTTAGTGAAGTTACGAACCTTAGCAATGTGCTTAGAACCTACTGGGTACTTCACTTCGATAGTCTCCCATGGGTCTTCCTTCAGCTGTTTGATGCCAAGAGACATCTTACGCTCGTCGCGATCGAGGGTGAGGATTACTGCCTCTACCTCATCACCAACCTTCATAAACTCCTGTGCTGAACGCAAGTGCTGGCTCCAGCTCATCTCAGATACGTGGATGAGACCCTCAACGCCTGGCTGAATCTCAACGAATGCACCATAGTCAGCCATAACAACTACCTTACCCTTAACGTGGTCACCAACCTTAAGGTTAGGATCAAGAGAATCCCATGGGTGTGGAGTGAGCTGCTTAATACCAAGAGCGATACGCTTCTTATCCTCATCAAAGTCGAGGATTACAACGTTGATCTTCTCATCGAGTGTTACAACCTCGTGTGGATCACTTACGCGACCCCATGAGAGGTCAGTGATATGTACGAGTCCGTCAACACCACCGAGGTCAACGAATACACCGTAAGAGGTGATGTTCTTAACAGTACCCTCGAGGATCTGACCCTTCTCAAGATGAGAGATGATCTCCTTGCGCTGTGCTTCAAGCTCTGCCTCGATGAGTGCTTTGTGTGATACGACAACGTTGCGGAACTCCTGATTGATCTTAACAATCTTGAACTCCATAGTCTTACCAACGAATACATCGTAGTCACGTATAGGGTGAACGTCAATCTGGCTTCCTGGAAGGAATGCTTCAATACCGAATACATCAACGATCATACCACCCTTTGTGCGGCTCTTGATGTAGCCCTGAACAATCTCATCGTTCTCCAAAGCCTTGTTGATGTTCTCCCAGCTCTTCTGCAGGCGTGCCTTCTTGTGTGAGAGTACGAGCTGGCCACGCTTGTCTTCCTGGCTCTCTACGTAAACCTCAACCTTGTCGCCTGACTTGAGATCTGGATTGTAACGGAATTCTGAAGCAGGGATAATACCATCGCTCTTGTAACCGATGTTTACTACTACTTCCTTCTTGTCAACTGAGATTACAGTACCTTCAACAACCTGATGCTCCTGGATCTTGTTGAGTGTCTCATCGTAAGCCTTAGTAAGATCGCTCTTGCTAGCGCCATTCTGTGTTCCGTTCTCGAACTCGTCCCAGTTGAAGTCAGCTAAAGGCTGTACATTCTTGACGTCTTCAATTTTTGTCATAAAGTGTTTAAAAAAAATAATTTAATTAATAAAGTTTGACTTTATATGAACTCTAATGGGGCTTAATATCCCCAAATCGAGCGCAAAGTTACTAATAATATTCTGAACATCAATGCTTTTGCGGATCTTTTTTAACCTTTCTTCTCTTTACACCGAAAATATCCCAGATGTGATTAAAGTCCTTTTTCAGGATGATACCCACACCTTGTGTGGTCAGTGAATTGCGAGAGAAGTAGCGGTCGTTGGTCTGATTATAGACGCGGAAGGCTACGTTCCCGCTTGGGAAGAGGAGGTATCTGATGTCGAAATCTCCGATGAATGAGGAGCTGTTTTTAGCAACATTGTCACGATAACCGAACTGTCCGTTGAAGAGTAGACGGTTGTTGAGCATGCTACCAGAGAGGAGTCCTTCGTATTCAGCATTGCTAAAGCCTTCGTTTCCTGTGGCAATATTCGCTCCAAAGTTCCAGTTTCGGTTGTTGACTAAGTTGGAAAGGACTGTGTTGATCTGCTGGGAGATTGTCCCGGAGAGCAGACTCTGCATGGCAAGTGAGGTCTGACTTGGTCCTAAGTCTTTCTGTGCCATGTTGTTATTGTTGTTGCTTTGGGGATAGAACCTACCGACAGCAAGCAGATAAAGCACCTGGTTGTTCATCTCCTGTTCGGAGTTAAGGATGGAACGTACCATCTGTTGTGCGTCGGAGGAGAGTGTCGGGAGATCCAAATCAAAGGATACTGTTGGTGCTGCTGGTGTCCCTTCGATGTTCAGAAGACAGTTTACTTTCGTGTTGTTATGTGCAAACGAATTGCCCAAACCTAAGTCGCTGAGTGGTACGGAATTGATGGTGTATATTCCTTTAAGATTGAGTGCGGCATTGAAAGGGTCACCTCCAAAGGCAATTGTTGACCCTGGCTGGAAGGAGAATTGCTTTTTGATGATGTTCTGTATGGTCAGACTGTAGAGCCCATGGTCTACGTTATAGTTGCCAAAAAGCTGGAATGCACCTTTATTATAATAGGTGGCACGGAGAATACCTGAGCCGTTCAGTGTGATGTTATCGCCAGTTGCTTCATCGAGGAGTACTCCTAACGTGAGGTTAGGATTGGTCTTCAGGAGGAAATTGATGTGCAGATTGCTCGGTATATCTGCAAAGCTATTATTATTGTTGGCGTCAGATGGTGTGTGTGTAGTGGCTGGTGCCGTTACGGAAGAAGGGTTGCCCGTCTCTGGAATCAGTACTGTATTGCTGTCTACGGGTGTGGAAATCCAGTGGATAAAGTTGTTTGTCCCTACGTCACCTGCCGTTGCTGCGTTGTAAGTAATAAAGGTATTCTTCTCTGGTTCCAGCTCAACATTCATCGTTGTCTCACCCGGTCCACCTTTAATGTCACAGTTTCCTGTACCGTAGACAACACCCCAGAATGTCTCTTTACTGGTGTGTCTTGGGAAGTAATAAGACAGAAGGTTATGTGCTTCGACGTTGATGTCATAAGTAAGGTGGGTGAGGGAATTGTGGTGTAAGCCTCCCGTGACAATACCGATGTTCCCTTTGGGGTCATAAACGGTATCTGTCGCAAATGTTATCTCATTCGGTATGAGTCTGACATGACAGTCTTTTAATGTATAGGTAACGCCAATAGGTTTGATATGGATGGGACCGTTGGCTATCATATCACCCTCAAGGTTTATGTCATCCAGTGGTCCTACCACCTTACACCAGCCTTCTGCCTGTGCGTTTATATCACTCATGAAGGAACCACAGAAGCTCTTTAGGAAGTAAAGGTGTGTCCCGTGGGCGTAAATAGGTAAGTTGATATAACTGTTTTTGATGTCAACATACCCCTTTATGTCCGTATATGATGCTGCACCAGCATCTGCTTTAGCATCTATATTGATTTTTCCTTCTTGTTCTTTGTAGTTTACTTTCGCTTGTAATGTCCCCATGTCGCCCTCTTGGAACGTGAAATCACGCACGGTAAGGGTTGCATTTGCCTGTGGATGAGAGAAGACAGAGTGGATAGAAGCCGTTCCTGACGCTATACCAGAGAAGTCTACGCTGTGGAAATTGACAATATCTAATATGTACGGGACATCGATATCCTTCAGTGTTACCATGAGAGAATCCTCTGGATTGCCTGATGTCTGTCCGTTGACAACGATGTGTTGGTTACGGTTTGATATCTCAAAATGGTCTATAGCCAGGTTGTTGTGATAGTAAGACAAGTCGGATGGCTGTAGCTGTAACGTGATTGTGTCTACAGTTATCTTGGAAGGATTGAAGTGTAAGTCTGTCTGTAATGCTCCATGATGATGACTGAAAGCTGCCAATGTGTTGATATTACCATGTAGAACGGTACTCCCTGGCATCTGGAAAGCAATGTCCGAGGCTACTTTATCATTGGCAATACTTCCCTTTGCTTTGACAATTACGTGTGGTCCTTGTGCTCCTGCACGTTCTCCAAAGAGGTTGACGAGGAGTCCTTCAGGATGCGTGTCTACTGAGAGGGACACATGTCTGAGCTTATGACCATCGTATGTGAGTGATGGAGCAGATGCATCCATAGTGATGGTATGTGCCTGATCATTCACCCTACCAGCAATACTGATAGGATAATGAGAGGTGAGGGACGTCTTAAAAAGTGTATTGAGGAGTTTCGTATCATCCATGCGGAAGGAGAAAACATAATTGTTTTTGCTTCTTGTCAACTGATAAGAAGGTTTCTGACGGATGACACTTGGTAAGTAATGGCTCAGAATATTTGTGATGCTTTGTGGCAATGAGGAGTAAGTATACTGTCCGTTGAGATGTATTTCACCAAGTTCTGACGTAACATCCAGCGACTTCATGAGTACACCACTGCTGGCTTTGGCATTCAGATGGTCTATGTTGATGTCTTGTCCTTCACCCTTCATGAAGAATGATGACACCTGTAACGTTCCGTTTAGGTTGTCTACGGAAGAGGAATGACCATTAATCTGTGAGTTGAAGGAGATATATCTATCTCCCAAAGCATCTGAAAGTTGCAGTTTATGGAGGTTTACATTATCAGCATTGATATTGATGTTTGCTGAGAGTACACCTTTTTTGTTGATGAAAGCGGAAATATTTGAAGCTTTTCCACTTACTTCTAACTTGCCATTGGGGTCGTTTATTGCTATTTCTCCGTTGAAAGCATCATGCTGAAGAAGTCCATCTACATGGATATTCTTGTAGGTGTAACCCTTATAGAAGAAAGAAAAGACATCCCCTTTGGCTGAGATGCGTGTGAGATCGGTACTACCATCAACGGCAATCTTGGCAACAACCTTTCCGAAATCAGGGTTTGCTAATAACTCACCGATGTTGAATCCTGGTGTGATAACAGTGCCACGGAGGTTTTTACCATGCATAGAAGCAGCCAGTCGGGCACTACCAGCGTTGGTATTTAGGTCACCGCGTGCCGTATAAGTATTGTTTTGTTGACTGATAACGCCCTTATAGTAAATGTTCCCAAGGTTGTTTATGGGGGCGGGGAGTGGCTTTTTTGC
>FLSE01003680.1_pt1 | contig 11044 bp, 7 predicted proteins | sample 1550461 | NCBI WGS metagenome assembly FLSE01 (sample SAMEA4031758, study PRJEB14383) | metagenome | biome: human; feature: oral; material: saliva | place: Philippines | collected 2014 | reverse complement strand
TGCTCATCAACACCCATCACAGTGCTTGCTCGATCTTTACACAATCAACCAGACACAAGGTACTTTAGAGAATTTGGACATATATCTTGTAGGCGACCTTAAGTACGGACGCACCGTTCACTCGCTACTAATGGCAATGCGACACTTTAATCCTACGTTCCACTTTATTGCACCTGCCGAACTTGCGATGCCTGAGGAATACAAATTATTCTGTAAACAGCATGGCATTCGTTACACAGAACAGGAAGATTTTACACCTGAAGCCATTGCAGGAGCTGATATATTATATATGACACGTGTACAGAAAGAGCGCTTCTCTGACCTTATGGAATACGAACGAGTGAAGAATGTCTACATTCTGCGTAACGATATGTTGCATCTTGCTAAACCTAATATGCGCATATTGCACCCATTACCTCGTGTAAACGAAATAGCATACGACGTGGATACTAATCCACATGCTTACTATATACAGCAAGCTAAAAATGGTCTTTTTGCTCGTGAAGCAATTTTTGCATACTGTCTTGGAATTGGAATAGACGACGTGAAAAACGATACAACTATTATAAAATAAGGAGATGATGGAAATGAACAAGAAAGAACGCTTGGTAGCAGCCATAGAGAATGGAACCGTAATAGACCATATACCTGCTGAAAAAACCTTTCAAGTGGTGAACTTATTGGAGCTTCAGAAGTTATCAACTCCTGTTACCATTGGCTATAACTTCACATCTTCTAAGGTGGGTTGTAAGGGAATTATTAAAGTAAGCGATAAGTTCTTTACCGATAACGAAATATCGCGCCTCTCTGTAGTGGCTCCAAACATTATATTGAATATTATTCGCGACTATGAAGTGGTAGAGAAAAAGCAAGTGATAACGCCCGATGAATTGTGCGGAATAGTGAAATGTAACAATCCAAAATGTGTAACCAACAACGAGCCAATGGCTACAATATTTAACGTTGTAGATAAAGCTGCGGGTATATTGAAATGCCATTATTGCGATAAAGAACAACAAATAGATAATGTGGAACTGTGTTAGGAGTGTATAAAGGGTGAACAAATATATTTAACTTAAATAGTTCATTATGCTATTATGTCGTTTTCGTTCTAAAGTTAATTCAAACAGCTTAACAATAGAACGAAGCCTGGCAAAATTGCTAATGACCGCATTGAGTTAAGCAAAACACAAAAGTGGTATTCTTAGTGTGTAGAAAGCTAAGTTTACCACTTTTATTATGAGTGTACTCTACCAGAAAAATTATACTAAAATGAAGTTTCAGCGTGTCTATGCAAATATTTATACGAAATATTTGCCGTGTTATTAGATTTTTCCTATATTTGCAGCTAATTATAACAACCTTGCTTTTGACGGCATCTTACTAAAAACCGTGGATAGTCGAAGGAGGCATCTTTTAATACTTAAACAACATGAGAAAAGATCTTGAGATTTTTGATCTCATCGAGCAAGAGCACCAACGCCAATTAAAAGGCATGGAGCTGATTGCTTCGGAAAACTTCGTCAGCGACGAAGTAATGCAGGCAATGGGGTCTTACCTAACCAACAAGTACGCTGAGGGATATCCTGGAAAGCGTTATTACGGTGGTTGTCAGGTAGTAGACGTAGTAGAGAACCTCTGCATCGAGCGTGTTAAGAAGATATTCGGCGCATGCTGGGCTAACGTGCAACCACACTCTGGGGCACAGGCTAACCAAGCCGTTCTTGCTGCTGTTCTCCAACCGGGCGACACTTTTATGGGACTCGACCTGAATCATGGCGGCCATCTTTCGCATGGTAGCCCAGTGAATAACTCTGGTATTCTCTACCACCCAATTGGTTACCAACTCGATAAAGAGACGGGACGTGTAGACTACGACCACATGGAAAAACTAGCACGCGAGCACAAGCCAAAGCTCATCATTGCAGGTGCGTCTGCCTATAGCCGTGAATGGGACTATGCACGTTTCCGCAAGGTAGCTGACGAAATTGGTGCTATCTTTATGGTAGACATGGCTCACCCTGCAGGATTAATTGCTGCGGGACTGCTTGAAAATCCAGTTAAGTATGCTCACATCGTAACAACCACTACACACAAAACACTGCGTGGTCCGCGTGGAGGTGTTATTATGATGGGAGAAGACTTTGACAATCCATGGGGAAAGAAAACTCCAAAGGGTGTGGTAAAGAAGATGTCGCAACTTCTCGACTCTGCTGTGTTCCCAGGAAACCAAGGTGGTCCGTTAGAGCACGTTATTGCTGCTAAAGCTGTTGCATTTGGCGAAATTCTACTTCCAAGCTGGAAAGAATATGCAACACAGGTGAAGAAAAACGCTGCTGTGCTTGCCGACGAACTTGTAAAGCGTGGATATGGCATCGTTTCTGGTGGTACAGACAACCACTCTATGTTGCTAGACTTACGCACTAAATTCCCTGAACTAACTGGTAAGGTTGCAGAGAATGCTCTTGTTGCTGCTGATATCACTGTGAATAAGAATATGGTACCGTTCGATACTCGTTCTGCATTCCAAACATCTGGTATACGCCTTGGTACAGCTGCTATGACTACTCGTGGAGCAAAAGAAGACCTAATGGTGCTTGTTGCAGAACTTATAGACAAGGTTCTTTCTGCACCAGAAGACGAAAAGGTCATTGCAGATGTTCGCAAGCAGGTAAATGAAACAATGAAAGGTTATCCATTGTTCGCTTACTAACCAAAAACAACAAAAAACATTTCTCATAGCTTAAAAGGCTCCCTCAATGGTCTCTCCATAGAGGGAGTTCTTTCGTTTTATAGCACCATAACGCTTAAAATGGCTTATGTTTATAGGTGCTATAACTTCTTTAAAACCACATATTTATATTCCTTATAATGGTTTTATGCTTCTTACCATTCTTTGCTACGAATATATATAATAACAATAGAGAGGCTTTATAAATTTAACCCCAAATGGATAATTAAACCACAATATGTATAGTTTTTATCACGATGTATTGTTTGCTAACATATTTTATTTTCTTATCAGCATCTTATCTGTCTTTGTAATTTGACATAGCTCGCTACGTCTGCTATGCAACGATAGCCAATTTGCTCGCTAATAAAGCAAAATATGTTTATGCTATAACAACCTATTAGGGTTAAATAGACTATTAAAGTTTTGGTATATTTTGTGTTATTATTGACCAAACGCTTTAACTTTATAATAAAAATGTAGCAAACAACGGCAAGTTGTAACGTAAAACAATACGCCAGCAAAGAACCAGAAAAACACAGAACGCAATGCCATAAACAATATATTAATTCCACCGAATTGTACACTCCAATATCTGCGGAACAAATGTGGCAAAACGGTGGCACACATAGAGGGCATTCGTTTCAGATATCTGTGAGTATCGTTTCAGATATCTGTGAGTATCGTTTCAGATATCTGTGAGTATCGTTTTAGATATCTGTTTTTCACCACTTAGATATTATGAAGAAACTCTGCTTTTATAGTTTCTTGCCAACCCGGTAGTAATGCAATTAATTCTGTTAATGCACTATTTTTAGTTTTTCTTTCGTTTTTTGTCTACAAAAATTTGCTATTCTTCTAATATTTTATAACTTTGCAATATATTACAAACACCAGAACAACCCAATAACTACGTAGGACTTCTCATCTAAATGGTTGCGATGCGCAACTTTGTAGCATAACAATGTCTACATTTACAACGAAATATGTATAATCATAAAATCGTAAGGTGATTCATTCACTGGAGAAAGGTTAGTTAATTGATAATAATTTATGAAGATATTAAACTTCCTCTTTAGCCGTTCAAAGCAGGAGCAAGATAAACCTATTAGAGACAAATTGAAGACCAGAAAGGATTTTGAGAGAGTTCTGGCAGAAGATTTGGATATAATGGAAACAACTAAAGCAAGAATGGATACAGCAAAAAATATAAATTTGTATATGTATCGTTCTCTTAGCTATAGTTATATCTTAATTCTTCAATCTAAGTATTCTGTTGATGCCAAAATAGACGAACTGCGCGATATTTATATAAAATCTATGCATTATTTCTTGCAGGCGTTTAATAAAAGAAATCCAATTTATGCAGATATACTGAATTATGTATCGTTGGGTGTACTATTAAATATTCCCGATGATAACTTCAGGCAACTGATTGACTATGTAAAACAAATGGATAAGCAGGCAAAACCATCTGGCTGGACACCAGACTTGTTGCTCTGGTTTATGCTGAACTCTAGAATGAAAGAGCAAGAGAAGCAGAAATATGCAGAGACACTTGCTTATCCCCGATTGTATAACGGACTGTATAAGGTGATACAGGCACCAAATGCTGCGGCTGCCAAAGATGCCCTTAGCAAGTATCTTGATAGGTGGTATAATCTCAATAGCAATGCACCATGGTATAACAGTCATCTGAAAGATAACAGTTATCGAGGCTACTGGGCGTGGGAGGTTGCAGCTGTTGCTAAGATAATGCACATAGACGATTCAGACTTAAAGAACAATCAGTATTATCCTTATGATATGGTGCATTGGGAAGACAATGAAACTACTGTAAAAGAGTAACCTACGGAACAAACGGTAGCTAAACCGTTTTAAAACCAAATGGGTACTTAGACACAATATGTATAATTCTTATTACTATGGAATTGTTTGCTAACATCTTTTATTTTCTTATCGGCATTTTGCCAGTAGTTGTAACTTTACGTAGCCCGCTACGCCTGTGTTGCAACAACAGATAATTTGCTCAATAATAAACCGAAATATGTTTATGCCCTAACTATCGATTTGGGTTAAACCACATAGCTTATAGCATTACCTGTGTTTCTTTTTTTCGCAAAAAGTAAAAAACAGCGGTGCATCATCTCACATTATAGACGTAATAAAAACATAAATCAAAGAGAACAACATTAATTTAACATTAAACAATGAATATTGCCGCTCCATCTAAAGACCAAGGGGCTTCTATCAGACCTGTATATGTAGGAGCAGACAATGATGATGAAACGCAACCAGTAGACGCATCAAACTTTGAATTGTTCCACAACATTATTACTCGAAATGCAAGGCTCTATTAAGCCTTAATAAAGAAACAACAAACTACGACTTTAATTTGCAGAGAGATATGTTTACAGCAATACCTCTCTGCATTGCTTATGCATTGTTCTTCCATTATCTTTTTGAATAGTGTAATCCACTGCAAACATATAGTTTGAAAAGTAATGCTGAAGACTTAGTTATAACCCTATATATAATAAGGTGTAATATCATTATATTCTATCATAGTTCTAATGCCTGAATTAGACTAAAGTTACTGTTAAGAAACAATAAAGAAACTACGCATAACTTGTAAAGTCAATAAGTTTTAAGTACATTTGCAACAACATAAAAATTGGATTAAGGAAACTAAAATAACCACTTAACACCAGTTTTTGGATAACAATTTTGTTTAATTTATAAGACGAAAGAAATGGAAATACGTAAAATTGCCTTATCGCTCATAGCAGCAATGGCACTTGGTACAACAGCTGTACAAGCTCAGTGTACAAACAATTGCAAGAAGAACACTACCACAAAGGCTAAAAATGGTACTACAGTAAATCGTTTTGAGAAAGACTTAAAGTGCGACGAAGCAAAAGTAAAAACAGCTGCTCACAAGGCAGGTTGTGCATTTAAACGCGATGCTAAAAAGGTTAGAGCTGCTGTAAAACGCGACGAAGCAAAAGTAAAAACAGCTGCTCACAAGGCAGGTTGTGCATTTAAACGCGATGCTAAAAAGGTTGGAGCTGCTGTAAAACGCGACGAAATGAAAGTAGGAAAGGCAGTAAAAAAGACCTATAATAAGGCAAAGAACGCTTTAAAGAAGTAGAAACAAACATTAACAGCGATATTTACAAAGCCGAGTCGGCACACAAAATAAAATAAGCTGCAAGAAGGCAGAATAGAAAGAACTAAGAAACTAAGTAGCCAATGCAAACCGCATAGAAAGCAGACAAGGTTTCTATAGAATATAAAGAGTGTGCGTATCGACTTTCGTCGCATAAGAAAGTATTGCCCCAGAAAGAAAGCTATATATAGCCATATTTTGGGGCATTTGCTTTGAAGCGTTGAAACATAACAAAATAACTACCAAAATACCACTGATACAGCATGACTTTTGGCATACAGTTTGCAACGAATACCGTGTAACGAACAAAAAGGAGGATATGAGATGTTAATAAAGTATATTTTATGAGTTAATATTTTGTTATTCAATAAATGTTTAGTAATTTTGCACAATATTCCGTCTATCCAGACGGAGCATAACACCATATTTAATATTTAGGTATATTTTATCTAATGCGACAACTTAAGATATCAAAAAGTATTACCAATCGTTCCAGTGAGGCACTAGACAAGTACTTAGTGGAGATTGGACGTGAACCAATGATTACCGTTGATGAAGAAATTGAGCTTGCTCAGGAAATTCATAAAGGCGGCAGAAAAGGCGAACGCGCAAAAGAGAAACTTATAAAAGCGAACCTACGCTTTGTGGTTTCTGTTGCCAAACAATACCAACACCAAGGACTTTCGCTTACCGACCTAATAGACGAAGGTAACATTGGACTTGTGAAGGCAGCTGAAAAGTTTGACGAAACACGTGGATTTAAGTTTATCTCGTATGCAGTTTGGTGGATTAGACAAAGCATACTGCAAGCCATTGCAGAGCAAAGTCGCATAGTGCGTCTGCCTTTAAATCAGGTGGGAGCAATTTCAAAGATAAACCAAGTAACCAACGAGTTCATTCAAAAGCACAATCGTCGTCCTTCTATCCACGAGTTAGCCGAACTAACAGGCATTGATGAGGCACGTATTCACCAAAGTCAGAATGCCGACAACCATCACATGAGTATAGATGCGCCATTTAGCGATGACGACGATAACTCTATGAGCGATATGTTGGCATCGGGAGAAGACTCTCGAACAGACCGTGGTGTAGACTTCGAATCAATGTCGGACGATCTTAAATCGGTGTTACAGAACACACTGAAAGAGCGCGAACGCAAAATAGTGATAGAATGTTTCGGTATAGGCTGTCAGGAAAAGGGCTTAGAAGAAATAGGCACCGAAATGCAACTTACACGCGAGCGTGTGCGCCAAATACGCGAAAAGGCGATAGAAAAAATACGCTTAAGTGGTAACGCACGTGTGTTAATGAAGTATCTTGGCTAATGTAATAAAAGTGTAAAGCAGGTATACAGGCGCACAACAACGTTTCTCTGCAAATGTTGTTACATATATAATAAGGTGTAAGAATTGTATACATTGCGAGTAAAAGAAAGATGCTCGCAACGTAAAATGAGGACCAATATATTTAGATAATAGCACATATCACCCCATTGTCAATAAGATAATGGGGATATTTGTTTAGAAAAAGTCTGTTATTACCACTATATTTTTCTCTACTCGCTTGTTTTTTCGTTGAAAATCATTATCTTTGCAAAGTCGTTACAACCTTTCTGCCACTATAAAACAGCAGGAATAGCAATGTAATGACAGTAAGAATATTTTGAAAAAGCAAAAATAATAATATCATAAACAAGAAATAACATCTTGTCTGCCAATCCACAATCAGTAGGTAAAGCAGGCAAATATAAGTTTTAACAAACAAATTAATGGAAGAATTTGAACTCATTGCCAAGACCTTTATGGGGTTAGAAGAGGTTTTGGCGCAGGAGCTCACCCAGCTGGGAGCTAACAACGTACAGATAGGACGGCGTATGGTATCGTTCACCGGAAACAAAGAAACAATGTATCGCGCCAACTTCCAGCTGCATACAGCCATAAGAGTGCTAAAACCTATAGCACATTTTAAGGCTAAGAGTGCCGATGATATGTACGATGAAGTTAAGAAAATAGACTGGAGCAAGTACATCTTAAAAGGCAAAACATTCTCAGTAGACTCAGTAGTCTACTCTGAAGAGTTCAAAAACTCAAGGTTTGTAACCTATAAAGTGAAAGACGCCATTGTCGATCAGTTCCGTGAAAATACAGGCATCAGACCAAATATATCGGTGAGCAATCCAGATATTCGGCTGAATATCCATATTGCTGAAGACAAAGCAACACTGTCGTTAGATTCTAGTGGAGAGTCTTTGCATCGTCGAGGATATCGTCAAGAAAGCGTAGAAGCTCCATTAAACGAAGTGCTTGCAGCTGGTATGATATTGATGACAGGCTGGAAAGGAGAAACAGACTTCATTGACCCTATGTGCGGTTCGGGTACTCTGCCTATCGAAGCAGCTCTCATTGCACGTAATATCTCGCCAGGCGTATTCCGCAAAGAGTTCGCTTTTGAAAAGTGGCCAGACTTCGATCAGGAACTTTTCGATATGATATACAATGACGATTCGCAAGAACGCGAATTCGAGCATCATATTTATGGCTACGATGTAGACATGAAAGCAGTGAACACTGCAAAGATAAACGTAGCTGCAGCAGGCTTCTCTAAAGATATAACGATAGAGAACAAAGACTTTAAAAACTTTACTCAGCCAGCTCAGAAGAGTATTATTGTGATGAATCCTCCATACGGAGAACGCATCTCTACACCTAATCTGTTAGGTACATACAAAATGATAGGTGAACGCTTAAAGCACCAATTCATAGGTAACGAGGCTTGGATTCTATCGTATCGGGAAGAATGCTTTCGTGAAATAGGACTGAAGCCAAGTATTAAAATACCAGTGTACAACGGCTCGTTAGAATGCGAATTTCGACGCTATCAAATGTTCGATGGTAAATTAGACAACTTCCGTGCAGAAGGTGGCATTGTGAAAACAGAGGACGAAAAGCGCGAAATGGCACAAAAGCATCGCTTTAAAAAGAATCGTGAATTTAAGAAAAGACTCGATGAAACCGAAGAAAATGAAGAAGGAGATATACGCTCTTTCACGTTCCATAGCTTTGAACACAACATATCTATAGGTGGAAAGAAAAGCGAAAACGGTAGACGAGGCGGACGTAAGAACTTCCGAAAAGATGATCACTTCGACGATGAAAGAGGAGCTTTTCAAGGAAAAAAGAAGTTCGATGGTAAGCGATTCGATAAAGGAAACAAAGGAAATAAGTTTCGTAAAAAAGATAAATATAATACAAATGAAGACTAAGAACCTAATAGTAACTACAGGATTAGCAATAGCAACCCTATGTTTAGCATTGCCTAACAACGCTATGGCACAGAAAACATTTACACTCGAAGACCTTAATTTCGGTGGCAAGAACTTTCAGAACCTACGGGCAGAAAACCGTTATACCACGTGGTGGGGCGACCAGATAGTGCATTTAGAGAACAATAAATGCTCCATCGTAAACCCAAACACACTGAAAGAAACAACATTATTCACGCTTGATGACATTAATGCCATACTTTCAAAAGACAATAGCGACAGAACTGTGCGTTCGTTGTTCCATGTTTCTTTTCCATCTGCCAATCAACCATTGGTGCAGATACCCACCAGAAAAGAACTTCTAACAATAAATTTTAAAACTAAAAAGATAGAAAGCTCAACCGAAACTGTTGCTGATGCTCAAGCACAAGCTTATAATAAAGAGTCGAGAGCAATAGCTTACGTGCAGAACAACCAACTATTTGTTACAGATAATACTGGAAAAACAACACAACTCACTAACGATGGTTCACGCAATATAGTGTATGGCGAAGCTGTACACCGCAACGAATTTGGCATTAAAGGCGGTTTGTTCTGGAGCCCAGCAGGTAATCGTCTTGCATTCTACCGTATGGACCAAAGTATGGTAACCGATTATCCACTTGTTCATATACCAGAGGTAGATTGGAAGCCAGCAAAAGGCGAATCACGTATAGCAACACCAGAACCCACAAAATATCCTATGGCGGGAGAAAAGACCCACAATGTAACCGTAGGCGTGTACGATATAAATACCAAGAAAACAATTTACCTTGATGCTGGCGACCCGACCGACCGTTATTTCACTAACATTCAGTGGAGTCCAGACAGCAAAATCATTTATATGTTCGAACTAAATCGCGATCAGAATGATTGTCGTTTGGTGTCATACAATGCAGAGACTGGCAAGAGAATTGCCGAATTGTATCGTGAGACCGATGCTAAATACGTTGAACCAACTCATCCTATCCTCTTTTTGCCATGGAATGCCAATCAGTTTATTATGCTTTCGCAAAAAGATGGTTACAATCATATCTACTTATTCAATAAAGATGGTAAGCAAATAAAGCAGATCACAAAAGGTAACTGGGTAGTTATGGATGTGTTAGGCTTTAATAGCAAGGCAAAATCTATTGTCTATGTGTCTAACGAATGTAGTCCAATACAACGCAATACATGGTCTGTGAATGTTGAAAATGGCATCCGTACCTTGTTAGATAATGGTCGTGGCTACCACAATGCAACACTTAGCGATGGTGGAAAATACCTTGTAGACAACTACACTGAACCTACTGTACCACGAAAGATTGATATTACTACCATAGGAACACACCCCACAATTAAGAATTGGCTTACTGCGAAAGACCCATGGAGTGGCTTTAACTTGCCAGAGTATAGTTCTGGTTCGTTGAAAGCCGACGATGGCACTACCGATTTGTATTGGCGAATGGTAAAACCCATTGGATTCGACCCATCAAAAAAATACCCAACCGTGATATATGTATATGGTGGACCACACGCCCACAACGTTGATGCAAGCTGGCATTACGGCTCTCGCTCGTGGGAAACCTATATGGCACAGAAAGGATATTTGCTATTTATTATAGACAATCGTGGTAGCGAAAATCGTGGAAAAGCATTCGAACAAGCCACTTTCCGTCAGCTCGGACAGGTTGAGATGCGCGACCAGATGCAGGGAGTGAAGTATCTGAAGACATTACCATTTGTTGATGCCGACCGAATAGGTGTGCATGGCTGGTCGTTTGGTGGTTTCATGACAATTTCGCTTATCACAAACTATCCTGAAACCTTTAAAGTGGGTGTTGCCGGTGGTCCTGTTATC
>FLSE01347895.1_pt1 | contig 11076 bp, 9 predicted proteins | sample 1550461 | NCBI WGS metagenome assembly FLSE01 (sample SAMEA4031758, study PRJEB14383) | metagenome | biome: human; feature: oral; material: saliva | place: Philippines | collected 2014 | reverse complement strand
GTGATGTAGCTCGTGACATAGCGAGGAGTCTTGAGGCTCACGTAGTAAGGTGCGCCCAGACTCTTCTTCGTAATGCCCGTAAGGCTTGCATCGATACCGCCACGAAGATAAACGCGGTTGTACTGATACATGAGGTTAGCACCGACACCGAACTCAAAGCGCTTGAAGGCATTCTCCTTATAGAGATCCTTATCAATATTCTCGCCCGAAAGCTTAGCCGATAGACCGTAAGCAAAGTAAGGCCCAGCATTGAGGAAGATGCGGTGCTTCTCTACAATCGTAGCCAGACGGAAGGAGAGATCCAGTGGGAGCTGGAGTGAGTAGGTCTGGATAGAAGAGAGCACCTTCTGATTCAGACCATCATCAAGGATGGCGCCCTGCTTCTCACCACGACCTACGACGTAGAGTCCAGGAGTGAAGGAGAAGATCGTGTTGTCGAAAGGCATCACGAGGCTACCCCCAGCACGGAAGCTGGTGAGATACTTACCCGTGTCACCATTGTGGTGGACACCGAGGGATGAAATACGCGAGTTAGTAAGACCAGCTTCAGCACGATAGTGCAGCTGCCCCAGCTCCTGAGCTGAGAGAGTCGTACCAGTAGCGAGGGCGAGGCTTGCGCCGAGGAAGAGATTCTTAAAGAGTTTCATTGTTATCTATATTTATAGTTGGGATATTCTATAGACTATTAGTAGAGGAAGCCGAAGAGCCAGATGGGGATCGTCTTCTCTCGGGAGAGGTCACCACGCTCAAGGACATAGTAGCGGTCACTGCGATAGCGACCAGCAAGCTCCTCCTCGATCTGGAGGGGATAGTGCCCATCGACTTCAAAGAGGGCCAGTGAGGAGCGTGAAGAGATACGCGCCTCATGTCCCTTGCTCAGCTGATTAAATACGAAAGTACGCAGGAGCTCTGAGCGATCACAAGCCTCTTGACCCAAGACGTGATAGAGGTTAGGATTACCCAGATAGACGATAGCAGGCTTACCCATCTCGGTATCTTCTGCTCGGTAGATCGGTCGTGCGACACGTGCATCGGAAAGATAGCGCAGGTAGTTCACGATCGTACTTCTCGAGGTCTCGATCTCGAGAGCCAGCTGGGAGATATTGAGCATCTGCAGCGGAGGACGTTGCGCTAAGATATAGATCAGCTTACGAAGCTTGTGCAGGAGGCGCTGCTCGAGTTGCTTAATGAAGAGGAGGTCAACCTCCAGCGTCATATTCAGCGTCTTCAGCAGATTCTCCGAGTACAGTCGCGGCTCCAAGTGGAAGGGATAATAGCCATACTCAAGGTAACGATCCATCCATAGTCCCGGATTAACTGAGGAGAAGATGTCTCCTACGACCTCACTCGTATGCTCCATGATATCTTGCAGCTCTAGTGTGGGGAGACTAATCCCGTTATCCAGCTGAATGAATTCACGCAGAGAGAATCCTGCGAGGTGATAGATCGAAGCGATCGAAGCCAACTCAGGATCTTCCTCCTCGAGGTTCATGACGGCTGAGGCAGTGAAGACAATATGCAGCTCGGGATAGCGGTGGTAGCATTCCTTGAACTCCTCCATCCAGCTCGGATACTTGAAGACTTGATCAAGTAAGAGCCTACGACCGCCTTGTCTGATGAAGTCACCGACAAAGTCCACCAAGCGGATGGTAGTGAAGCTGAACTGATTGAGATTGATGTAGAGGCACTCAGGGCTATCGGGGGCATAGTGACGACGGGCATAGTCAAGGAGGAAGGTTGTCTTCCCCACACCACGGGAGCCACGGATACCGATAATCCGATCCTCCCAACTGATCTCATTCATTAGAGCCCGCTGTAGCGTGGGCTTGCCTTGCCTTAGTAGCGCACTATGCGTGCGGTGCAGATAATCCACTGATCTTATTCCTTCTCTCAATATGGTTTCAGAGAGAAGCCTGTGTAGACAGAACTCAGGCTCTCCCTTGGTGAATACATATAGTATGCGGGCAAAATTACTTTAAAATAACTAAACAACTTATTGTCTATCTTTTGTCAGGGGATAATACCCAACTCTCCATGCAACTTAGCCTTCCCGTAAGGATATGTAAGCATTGCTGATCTAAGGGGAAGCGGTAGCGGCGAGTGGTGTTGAGTAAGAGTCACTCAGCCATCAGTCAGCACTAGCCGTATAGATAGAGAGCAAATCTATTAGAAAGTAAAAACAAGACATACTCCTAGGGAGAAGCAGGATGATAGAGATGTAGGACCTCATCAAAAAACGAAGGGCATACTGAGACAACATCTACCAGCACGACACAAAATTCTTTGATGAGTTAGTAAATAACTACAGATCTGCACACGAATAATTATAGATTTCGGACTCAAATGACTGTTTGTATCGCGTACGAACAACTATTCGTTCATACACCGAATAGCTACTAGTTTGTGGGCCAACGACTATTACTTTGACACTATCCGCCTACAGCTTCAGTCCCCAGGTAGCTAAGCAGTTCTCTTTTGATAATATCCAAAAGGAAGAATATGATTAAGAAGCTATGTTAAGCATTAACCACTCACACCTTGAAAGTTACCTGGAAGAGAGGAAAAGCACAATATCTAAAGCTATTTATTGTTACCTTTGACATAAAGAACAAGCCTACACAGATAAAAACTTCATTAGGCACAGCAAAACCATGCTACACGACACCACCATCATAGCCCACCGTACAGAAGGCGGAGAAGAACAATCTTTATATGATCATGTAGAAGGTGTTGCTCTTCAGATACGCCGTAATCTTACCGAAGCAGGGCTAAAGCAACTCATCCCTTTAGGTGAGCTCCTCGGCAGATTGCATGATGTGGGAAAGGCTCAGCCGGCCTTCCAGCGCTACATTCGAGGAGAGAGTGTAGCCAAAGCTCCGCATAGTGCGGCGGGAGCGCTTCTAGCTACCAGTCTGATTTACGAGCTCTCTGAGGAGCTTGCACTCAAGAAGCTTCCCCGCACCTCCCAGCTCCTAGCCTATGCCATCAGCGGACACCACCGAGGACTATATGACTATGCAGAGCTACGGAATAAACTTGAGGAAGTAGACTGCAAAGATCGCTGTAAGAAGACAGCGGAAGCCCTCACTAAGCTTAGGTCTCAAATCCAGAGCTGGGCCAAAGAGCATGCAGAGGCAACAGAGACTTCTCTCAAAGAACTTGCTAAGCAAGTAGGTGCGACAGAGCAAGCTCAAGCCTTGATCCGACTACTCTTCTCCTGCCTCGTGGATGCTGACTTCCTCGATACCGAAGCCTTTATGGACGAAGAGAGAAAAGGACGTCGTCATGAGGCTACCAGCGGATATGCCCCACTCGAGACCTTGAGGGATCGGCTGACGAAGCATATGGAAGACTTCTCGACGGAGGGCAAGATCAACGAGGCTCGTAGATCCTTCCTCAACCAATGCCGAGCACATGGACAGTCCTGCCCAAAGGGCTATTACTCGCTCTTCCTCCCCACGGGGGGCGGGAAGACGCTCTCCTCAATGGCTTGGGCACTGGAGACAGCTCTGAATCACAAAGCTCAGCGCATCATCTATGTCATCCCCTATACCTCAATCATCACCCAGACCGCGGGGATCCTCCGGGAGATCTTCGGGGAGGAGAATGTGCTGGAGCATCATTCCGATATCACCTTCTCTGGGGGTGAAGCCTCCCAAGAGGCAGAGCGCTACGAGCGCACCCGCCTACTAGCAGAGAACTGGGACGCTCCTATCATCGTGACGACGAACGTACAGTTCTTCGAGAGCCTCTTCTCTCACAAGGTATCACGGAGCAGAAAGGTGCACAGCATAGCGAACTCTGTTGTGGTCTTCGATGAGGTACAGATGTTCCCGACCGAATTCCTCCATCCGATGCTTCGCCTCCTTGAGGATCTAAGGCGGATCTACGGGACACAGCTCCTCTTCTGCTCGGCTACACTCCCTCCCTTCGACAAGGATCATACTAGCTCCTTCAAGAAAGTGAATGACTTTCACCAGCTCAGCGATTTTCACCAGCTCAGCGATGCTATTCAGCCGATCGTCCCCGAAGATCCCGAGCTCTTCAAGGTATTTGACCGAGTCATCTATTATCTCGAGGAGAAGGAGTACACGACGAAGGAGCTGGCCGAAGAACTATCTCAGCACGACTCTGCACTCTGTATCGTCAATTCCCGCCGAGATGCCTCACAGCTCTACCATACACTGCTGGAGGCAGGGAAGAAGACTCAGGACGTCATACACCTGTCTCGCAATATGTGCTCAGATCATCTGAAGGAACGCATCGCAGAGGTACGTCATCGCCTGAAGGCGGGCATCCCTACGACCGTCATCAGCACCCAGCTGATAGAGGCAGGGGTAGATATCGACCTCCCCATAGTCTACAGAGCCATGAGTGGTCTTGACTCGATCGTCCAAGCAGGCGGACGCTGCAATAGAGAAGGAAAGCGCCCAGCTCCTGGGGAAATCTATGTCTTCTCCCTAAGTGATGGAGGTAAAGCCGTCGGTGCTATAGCCCGAGGGCAGAATGCGACTCGCTTCCTCCTAGACAACAACAAGGAGCATACCCGATCCAGCATGCCTCTAGAGCTCATCGAAGCGTACTACGACCGCTACTACGCCTCTATTGAGAGCTTTGACACCAAGAATATTGCCGAGAGCCTATATGATGAGGACGAGGCTAAGCGCTGGCGATTCGACTTTCAGCAAGCCTCTGAAGACTTCCAACTCATAGATAATGTAGATCGTGACCTCTTCGTCCCTTATGGTAAGGGGAAGGAGCTCATAGAGGGGCTTCAGAAGCATACCCTCTACCTCAACCACAGGACCCTGAGAGAGCTCCAGCAGTACCATGTAGCGATCTCTAAGTGGAGGTATGAGGAGCTCGAGGAGGCTCGCCTTCTTTCCGAGATCGTAGTTGATAGAGAGATGGGAAAGAGCATCCTAGTACTCGCGCCCCAAGGCTATGATGAGACTCTGGGTGTCTGCACGACAAATCCCCTCCTCGACGAGCCTCTCTTCGGCTAAACGAACAAGCAACAAATACAATCAGCAACTATGGATAAGACAAACCCTAAACTCTATTGCTTAGAGATACGTGGTGACTTTGCCTGCTTCACACGACCCGAGCTCAAGGTCGAGCGTGTCAGCTACGATGTCATCACTCCCTCGGCAGCACGCAATATCTTCCAGTGCATCTTCTGGAAGCCAGCTATCCAATGGCACGTCCGTAGGATCGAGGTGCTCAAGCCCATCCGACGCACCTCCATCCGTCGCAATGAGGTGGGATCCACGATGAGCCCCAAGGCTACAAAGCCCCTCTTCATCGAAGAGAATCGTCAGCAGCGTACAGCCTATATCCTTCGTGATGTAGCCTACCGCATCTATGCTGAGATGGAGTTCATCCCCTTGGAGAAGCGTACTAAGAAACAGCAAGAGGAGTGTAAGGATCCTAAGGCGGAGACACCCGAGAAGTACGATGCGATCTTCTTAGAGCGAGCTACCAAGGGGCAGTGCTTCACACAGCCCTACCTAGGTTGTCGTGAGTTCACCTGTTCCTTTGAGTACATTCCACGTGGTCAGGAGCAAGACTTGCCCATCGACGAATCCCGAGATCTGGGGATCATGCTCTTCGACATGGACTTTGAGAAGAATCTCCAGTGTCCTCCTCCCCTCTTCTTCCATGCCCAGATGGAGCATGGTGTGATCGATATTCCCCACAAATCAAGCAAGGAGATACTCAGATGATACTCAAAGCACTCTACGACTACTATCAGGCGATGGCCGAGCTGGGGAAGGCAGCTCCCTCTGGCATGGAATGGAAAGCTATTCCCTTCATCATCGCCATTGATGAGGATGGTACATTCAGACGGGTGATTGATACCCGAGACAAAGAGAATAAGCAAGGCCGTGAGTACCTCGTAGCCAAAGCTAAAGGTCGCTCGGGGTCTAAGAGCTATGCAATCTCCCAAATCCTCTGGGATCACTCTGGCTATGTACTGGGGATCCCCACAGATGATAGTGAAGAGAAGCAGGTCATGGCTCCCAAACAGCATGAAGCCTTCAAGCAAGAGCTAGCTAAGCTCCGAGAGCTCTTCCCAGAGAACAAAGGCTTCAAGGCTATAGAACTCTTCTACGAGAAGTATGAAGAGAAAAAGGAGGGAGAGCCTTCAGATCTATTTGCAGAGGAGGTAAAAGACCTTTCGAACATCATCCCTGAAGACATCTTGCTGGAGATCAAGAAAAAGGTCGGGGCAAATATCTCATTCCAACTAAGTACAGAGAGTAATCCTAATAAGCTGATCTCCTCCCATGAAGATATTCAGTCGTACCAAGCAGGGGGCTCTAAGGAGGAAGGAGAAGACAAGGGACGATGCTTAGTCACAGGAGAGCTGGGCACCATCGCTAGACTACATGGTGGGATCAGTCTCTTCGGTGCTCAAGCCAATGCCACGCTCATCAGCTTCCAAAAACTCTCGGGCTATGATTCCTATGGCAAGGAGCAGGGGCTCAATGCCCCAATCTCTCAAAAGGCATCCGAATCCATCATCTCGGGGCTCAACATGCTCCTTGAGAAGGATAAGAACACAAACTACCGCATAGGAGAGACTACATTCGTATTCTGGAACACCCTGCAGGACGATGAACTGCTCAAGAACTATCAGGAAGCCACCTTCACTGGTCTCCCTTCCAATAGCGACTTTGATGAGGAGGAGGAAGCCACTTCGACATCCAAGAAGAAAGTAGCCAAGAAGAAGAACCCCGAGCAAGAGACGAAAGTGGTGATCCAGGCTCTTCGGTCAGCACTGGGCAGTAAGAATGCATATATCGATCGGGAGCACTCGGATCGCTTCTACATCTTAGCACTGGCCCCCAACGCCAAGCGTGTCAGTGTCAAGCTCTGGATGGAGGGTACAGTCAGCGAGATCGTCGGTAATGCCCTCGCACACCTCGATGATATGAATATCGTCCGCTTCGATGGCCTTCTGGATGAAGAGATACCTCCCCTTCGCCCGATCTACCGGATCATGAAGGCTATCTACACAGCGACAGATAGCACTAAGTGGCCGAGACAAGTAGTGCAAGAGCTACTTGAGAGCATCATCAAGGGACTCCCCTATCCTCCAGCTCTCCAGATGGCATGCCTCGAGCGGATCCATCATGACCATACCAGCAAGTATCCCGTCACGGAGCTCCGAGCAGTCCTACTCAAGGCATACATCAACCGCAAGCACAGAAAGAATCCTCAAATAAAACAGCTAACTATGGCACTAGACAAGTCCAACTCCAACCCAGCCTACTTAGCCGGGCGACTCTTTGCGCTTCTGGAGCGCATCCAAGAGACAGCTATACCTAAAGTCAAGGCGAACATCACCGATCGCTACTTCCGTACAGCCTCAGCGACACCAGGGATTATCTTCGGTCGTCTCCTCCAGCTCTCTGCCTTCCACCTATCGAAGATTAAGAAGGAGCACGGAGGTCTCGGCTTCTACTTTGACCGGCAGATACAAGAGGTACTAGAGCTCCTCCCTGGAGGGCAAGCTACGTTCGATAAGTTTTTCACCCCTGACCAGCAGAGCATCTTCGCCGTGGGCTACTATCATCAGAAGGCCTACCGTGATCAGAAGGCAGAGAGTGCGGCAATCGAAGAAGAACAAGAAACAGAAAATTAACCCAACTAAATATCCATACAATCATGAGTAAGCAACCTATCCAGAACAGGTACGACTTCATCTATCTCTTCGACGTACAGGACGGTAACCCCAATGGGGATCCCGATGCAGGGAACCTCCCACGCATCGACTTCGAGACGGGACAAGGTCTCGTCACCGATGTCTGCCTCAAGCGCAAGGTTCGTAACTATGTACAGACCAAGGTAGGCAGTGATCCTCTCAGCCAGATCTTCGTCAAGGAGGCTGCAGTCCTCAACAGCGAGATTGACAAAGCTTATGAGGCTCTTGACCTCAAACCCAAAGAGAAAGGGAAGGAAGCCGATAATAAGGACAAGGCACGTCAGTATATGTGCGAGCACTACTACGACATCCGCACTTTCGGAGCTGTGATGACTACGGGGAAGAACGCAGGCCAAGTGCGTGGTGCAGTTCAGCTAACTTTTGCCCGATCCATTGATCCGATTGTCGCCTCCGAGCATACGGTCACCCGCATGGCCGTCACCGACGAGAAGGACAAGGATAAGGAGCGCACCATGGGTCGCAAAGCTACCGTACCCTACGGGCTCTACCGTGCTCACGGCTTCATCTCTGCAGCGCTGGCTCGTGAAACTACATTCAGTGAAGACGACCTAGACCTGCTGTGGGAGGCGCTGAAGAACATGTTTGACCTCGACCGCTCTGCCGCCCGTGGGCTCATGGCTGCCCGTCGACTCATCGTCTTCAAGCACAAAGATGACCTAGGCAATGCTCCTGCCCACAAGCTCTTCGAGCTGGTGAAGGTAGAGGCGAAGGATCCCAGCCGTCCTGCCCGCTCCTTCAGCGACTACGAGATCACTGTCGATGAGAGCAAGCTCCCCAAGGGAGTTGAGCTACTCGACCTCATCTAGCGCATCATGTACACCGAGGACGAGATGCTCCCCCTCTCGGGCATCCAGCACTATGCTTTCTGCCCGAGACAGTGGTACCTCATCCATGTGGAGCAACTCTGGGAGGAAAATCATCTGACGGCCGAAGGTCACCTACTTCATGAGAAGGTGCATCAGCCCGAGGAGAGTGGGCGGCGAGGCGATGTCATCACCCTTCGCTCCGTCCCCCTAGCCTCCCCCTCACTTGGCCTCTATGGATACTCCGATGCTGTGGAGCTACACCCAGCATCGGAGTCCCGAGGGGCTCACTTCCATCACCCCAAGTACCCGGGAGACTGGGAGGCTATACCGATCGAGTATAAGCGGGGGCATCCCAAGCGAACGAATGCCGACAAGCTACAGCTCTGCGCCGAAGCGATCTGTCTCGAGGAAGCCTATGGCATACACATTCCCCGAGGATACCTCTTCTATGGTGAGACGAAGCATCGGGAGGAAGTTGCCTTCGACACCGAGCTTCGCGCTGAGGCCCTACAGATGGCTGTTGAGATGCACCGCTTATACAAAGACGGGGCAAGCATCCCTCCACGCTACACTGCATGCTGTCGCTCCTGCTCTCTACTAGATCTCTGCATGCCTCAGATGAATCAAGGAGAGCGAGCTTCGGATTACCTCAGTCGCTATCATCTCCTTGACTAGCCCTTAGGCTAAGGCCTTCATGAGCACGCATCACGAAGCGCCCATCAGCCTCTAGAGGGCATAACTTCAGCCAACCAAAGGCGTACACCTCCTCCTCTTCTTCCCCTAGATCACCCTCCTCAATCGGTACCCATGCATGGGGTCCACTTCCGACCCATGAATGGGGTCCTCGACCGACCCATGCATGGGTCACTTGAGGGAGGCATGTATGAGGTACTTGGAAGGCTAGCCTATTTCCCTAGGAGTATCGAATCAATTCCCCAGCCCTTGCTAAGCGATGAGACACCTTCTAAACACCCTTTATATCCTTACCCCAAATGCCTATCTAGTCAAGGATGGAGAGAATATCGTCGTCCGCATCGACGACGAAGAGACGCTACGTGTACCGATTCACAACCTCGAGAGCATCCTCTGCTTCTCGTACCTAGGAGCTTCACCTGGAGCCATGTCGCTCTGCGTACACAATGGGGTGAAGCTCTCCTTCCTCTCTCCGACGGGGAAGTATATCGGTTCGCTCGAAGGGCCGATCAAGGGGAATGTGCTCCTGAGACGGGAGCAATATCGTCTGGCTGATGACGACGTACTCTCGTCGCATCTGGCTTCGATCTTCATCGCAGGGAAGATAGCGAACCATCGGAGTGTCTTAGCCCGATTTTGTCGGGACCACCATCCACCGCACGAGGTAGAGAGCGAGATCGAGGAGGCTCGGGCACTGCTCAGACAGCAACAACATAAGCTATCCGAGCAGACCTCACGCTTAGGGGTCATGGGAGTGGAGGGCTATGCTGCGAATATCTACTTCGGCCTATTCCAACACCTAATCCTCAACAAAGAATTTACCTTCTCAGGACGAAGCAAACATCCCCCCAAGGATGAAGTGAATGCCCTACTCTCCTTCTTCTACACCCTGCTAGCGCATGATGTGCGTGCTGCCCTCGAGACGGTGGGGCTGGATGCCTACGTGGGGTTCCTTCACGTGGATCGCCCAGGGAGGCCAGGCCTTGCCCTCGATCTCATGGAGGAGATGCGTGCCTACCTAGTCGATCGCTTTGTCCTATCGATCATCAACAAAAGGCAGGTCGAACGAAGCGACTTCATCCCTCAGGGAGAGAAGGGCTTTCTCCTCAAAGAGGATGCTCGCAAGCGCCTCATCGGTCTCTGGCAAAAGCGCAAGAAGGATGAGATCACCCATCCATTTCTCAAGGAGAAGATACCCCTAGGCCTGCTCCCGTATATCCAAGCGCTCCTTCTAGCGAGACACTTACGAGGAGACTTGGATGAGTATCCCGTATTCCTAATGGTCTAAGCTCAAGATGTATATCCTCGTCACCTACGATGTCGCCACAGCGACTCCTTCGGGTGCTAAGCGCCTCCGCCAAGTAGCGCGCATCTGCAAAAACTACGGCCAGCGGGTCCAAGCGTCGGTCTTCGAGTGCTTGGTCGATCCAGCACAGCTCGTAAACCTGCGCCATGAACTCCTCTCGGTGATTGATGATCAAGAGGATAGTCTTCGGATCTATCAACTAGACAAGCACTATCAACGGCAGATCCACGTCTATGGCAAAGTCACCTCCTTCGAGATCGAAGGGGAACTCATCGTCTAGCCTCCACTACCCCAAGCCTCTTCCAAAAATCCTACTGACCTCTCCCAACTCACATTCTCCGTAAGTCCCCAAGCACATCCACGCAAGCCTCCAGCGAACCCCAAGCGAACAGTCATTTCCAGCATCATCCGCAGGTGCTGGTTATCAAGCACATAGACAAGACCAAAGCAATAAGCGTAGCCTCGACCTTCAGAGCAACACCGCCAGTCGCAGATTACGCTTGTTTATCCGCCCCATAATAGGCAACTTTGCACCATAC
>FLSE01151786.1_pt1 | contig 11115 bp, 11 predicted proteins | sample 1550461 | NCBI WGS metagenome assembly FLSE01 (sample SAMEA4031758, study PRJEB14383) | metagenome | biome: human; feature: oral; material: saliva | place: Philippines | collected 2014 | reverse complement strand
ACAGCAACTTGAACCTCTACTGAACCTGTATCACCTTCGTGACGTGCATATTGTGCGATGATTTCATTTTTTTTCTCTTTTGAGATTGCCATGATGTTTCTCCTTTTTATTTGGCTTCATCCGAGTGACAGGTTGGCATGCCTGTAACCAAGAAGAAGTTATTTGTCTTTACGACAGTTCTTATTCTACCAAGAAGCAGGGACTTTGTCAACTGATTTACTATTTAAAACCTTGAATTACTCTACTGATTTCAAGGCTTCGAGCATATCTACTTTTCTCAAGTGGTAATTGACAAAGAGACCTAGTAAAGTCAAAATCACCGTCACTGCGACGATTGGAAGAGCATAGACTTCCCAGCTGACCTGAGGATAAAAGAGTATGGTGGCTGGTGAAATCATTTGAATCAAAAATTGATGTAAATAGTGGCCAACTACCAAACCAAGAGCAATTCCCACAAGGGACAGCACCATAGTCTCGCGGTAGATATAGAGGGTCACTTCTTTATTGTGGAAACCGAGAACCTTGATAGTGGAAAGTTCACGGATACGTTCTGCCACATTGATGTTAGTGAGATTGTAGAGAATGACAATGGCTAGTAAAACCGAAACAAGGACAAGGATTGCCATAGTTTTATTGAGCGAACTAGCTACAGATTCAAAGAGATGGATGGCCGTCGCATTTTGGACGACCCCAGAAACAGCAGCTTTTCCCATAAAGGTAGCAGCTTCTTTCTCCGTATTGGAAGGTGTTGGCTCTTTTAATTTTACTAGGTAGGTATTGTCTTGCGGACTGGTTCCATAGACTTGTTCGTAAGTCGCTCGGTTGAGATAAACAAAGTGTCCAACATAGTTTTCAGAAATAGCCGCGACCTTGATTTCCTTCCCATCAAGCTCCAGCTCGTCCCCAACCGTAACACCTGCTAGTTGGGCTAATTTTTGACTCACAACCGCTCCATCAGTGACCTGCACCTCTTGCCCATTTTCCTCTAATGTGATAAAGGGCTTGAAGTATTCTCCACTAGTAACCATCATGGTGATTGTTTGAAGTCCTGCTTTTCCTTTAAAATCTTTTTCAATGGATTTTGAGTAAATCTTTTGAGAAGCATGGATCGATTCAGCTTGCAAGGCACTTTCTAAATCTGCTTTTTCTTGCTCCGTTGCACTGCTCTTTTCCGCTACAATCATCTGGTATTGCTGGATTTGTTCAAATTGGCGCTCCACAACTCCTCCCACAGATGACTGAATGCCAAGACCTGCAAATAGGAGAGCCACCGAACCTGCAACTCCAAAAATGGTCATCAACATCCTTTGCTTATAACGAAAGATATTTCTTGCCGTAACCTTATGAGTGAAGCTCAGACGACTCCAAATAAAGCTCAGGCGCTCCAGCAAAATCTTTGATCCTTTAACGGGAGGTTTTGGAAGTAAGAGTTGGGCTGCTTCATCATGTAATTCCCTTCGTGCCACCAGATAAGCTGGCAAAACACTGGATACCCAACTCAAGGCTAGGGCAAGGAGACTATAAGACCAGTAAAAATATTCCTGACTTTTACCAACGACCATTCCAGTTGTTATAACATCCGAAATCACTCCTGCAAGGAGATAATGTCCTAGAAGCGTTCCTAAAATGGTTCCCACAGTTCCTGCAAGAAAACCATAGAGGACAAACTTGGCAACTATATCTTGATTCCGGTAACCTAGGGCCTTGAAAATACCAGCATTGGTGCGTTCTTCGTCTACAAAGCGAGTCATCGTTGTAAAGGTCACCATTGCAGCGACCATATAAAGCACCACGGGGAAGATATTCCCGACTGAACGAATGCTTGACGATGCATTGCTGTACATGAGGTAGCCTTGACCACCTGGCATGGTTTGGCGATTGTATACGTGGTATTTCGGCTCTGCCAGTTCATCAAACTCTTTCTGACGCTGTTCTAGCTTCTCTTTTTCCTTAGATAGATCACTCTCTGTCTGAGACAGTTTTTCTTTTTTTGTCGCTTGTTCTTCCTTAGCTTTTGTCAGCTGTCCCTTGGCTTGACTCTTTTGTGGTTCTGGTAAAGCGGTCGCTTGTTCTTCTTGCATTTTCAAGCGACTTTCAGCCTGCTCTAACTGACTCTTGCCATTTTGAAGGTTGCTTTCAGCAGTTTGGAGCTGTTCTTTGCCTTCTTCCAGGCTCTTTTGCCCATTTGCTTTGATACCTGCCAATCTTTTTTGACCATTATCGGCTAGTAAATCTTGCAACTCTTCCTGATGTTGGGTTCGTTTGGTCTTATAGTCTGATGAAAAAGCATCCAGATTTTTTAAATCATCATAGCGCACACGCGCAATACTATAAACATCTGAATCAAACTGGCTGGGCAAAATCACTCCATAGCCAGCCAAGCTTCCATTTCCACTGCTAGCACTCCCTAAGTCTTTTTGAGAAAGCATCTCACCCGACTGAACAAATCCAGTAATTGTAAAAGTTTAGGATTTTAGGACGGACTTCCCTTCTTCTTTCTTAGTAAAGGTAATGGTCTGCCCAATCTGATAGCGGTCTTTCCAGAAGTCGGCTAGGGCAATTTCCTCATCAGCCTCTGGCAGTCGCCCTTCTGTCACTTGGAAGGTTGAAATCCCCTCTGGCTTGGAATAAAGTCGAACCGCTTCTTCACTATTTTCAACGGTTAGGTCTGCCATATAACCAAACTCAACACTTGCTCCTTGAAGGGCCTTTAATTCGTCTTGGTCTTCTTTGTCCAAGCCATAATCAGCTATCACTGCCAGATCTAGGGTATTGGCTTTACGGAGATAATCCCCTGCCGTACGTTCCATATTTGGACTGGCCACTTTGAGAGCAATAAGGGATAAAGAACCCAGCATCATCAAGGTCAGGATAGAAACAAAGCGTCCCTTTGAAGCCGTCACTGACTGAAATAGGTCTTTCCGATACGTTTTTTTCATGCTAATACTCCAATGTATCGATATCCTGCGGATGCTCATTGACCGTCATGCTCTTAACCGTGGCATCGCGCATATGAATCACCCGATCTGCAATAGGAACGAGCGCTCCATTGTGGGTCACGATAATCACTGTTGCTCCTTTTTGACGAGACATGTCTTGGAGAATCTTCAAGACTTGCTTCCCCGTCTGGTAATCCAAGGCACCTGTCGGTTCATCACAAAGGAGAATTTTAGGATTCTTGGCTACAGCGCGTGCAATGGACACTCGCTGTTGCTCCCCTCCAGAAAGCTGGGCTGGAAAGTTATTGAGGCGATGAGCCAGACCTACGTCTGTCAAGACCTGCTCAGGATCCAAGGCATCTGTCACGATTTCTGAGGCCAATTCCACATTTTCCTTGGCTGTCAGATTGGAGACCAGATTGTAAAATTGAAAAACAAAACCTACATCTTCACGACGATAGTTTGTTCGTTGGTGCGAACTATAGTTGGCAATATTGGCACCATCGATCCAAATCTCCCCCTCATCATTGGTATCCATACCTCCTAGGAGATTGAGAACGGTTGATTTTCCAGCTCCTGAAGCACCAAGGATAATGACCAACTCCCCTTTTTCAATTTCAAAATTCACATCACGATTAGCCACAATCTCCGTATCTCCAACCTGGTAACGCTTGTAGCTGTGTTTCATTTCAATATAAGCCATTGTCCTTCTCTCTTTCTTACAATTAAGTCACTCTTTACTATCATTATAACGCTTTTTCAACTAGTTGGAAACTAGAAGCAAAAACAAAAAAAGCCCCATAAGACCTATAATGAAAAAGTGACCAAACCCTCATTAGAAAGAATCTTATGGAACAATTAAATTTTATCACAAACATACTCGGAATTAAAGACAAGAACATCATAATCTTGGATTATCTGGATGCTGAAACACATAAAGAAATCATCGCTAAGCTTGATTACCCTACTCCTAAGTGTCTCGACTGTCAAGGACAAATGGCTAAATATGACTTCCAAAAAGAATCTAAAATTCCCTATCTAGAGTGTGTGGGCTACAAAACTCTTATTTGATTGAGAAAACGCCGTTTTCGTTGTAAAGTATGCGGAAAAATAGCTGTCGCAGAGACTTCCTTAGTCAAAAAGGACCACCAAATCTCAACGATCGTCAACCAGAAAATCACTCAAAAATTAATCGAGAAAGTCCCTATGACTGCTATCGCCGAAAGTTTATCGGTCTCTACTTCGACAGTCATCCGTAAATTGAAAGAGTTCGAGGTCAAGTCTGATCTTAACCACCTTCCAGAACACATGAGCTGGGATGAGTACAGCTTCAAGAAAGGTAAGATGAGCTTTATTGCACAGGACTACGATAATGGACGGACTCAAGCAACTATTCGCAATCATTTCCTTCGTTATTCTAGACAGGTGAGAAGTCGTGTGAAAGTCATTATCATGGACATGTTTAGTCCCTACTACGATATTGCTAGAAAACTTTTTCCAAATGCAAAAATCGTTCTCGACCGCTTTCATATTGTCCAGCATCTCAATCGAGCAATGAATCGCGTACGCATACAAATTATGAATCAGTTTGATCGGAGATCGCACGAATATAAAGCACTGAAACGTTACTGGAAACTCATTCAAAAGGATAGCCGTAAACTCAGTGATAAACGATTTTATCGACCGACTTTTCGGTCACACTTGACCAATAAAGAGGTTCTAGAAAAGATACTTGCCTACTCTCAAGAACTTGGAGAGCACTATAATCTCTATCAACTCCTACTCTTTCATTTTCAAGAGAAACGAACGGAACATTTCTTTAGTCTTATTGAAGAAACAATTTCTTCTGTAAATCCTATTTTTCAAACTGTTTTCAAGACCTTTTCGAAAGATAAAGACAAGATCATGAATGCACTGGAACTTCCCTACTCAAACGCAAAACTAGAGGCTACCAATAACCTTATCAAAGTCATCAAGCGAAATGCTTTTGGCTTCCGGAACTTTGACAACTTTAAAACTAGAATTCTCATTGCTTTGAACATCAAAAAGGAGAGAACCAATTTGGTCCTCTCCAGGTTGTAACTTTTCATCAACCCACTACAGTTGACAATGAGCCCACTGTTTATTTGCTGATCATTAATTGTATAACAATTACGATAAATCTTCGCTTTCTTCTTGTTTTTTACTATAAATGAGATTAAATAAATCTCTTTTTAAGCTGTCTAACTGCTAAGGTATAGAAGATAAAAATATAAGCACCATTGACAACTAAGAAAAGGATAAATTCAGATAAGGTAAAAGGGACTAAGGAACGAGCTCGATCACCAACAGCAATCTGAGCATAAGGGAAAATTCTAAAAAGACCTTGTCCAATAAAGAGGGTCATAAGTCCTGCCATAGCCAAAATAGCTGATATAAGAATAGGCACTGCGAAATTTTTTAAGCGAATACTAAGAAAAATTTGAATGGTGACAATAGTAATGGTTGCTAGCCAACCTGTGATAGACCAAAGCAAAAAGTCCAGTAGATAATTTGCAAAAGGTACCTTCAAAACCAAAGCGCTAATAATATAAAAGAGAAGAACTATCAGTTGACTAATAGCCATGACTAGTGACAAGCTGGTGATTTTTGATAAAACGATACGATTGGCTTTAACTGGAATGCTTAATAAGCGCTGCCAGTTTTTATTGCTTTCCTCGAATTGACAACTGATGGAACAGATAATCCCGATCAGAATAGGAGTAAATATCTGCGAGGAATAGAAAACTGTTTGTCCCCAAAGGACGTGAGCTTGTGTACCATCTAGGAGCACCTCTCGATTGAGAGCGTAAATCATTGCTCCCAATAAGGACCCAATAAGGTTAAAGAAGATTAGCGTTATCGGAATAGCACTTTTTTTGATTTTTTTAAATTCAAAAATAATCATAATAGATCCGCCTTTCCAATGAGTTTTTTACTGACAAAGATGCTTAAAAAAATGATAAGCAATAATGTGACTAATTTAAAGGGATAAGAATTATCATATTGAAAAAGATAAGTGTTAGTTCCAGCCACCCGTTTAGCGATTCCCATCATAGAGAAATATTGCCAAGGAATGAAAATACGAATAGGAAATGGTAACGCGCCGATACCTACAAATGACAGGAAGGAACCAATTAAGCCTGTTACCACTGTCACACTTGGCTTTGGATAGATAAAAGCTAAGCAAAGATGTAAACAAGACAGAAAGAGACAAACCAAAAAAGTTGTGAACAAAAAGAGACTCAATGAAACGGGTGTCACACTGACCTGCATGCCTTGAATAATAAATTTCAGAAAAAGCGTTTGAATCAAACTGACAACAAAGGCAAAAATAGCCATCACAGTCAATTTAGCCTTAAAAAGTTGCCAAGGGCTTTCGTTACTGGTTTGCAAGAGTTTAAAAGTTTTGCCTAGATGTTCCAATTCCAGTAGTCTAGACGCTAAAACTGCAATGAAAAGTGGCAAAATAACATCATTCAAGTAAGTCATGGTATAAATGGCATTATAGGCCTCATGTGTTTTAGGTAATTCATATTTGATAACAACGCCACTCCAAATCAAGCCCACTGCTACAATAGCAATCAAAGATAGCAAGAAAGAACGTCTTTTTAATTTGATAAATTCTAATTGTAAATTTAGCATTACAAAACACTTCCTTCCCGTCCTGTCATATCAAGGAAAACATCTTCCAGCGATCGACGAATCATACGAACTTGATAAATATCAACATTATTTTCAACTAAGAGTCGAATAGCAGTGGCTATATTAACTTTATTGTTATCGTTGATAATCAATTTTGGGTCATCATCCAAATTAAAACCATTGAACATTAGTATTCTTTTAGCAGTTACATCATCACTGGTCTCAAACAGATATTTTTCATCTTCTTCAAGGTCAGATAGGTGGCCTTCAAAAAGTAATTGACCATGATTGATAATGCCAACAGTTGTAGCCATCTGTTCAATTTCTGAAAGAATATGGCTAGAAACGATGATAGTCATATCGTATTTTTGTGGTAAAGACTTGATAAGCTCACGAATTTCTTGAATACCGGCAGGGTCTAAACCATTAGTTGGCTCATCCAAAATCAGTAATTTAGGAAATTTAACAATAGCTAACGCAATTCCTAAACGTTGTTTCATGCCTAGTGAATAATTTTTAACTAGCTTGTCTTTTTGATCGAAAAGTCTGACAATCTTTAAGACTTCATCAATATTTCTTTTTGGTAATTTAAGCAATTTTTGGATAATTTCAAGATTTTCATAACCGGTCAAATTAGCATAGTAAGAGGGCTCTTCAATGAGGGAACCTACATTTGAGAGGAGTGATATTTGATTGCTATTAAAGGTTTTGCCAAAGAGCTTAATGGAACCGTGGCTTGGTTGCAACAATCCTAAAAGCATTTTCATAGCAGTACTCTTACCAGCACCATTTGGTCCTAAAAAACCATAAATTTCATTTTTTCTAATATGAATAGAGAGCTGATTAACGGCTACTTCACCTGAAAAATCCTTACTTAATTGGTTGGTTTCAACGATATAATTGTTCATTTGTTTTCTCCTTTAAAAATCTTAGAGTGATGTTATATCCTTTCGCTATTTTCATTATAATGAACCTCCTTTATTTTAACCTGTTCATTACCTTAATTCTTCCTTAATTTTTACTTTAAAGTCCTTGACCAAGGAAGCAATGTGTTATACTAGTCTTGTTGAGGTAATAGTATGAATTATAAAGAAAAGAAGATCTTAATTTTAGACGATAACCCAGAAATTTTAGAAATAGTGCAAGAATCATTGAGCATTGCTGGGTTTAGCAATCTAACAAGTGTACAATCACAAAAAGAAGCTTTGGAGCAATTTGAAGAAAAATCTTTTGATTTAGTTATTTTAGACATTATGCTGCCTGAAGGATCAGGATTTGAAGTTTTAAAGGGCATCCGTAAGACTTCAATGGTTCCTGTTTTGTTTTTGTCGGCAATCTCCGATATAGAAAAACAATATCAGGGCTTTGAGTTAGGGGCAGATGACTATATTATCAAGCCTTTCCGTCCAAGAGATTTGGAGTTGCGTATTCTTTCTATCCTAAAAAGAGCCTATCCCGAAAAGGAAGATACCCTTGTTTTGCCTGCTTGCCAGGTGCATTTTAGCCAAGCCTTGATTACCAAAGGAAAACTAGAGATTCAGCTGACAGCTAAGGAATACAGTATTCTTAAGGTCTTATATGATAATAAGAATCGCATTGTCACTTTTGACCAACTCTTAGAAAAGGTCTGGGGCTTACAATACCAAGGCTATGATAATACCCTAATGGCTCATATTCGTAAGATTCGACAAAAGATTGAAGCCAATCCTTCTAAACCAGAAAGCTTAATAACGGTTAAAGGTTTGGGTTACAAACTAAAGGTGAATTAAATGGATACCGTTAAATTTTTTACTAAGTTATTAACCAGGTATGTTCTATTAATCTTGGCTTTAATCATAGGACTTGTTTTTGTTTATGGTTTGGTTTTCTCAGCCTATTTTAGTTTCTATGGAAAGGAAAAACCGGAACTACTTTACACTAAAATCGCTCAATCGAGTCAAGAGAATAATTTCAATTTTGATAAAAGCAGCAAAATTGAAATGGATAAACAAAATACTTGGGCTATGGTACTGAATCAAGATGGCAATATTGTCCAATCTTATCGTTTACCTCAACAGCTCAAAAGACATTATACCAATGCTGATATAGTGAAATTTTCGCGCTGGTATTTAGAAGATTACCCTGTTTTCTCCTATGTACGTGGTCAGCAAATTTTAGTTTTGGGCTATCCTAAAAAGCATTCCTTAGCAAAATTTAATTTCTATGCTAATACGCAATTTATTAGGAATTTTCTCAGTTTGGGACTTGTTTTCTTGGGTATTATTCTTTTACTTATTTTTATTCTTTTGAGCCGATCAAAGTTGCGTATTAAAAAGGAGATGGAGCCGATTATTACTGCTGTCACTTCTTTATCTCAAGGTCAAAATATCGTTCTTAAAGAAAAGGGAAATTTCTCTGAAATTAAGACGGCTCTCAATGAAACATCTCATATTTTGGAAGAAAGCAACACGATGAAAGAGCAATGGATTAGAGGGGTCAGTCATGATTTACGCAATCCTCTTATGCTCATATCAGGTTATAACAGTCAGTTAGAGCAGCAATATGGCAAAGGAAAGCAGACAGAGGAAATTGAAAATCAGATTCAAACTATGAAAGAAATGATTTCTAATCTCAATATGAGCTACTTATTGGATAACCAAAAGCGTCACTCCGAATTTTCCAATCTTGATTTGGTTGCTGTCCTACGAACAGTAATTGCCGATATATTGAATAATTATGAAACAATTACACTTCATTTTGATTTGCCTGCCGAGACAGTGTTGGTAAAAGGAGAGGTAACTTTATTAGCAAGAGCTTTTAGAAATCTCTTGCTTAATAGTATTATGCACAGCGGCTCTAACCAGATTGATCTGACTTATCAATTATCTGATAATAAAGTGCTCATCGTCATTGCAGATCAAGGAGATATTACAGCTCAAAAAATTACTGAGCTAAATCAAAAATCAACTAATTATGAATCACATGGTATGGGGACAGTTATCACCAAACAAATTATTAAATTACATCAAGGTGAAATTGTTTTTTTAGACAATCATCCAGGATTAAAAGTCACCATTTCTTTACCTTTAGTAAAGGAATAATGACCTGTCTAAGAACAAGCTTACACTTAGAAAACTAACCATTTGGAGCATTGCGACACATTATTTATCTTCTAAATATTTCTAAATGCTATTTTTGGGGCAAAGTATTCTTTCGTCTAATCATCGTAAATTTTTGATAAATAAGTAGCAATACTATTCTATTTATCAAAAATTTTTCTGTTATACGCAAAAAAAGAGTGAACAAATAAAGTTGCACTCTTTTACTGTTAAAATGTTTTGTCAACAACTATATACGAATTACACTAAAAACGCTTTAGATACTGTCAATAATTATGTGTAAACACTCAAGTAGAGTTATGGAGTGCTAATCAAATAAGCTTTCAAGTGTGTCAGAACATTGACCAAACCCTTTATGGATTCGTTGACTTTGCTTGAAATTATAATCTTCAAACAAAGTAACTAAATAACGGTTCAGGGCTTCTTCGGTAGGAAAAAGAACCTTCTTTTTCGTTTGACGTTTAATTTCTTTGTTGAGAGACTCAATGAGGTTTGTCGAATAAATGCTGTGCCAAATTTGGTAGGGAAACTGGAAAAAAGTTAAAAGATTATCCGTATTCTCCAGACTTTCCATGACTTTCCTATACTTTGGCTTCCATTCAGCGATAAAGTCCTCTAAAGCTTGTACTGCCATTTCTAAATTTTCAGCACGATAAATCGTTTTTAATTACCCTAGAATAACCACTCGATTAGATCATTTCACCTTACTAGCCCTTTTCATCAACCCACTACAGTTGACAAAGAGCCTGTAAGCCATCGTCTTTCTCTCTTTCTTACAATTAAGTCACTCTTTACTATCATTTATAACGCTTTTTCAACTAATTGGAAACTAGAAGCAAATACAAAAAAGCCTAGGAATCCCTAGGCCTTCTGTTTATAGATTATTTTCCAAGATAGTATTCTTTTACGACGTTCAATTTTTCGTCGAATTCGAATACCAATGGTGGGAAGTTAGGGATTTCTACACCCATGATTTCATCATCTGACAAGTGTTTGATGTGTTTTACAAGGGCACGGATTGAGTTACCGTGAGCTCCTACGAATACGTTTTTACCATCTTTAAGTGCTGGAGCGATTTTGTCTTCCCAGAATGGAAGGGCACGTTCCAAAGTCACTTTCAAGTTTTCAGCATCTGGAATGACTGAATCGTCAAGTGAAGCGTAACGACGGTCAGTATGCGCTGAGTATTCGTCATCATGAGGCATTGCAGGAGGCAATACATCGTATGAACGGCGCCAGATATGAACTTGCTCATCACCAAATTGTTCAGCAGCTTCAGCTTTGTTTTTACCAGTCAAACCACCGTAGTGACGTTCGTTCAAGCGCCATGATTTTTCAACTGGAACCCACAATTGGTCAGCAGCTTCAAGAGCCAAATTTGTTGTTTTGATCGCACGTTTCAATACTGAAGTGTA
>FLSE01000202.1_pt2 | contig 11118 bp, 11 predicted proteins | sample 1550461 | NCBI WGS metagenome assembly FLSE01 (sample SAMEA4031758, study PRJEB14383) | metagenome | biome: human; feature: oral; material: saliva | place: Philippines | collected 2014 | reverse complement strand
AAGACCACCTGATCGGCGACCTCTCGGGCAAACCCGATCTCGTGAGTGACCACGGCCATCGTCATGCCCGACGCCGCCAGATCCTTCATGACCTGAAGAACCTCGCCGACCAGCTCGGGGTCGAGCGCGGACGTCGGCTCATCGAACAGCATGATCTCCGGATCCATGGCCAGCGCGCGAGCAATCGCGACGCGCTGCTGCTGGCCACCCGAGAGCTCAGCGGGGTAGTGGTCCGCGCGATCCGCCAGCCCCACCCGGTCGAGCAGCTCCAGAGCCTGTGCGCGGGCCTCCTTCTTCGAACGCTTGAGCACCTGAACCGGTGCCTCCATGACGTTCTCCAGAGCCGTCATGTGCGGGAAGAGATTGAAGCGCTGAAACACCATGCCAATGTGGGAGCGTTGCGCCGCAATCACCCTGTCACGGCGCTCGTGCAGGACACCCTTGGAGTCCACACGGTAGCCCAGCAGGTGACCATCGACGTACACACGGCCCGCACTGATGTCCTCCAGCATGTTCAGACAGCGCAGCAGGGTGGACTTACCCGAACCCGAGGGACCCAGGATGACGCACACCTCACCGGCAGCAATATCCAGATCGATGCCGCGCAGCACGTGCAGATCACCGAAAAACTTATGGACTCCGCGCACCGCCACCATGGGCGTCGTGCCGGTCGCCGTCTCCAGATCCGTACCCGTCATGGTGTCACATCCATAAACTTGAGCTTGCCATTCATCTCTTTGTCCTCATCCGAGGCCGTGTCGCCCGAGGCGCTTTGCCCGCCCGTGTTATCGCGCCGCTCGAAGCCCTTCGCGAAGTGCTTCTCGATGATCGACTGGATCCACATGAGCAGACTTGTGATCACCAGATACCAGATGGCCGCGGCGATCAGGAGAGGCACCGGGGCAAACGTCGCCTGGCCGCGCTGACGCGCGATGAACGTCAGCTCCAGCGTGAAGGGGATTGCTGAGACAAGCGACGTGGTCTTGAGCATCGAAATCGTCTCGTTGCCGATCGGTGGGACGATCACGCGCATCGCCTGTGGCAGGATAATCCTGCGGAAGATCGTCGCCCGCGGCATGCCCAGGGCCGTCGCCGCCTCCCACTGGCCCTTCGAGACACTCAGCAGACCGGCACGCATGATCTCTGCCAGGTACGCGCCCTCATTCAGACCCAGACCCAGGAACGCCATCCAGAACGGCGTGAAGTAGGTGGCCGTATCGAAGCTGACCTCCCAGCCGAACATCGAACCCAGGAACGGAACGCCAAACGACAGCGACGGGTAGAGCGTGGGCAGCAGCGACCAGAAGATCAGCTGCGTGTAGATAGGCGTACCCCGGAAGAACCAGATGTAGGCCATTGCCACCCAGCGCAACACCGGGTTGACCGACTGACGCATAATCGCCATCGTGATCGCCAGCACCGTGCCGATCACCATTGCGAGAACCGTCAGGATGATCGTGAAGGCCACGCCCTGCATGAGGGACTGGGAGAACAGCCACTGGAACACGACATTCCACTGGTAGTTCTTGTTGGTGACCAGGCCGTGGATGGCCATTGCCGCGAGGATCGCGACGATGATCGCGCTGACCCACCTCCCCGGCTTGGGAACGGGTTTGGCGTTAATGAGTTCAACGCCGTCTTTCATGGTGTCCATACAAACCTCATTCGGTGGTAGCCGGGTTGAGATCAGCCGTCGTCAGAGCGGCGTCCTGCGCGCCGTAATGGCCCAGGATGTCCTTCAGATAGCCGTTGTCCATCAGGTACTGCATGGCCTTCTGGACCGCCTCGGTCAGCTGGGCGTCGTTCTTGTTGACGGCGATGCCCTGGGGAGCGGACTCGACGACCTCGCCTACCTGCTCCATCTGGCCGCCTGAGAGAGTGACGGTGTAGCCGATGACCGTGGAGTCAGCGAAGGTCGCATCGTACTGCCCTCCGGTGACCTTGGGTGTGATGTCGGTCTGCTGGTCGTGCGGCATGATCGTGATCTTGTCCAAGCCGTCGGCCACGCACTGTGCCGACAGTTCGGTTGCGTAGCCTTCCTGCGCGGTTCCGGTCTGGACGCCGATGGTGGTTCCGCACGGGTTGGTCGGGTCGAAGTTCTTGGGGTTGCCCGCGGCGACACCGAAGGCGGAACCGACCTCGATGTAGGAAATCATGTTGGTCTGTGCTTCACGCTCGGAAGTGATCGTAAAGGAGGAAATACCCACGTCGAACTTGGTGCCCAGCGCGGGAATAATCGTGGGGAACTCCGCGTGGTTTGTGGTGCCGTCGTTCAGACCCATCACCTTAGCGAGCGCCTTGTTGATATCCACGTCGTAGCCCTGCGCGGTCTGCAGATCGTCGGCCAGGAACTCTGCCGGCGCGTAGTCGGCCGAGGCGCCATTGCGCAGGATGCCTCGTGCCTTGACCTCAGCGGGGACCAGGGCGGCGATCTCTTCGTTCGTGGGGATTTGGGAGACGTCGTACGAGGTCGTGGCCGCGCTCGTGCCGGCCGCGCTCGCGCCGGCGTTCGATCCATTGGAGGACGAGGTCGGGTCCGCGCAGGCGGCCAGGGGCAGTACTGCTGCGGCCGCGAGTGCGATGAGAGCGTGTGCCTTCGTGATGGTCATGATGTGCCTTCCGATGGGATGGGGGCCGTGTGCCCGCTGTTGCTATCATTATGCACCTATATGCATAACAATGCATATTATGCGTTGAGTGTCACGTCGTCAGCCGACCGATGGATTGAGCTGGGCGGTGGTAAGTGCCGCGCTGTCTGCGCCGTAGTGAGCCAGGATATCCTTCAGGTAGCCATTATCCATGAGGTACTGCATAGCCTTCTGGACTGCCTCGGTCAGCTCTGCGTCATCCTTGTTGATGGCGATCCCCTGGGGGGCGGATTCAAACGTCTCTCCGAGTTGTTCGATCTTGCCATCTGAACCTGCAGCGGTGTAGCCAATCACGGTCGAATCGGCCAGGGTGGCGTCGTACTGGCCGCTGATGATCTTCGTGGCGATATCGGTTTGCAGCTCGTGTGGCATAACGGTGATCTTCCCCTTTCCGTCAGCTTCGCACTGCTTCGACAGCTCTTCCGCATAGGTTTCCTGTGCGGTGCCTGTTTGAACGGCGACGGTCGTGCCGCAGGGGTTGGAGGTGTCGAAGTTCTTCGGGTTGCCGGTCGCGACGCCCCATGCGGATCCCACATTCAGATAGGAGACCATGTTGACCTGTTGCTCTCGCTCCGAGGTGATCGTGAAGGAGGAGAGGCCGACATCGAACTTCGTGCCAAGGGCGGGGATAATCGTGGGGAATTCGGCGTGATGCGTGCTGCCCTCCTTGAGGCCCATCACCTTGGCCAGTGCCTTGTTGATGTCGATGTCGTAGCCGACGGGGGTTTGTCCGTCGGTGGCCATGTACTCGGCCGGAGCGTAACCCGTCGAAGCGCCGTTGCGCAGTGTTCCCCGTTTCTTGACATCCTCCGGAACCAGCGCGGCGATGTCGGCGTCGGTGGGGATCTGGGAGACATCGTAGGCCGTGGTGTTCGATGAGGCAGCGACGTTGCTCTGCGCGCCGCTTGTCGAGTTTGTCATCGGGTCGGCGCAGGCGGTGAGAGCGACCGCCGTCGTCGCCATGGTTAGGGCTGCGAGAATCTTCGTTGTGTGCATGGTTATGTTCCTTGGTATCTGTATTGCTGGCGGTCAGTGATACTGTTTATGCAAACAGACGCATACTATGCATGTCCATCGAGTCTCACATCCTGGATGCAAAAGTGGGCGAGCACATAGTGCTCGCCCACTTGACTGTGTGACTCAGTTGCCGCGCAGTCCGCGCCTCGACGTGCCGCGGACCCTCAGCGGATCGATGCCCTTAGGGATCGGCGGCTCGCCCGAACGTAGTGCATTGATGCGCGCTGACACCTGGGGGACCTCCTCGGCCGTGAGGACATTCTTTAGCTTACGCAGCGCGCTCTGCAGGTCCTTGAGGGGAATCTGCCCCTCGTCGCGGCCAACCTGGATCTGGTGGACGGGAACGTTACGCATGATCTTGGTGATGCGCTTGGACTCTGCGGACAGCAGTGGGCGCACACGAGAGGCCGGACCCTCAGAGATGAGAACGACGCCGGGGCGACCGACGATGCGCCACACAAGATCCTGTTCGCGCGTGAAAGCGACGGGCTGCTCGGGGATAATCCAGCCGCGCTGAATCTGTGAGAGCGCAACCTTGACGGCACCGGTGGTTTCCTCGACCTGTGCGTACAGCGCGCGGCGTGCCAGGAAGCTGAGAAGGGCAAGTGCCGCGGTGATGGACCCCATGATGCCGACAATGAGCCAGCCAATCCAGGAGGTGTTCGTCAGGAACGCCAACAGCATGAACGCGGCGATGACGAGTGCGGCGGTTCCCAGGAGCATCCACGGGAGTGCCGGATATGTGCGTGCGGTCAGTCGGTATGCGTCGAGGATGTTCTGATAGAAGCGCCTCTTCGCGGGGGGATTCTTTTCACTCATAGCATCTCCATTCTACGTGCATACACCCTGAGAAAGTCCACGCGTCCGACCTGGCACTATGTGAGATGAGTTGCATCACATTCTGCGAATTTAGACAATATCACCATGAATATAGGCGGATACGAGATCGGTCAGGTGTTCCACGTCGGCGCGCGCGGCCCCCTGTGGAGGACGCGTTCGAGTGACGGTGAAGCGCTTCTTGCCCTGCGCTCCTCCGACGATGGGGAGCGTTTGCTCGACCGGTGGAAGGCGTGGGCGTCTGTTTCCTCCCGGCACGTCGTTGCCCTGCGTGACGTCGTGCGCTCAGATGATGGGCGGTGGGCCATCGTTCAGGACTTCGTTCCCGGACGTCCACTCGATGTTGAGATTGGATCAGCCGACCTACGTCCGAAGGCTACGCGACGTCAGATTGTCGAAGGGATCGCCGCCGGCATGAGCGCCCTGCACGGCGCAGGTATCGTGCATGGAGACCTGACGCCCGCGAACATCATCGTGACGCCACAAGGACGAGCGGTCATTATCGACATAATCGATGAGATCGGGCCTGGAGCGGGAACTCCCGGGTGGAGCCTCGAGACGTCGGGTATGGAGGGGGATCGGCAGTGCCTGCGCCGTATCGCGTCGCTCCTTCAGATGGACGAGGTCCTGGCTGAGTTGGGCTTCGACGAGCTGGCTGCGACCGTCGGATCGGGAGCAACGCCGCTTGTCTGTGACCCGGTAGAGCATGTGATTGCGCGCGAACCCGTCGACCCTGAACGAGTGATTGCCGACCTACGAGCGGCAGCCCTGCGTGAGGACACACTCACCGAGGATGAGGTGCGCGCGTCGCACATGCGGCGCGGCGCTGCATCCTCGGACAGCTCTCGGTCTCCTCGCCGTAAAGGATTGGCCGCGTTGATCGTCGCGTGCTCCGTCATTGTTGCCTTGGGAGCGACGGTTGCCGTGTACGGGGCTTGGGCATCCGCGCGAATGTCGCAGCCTTCGCAGGTGCCACCTGCCACGACGCCGACCGAAGATACGCCAGTTGGACTCTGCGATCCCACGGCTGCCGCCGACCTCATCAATTCAGCGATTCAGGCGCGCGACCAAGCGATGAAAGACGGGGATGCGTCAACGCTCGATGCCGTACTCGGCGGTGAACTGCTCACGGAAGACGCTCAGCGCATCGAGGATATGCGCGCAGGTGGCGTGCAGGTGCGCGCCCTGTCGTCGAGTGTCCAGAACGTCGCCATCGTCTCATGCAAACCCGATGCCGTGGACGCGCGTGTGACCCTGCTCGTATCGGAAGCTGAAACGTGCACGGCCAGTGGCTGCAACCTGTATGGTGCGCCGTATTCCACCTACCTGGATGTGCGTGTTGATCCGATCTCGGGCAAGGTCGTCTCCGCGACGCTCACACACGCATCGACTGAGGATGCCACGCAGTCGGGCAAATAGACGCATTGTGGTGCATGTGCTGATGGGGTGGGTCCGCGGACCCACCCCATCAGCACATTGACAGGCGGATTAGAGAGCCAGGTCGGCCTCAAACTCGCCGACTTCGAGGCGCTTCTTCACATCCATGAGGAAGCGAGAAGCGTCTGCGCCGTCAACCAAGCGGTGATCGTAGGACAGCGACAGGTAGACCATCGAGCGGATCGCGATGACGTCTGCGCCGTCGATACCCTTCATCACGACGGGACGCTTGACGATCGTGCCGACACCCATGATCGCGGTCTCGGGCATGTTCAGGACGGGTGTGTCGAAAAGGGCACCGCCGGAACCGGTGTTCGTGACCGTGAAGGTAGAGCCAGACAGCTCGTCGGGACCGATCTTGGAGTCGCGCGTGCGCGCCGCCAGGTCATTGATAGACGCTGCGATACCCGGGATGTCCTTCTCGCCCGCATTCTTGATGACGGGCACGAGCAGGCCACGCGGCGTGTCAACAGCGATGCCCACGTGCTCGTAATCGAAGTACGTGACCTCCTTGTCGTTGATGGTCGCGTTGATCTTCGGGTGGTAGGCCAGAGCCTCCGTCGCAGCCTTCACAAAGAAGGGCAGGAAGGTGAGCTTCGTGCCGTGCTTGGCCAGGAACGCGTCCTTCGAGCGAGCGCGAAGCGCAGCAACCTTGGTGACGTCGACCTCAATGACAGTGGTCAGCTGGGCGGCGGTCTGCAGCGACTCCACCATGCGGCGGGCGATCGTCTGACGCAGACGCGACATCTTCTCGGTCGTGCCACGCAGCGGCGAGGGCTCGCGGACAGCTTCGACCTTTGCGGCGGGAGCCGGAGCCGGAGCAGGTGCGGCGGCAGCAGCACGAGCGGCTGCGGCGGCGGCCTCAACATCCTCGCGGCGCACGCGGCCACCGACGCCGGTGCCCGACACAGTGGCCAGGTCAACGCCGAGGTCGCGGGCAAGCTTACGCACGATCGGTGTCACGTAGACGCTGCCGGTTGCGGTGGCCGGCGTCGCAACGACGGGAGCGCCAGTTGCGGCGGCAGCCAGAGTCGACGCGTTCGGGAACGGATCGACGGGAGCGACAGGAGCAGCCGGAGCGGCCGGAGCCGGGGGAGCGGCCGGAGCAGCAGGGGCGGCCGGAGCGACAGGAGCAGCCGGAGCAGCGGCAACAGCAGGGGCCGCCGATGGAGCAGTCTCGGAGATGATCGCGACGACCGTGCCGACCTCGACGGTCTCGTCCTCGGGCACGCGGATCTCCGCGAGGAAACCTGCGACGGGAGCAGGGACCTCGGAGTCAACCTTGTCGGTGGAGACCTCAAGCAGCGGCTCGTCGGCATCGATGGCGTCGCCCACGGCCTTCAGCCACGTGGTGACGGTGCCCTCGGTGACGGACTCGCCCAGAGCGGGCATGCGTACCTCGGTGCCCTGAGCGGGCGCGGTGGCAGGAGTAGCCGGAGCAGCTGCCACGGGAGCCGCCGGAGCGGGAGCTGCCGGGGCGGCGGCAGGAGCAGCAGCGGGGGCCGAGGCCTCGGACGCGTCGCCAATGCGCGCGATCTCGGTGCCGACCTCGACGGTCTCATCCTCGGGAACCAGGATCTCGAGGAGGACGCCGGCGACGGGGGAAGGAACCTCGGAGTCAACCTTGTCGGTGGACACCTCAACGATGGGCTCGTCGAGTTCGACGGTATCGCCGACCTGCTTGAGCCACGTCGTAACGGTGCCCTCGGTGACGGACTCGCCCAGAGCGGGCATAGTCACTGACGTTGCCATGTGTGTTCTCCTAATAAAAGCTGTATCAGTTGTGGACGTGAAGGGGCTTGCCGGCCAGCGTCATAGCTGCCTCGCCGAGCGACTCGTTCTGGCTCGGGTGCGCGTGGATCAGGGACGCGACGTCCGAGGGGTACGCCTCCCAGTTCACCATGAGTTCGCCCTCGCCAATCTGCTCCCCGATGCGCGCGCCGATACCGTGGAAGCCCACGATCGGACCGCCCTCAACCGAGACCAGCTTGATGAGACCCGACGTTGCCAGGATAGACGACTTTCCATTGCCGGCGAGGTTGTACTCGACCGTGCGCACCTGATCGCCGTACTTCTCGCGGGCCTGCTTCTCCGTCATGCCGACCGAGGCAATTTCAGGTTCGCAGAAGGTCACGCGCGGGATGTCGATGTCAGCCTGCATCGTCGGGTTCAGGCCGGCGATCTCTTCGGCGACGAAGATGCCCTGCATGAAGCCACGGTGGGCCAGCTGGAGGCCGGGGACGATGTCGCCAACCGCGTAGATGTTGCCCACGCCGGTGTGCAGACGATCATTCGTGATGACAAAGCCGCGATCCAACGTGATGCCGACTTGCTCGTAGCCCAGGCCTTCGGTGACGGGGCCGCGGCCAACGGCGACCAGGAGAACGTCGGCGTCGAACGCCTTGCCGTCCTCGGTGGTCACGTGTACGCCCTGATCGGACTGTGTCGCGGAGGCAAAACGGGTCTTCGTGTGGAACTTGATGCCGCGCTTGCGGTAGGCGCGCTCGAGCTGCTTGGAGATGGCCTCGTCCTCGTTGTTGGCGAGGTGGGGCAGGGCTTCGATGATCGTGACCTCGGCACCGAAGCTACGCCACACGGAGGCAAACTCGAGGCCGATGACGCCGCCGCCGAGGATCACGACAGAGGAGGGAACCCAGTCCATCTGGAGCGCCTGATCGGAGGAGATCACGCGGCCACCGATCTCGAGGCCGGGGATCGAACGCGAGTAGGAGCCGGTGGCCAGGACGATGTTGCGGCCGGTGATGCGCTGGCCGCCCACCTCGACGGTGTTGGCGTCAGCGAGGCGACCCCAGCCGGAGATGAGTTCAACCTTGCGGGACTTGAGAAGCCCCTGCAGGCCCTTGTAGAGGCCAGCAATGACCGAGTCACGGTACTTGCCGACCTGGGCCATGTCGATACCGTTGAAGGTGGAATTGACGCCGAACTTCGCGGACTCGCGCACGGCCTCGGCCGTCTCGGCGGCATGCAGGTACGCCTTCGTCGGGATGCAACCGCGGTGCAGACAGGTGCCGCCCACCTTATCGCCGTCGATAAGGGCGACTGTCATGCCGAGCTGCGCCGCGCGCAGGGCAGTCGCATAGCCGCCGGAACCCGCCCCCAGAATGACAATGTCGTAGGTCGATTCGCTCAAGGTAGATAACTCCTCGTTGATGAGCTTAATGCTCAGATGGTTGTTTTCATGACGGGCCTCACGGTCCATATAGGCCCATTGTCCCACGTTTGTGTGACGCTGTCCCACAGGTCGGTGGGGCGGCTTGGTGCATCGGGCCACACGCATCGCATTCCTCGCGTTGTCATGCGGAACGCGGTGCGACACAACGGACCTGTCGGTAGGATCAAAGCGTGCATGAACAAGACGCGACTCCTGATGTTGGCGACGCTCGCGATAAGCGCCCTCCCTCCCTGGGGCTTGGGCGCATTATCATTGCGTTGTTTTGGCTCCTGGGGGCCTGGATTTTTGTAACGGCTATCGTCGATCTCTTCCATGGGCAGGGCAAGCCTTGGGGTCCGCAGATCGTTGCACTCCTGGCGGGCGTCGACTACCTCGTCGCCGCGACGGCCCTGACCCACAATGGCAAGCGCATGCGACAGGTTGGCTGGGTGAGCATCGGTCTGTCGATCGCCGTGCCGATCATCCTGTGGGTTGCTTCCCTCGGCTTGGACGAACTCAACGTTGCGCGCTCGGCGTGGACCGGCATGGGCGCGGACTTCTACTATCTGCCGTTACTCGTCTCCCTTATTGGGGTCGTGTGGATGTGGCGTTCGAATCCGCGCAGGATCGTGTCGCTCGCCGAACAGGTTGAGCGCTCGAGTTCGCCGTGGAAGGGGCACTGACCACAGTCTCGTCCCTGAGGTGATCGCGCGTCACGAGGCCCGGCGGAGTAATCCGACCCGGGCCTCGTTCCTGTCTGCGGTTTCTTGTCTGCCAGCGGCTAGACGCCGCCCGGGAAGCCCAGCTGACGCCACGCCTCGTACAGGACGATCGATGCTGAATTGGCCAAGTTGAGTGAACGCACGCCCTCGCGCATGTGGATGCGAATGCGTTTCTCTACGCGCGGGTGGCTCATCGCCTCCTCGGACAGGCCCACCGATTCGCGCCCAAATAGCAGGCCGTCGCCATCCGCGTAGGACACGTCCGAATACATGGCGCTCGCATGCCCCGTCAACGCCCACACGCGTCCCGGAACCTGCGCGAGCGCGTCGTCCAGGGATTCATGCACCATGACGTGCGCGAGGTCGTGGTAATCCAGCCCCGCACGGCGCAGCTTCGCATCGTCCATGTCGAAGCCCAGCGGCTTCACGAGGTGCAGCATGGACCCCGTGCAGGCCGACAGGCGGATTGCCGCACCCGTGTTACCGGGGATCTCCGGCTCCCAGAAAATGATGTGCAGCATGTCCTCAGGCCTGGTGTGTGACGGTCAGGGTGGCGCGCGCAATCGTGTGCTCGAGCGCCGCGAACGAGGCCATGGCGGGTGTCGCGTCGTCATCGAGGCCCAGGGTGTCCACGTCGAGGGCGTGCACCGTGAAAATGTAGCGGTGTGGGCGGTCACCGGCGGGCGGCGCGGCACCGAAATAGGAGGCCTCGCCCGCATCACCGCGCAGGTGGAATGCGGGACCGTCGAGGGTTAGGTCGGATGCGCCGGCACCCTCGTCCAGGTGCGTCATCGATGCGGGGATATCCAGGATCGCCCAATGCCACCAGCCCGAGGGGATCGGGGCGTCTGGGTCGAAGCAGGTCAGCATGAAGCTTGCCGTGCCCTCCGGGAACCCCTCCCACGCCAGGTCGGGGGAGAGTGAGCCTCCGCGCGCGGTGGCCGCCTCCGGCATCGGTGTGCCGTCGGTAAGGGTGGACGAGGTTAGGGTGAAGCTGGGCAGATCGATTCCCTCGAAGGGGGCGGGTGCTGGGGGGCGAGTATCGATGTTCATGTGTGCTCCTTTTCTCTCCTCTCCATTGTTGCGTATGAGATGGGGAACGTGCGCTCGGGACGCAGGTGTGTGAGCGGGGTTCTACACTTCCCGTATCGAACAGATGTTCTATATGTGTTGGGGAAGGAGGAGAGGTGTCCAACGCGCGCGTGCGCCTGCGTAAGGCCCGCGAGGCCTTGAGTCGCGCCGAAAATTCGGTCGGTCTGCGTGGTCGACTCGACGTCGAGGAGAG
>FLSE01347839.1_pt1 | contig 11129 bp, 7 predicted proteins | sample 1550461 | NCBI WGS metagenome assembly FLSE01 (sample SAMEA4031758, study PRJEB14383) | metagenome | biome: human; feature: oral; material: saliva | place: Philippines | collected 2014 | reverse complement strand
CAAAAGTGCAGTACCATCGGCGCGAAGAGTCTTAGCTTCTGGGTTCGGAATGGAGCCAGGCGTTTCCCTCTTGCTATAATCACCGGAAAGTGGAGGCGAGGGGACTCGAACCCCTAACCCTCTGCTTGCAAAGCAGATGCGCTACCAATTGCGCCACGCCCCCGCTTCAGCGGAAACCACTGTTTAGTTATTTCCAGGCCTTGATAACCTCGTTGTTCTGACGCTTTATTAGTGTCATCACAACAACACTCGAAAGAGCGATAATCAGAAAAACTTTCTTCATCTCTGCCTTTCACAGTGCGGAGTGGGCGTACCAAGAATCGAACTTGGGACCTCTTCGTTATCAGCGAAGCGCTCTAACCGTCTGAGCTATACGCCCTCCCTCTGCGGAATTTCTTCCGTAGAACGAGATATAACTATACAGGCGTTTAGAGGGAACGCCAAATCAAAATGATATGTTATGCATCACATATGCGTGAAGGGGTTCAGCATCAAGATAGGACACACCACCAAAGCCCCCGCAGAACCCAGAAAAGATAGCGCGAAAAAGGGCGGCACCGCCTCCGCACGGAGACGATACCGCCCAATTCAAACTCATAGTCGAGCGCTCTTAAGACTCGTCGCTCAGAGTCAGGGTCACGCCACCCACCAGCTTTGCAGCCAGGTTGTACAGGATAGCAGCAATCATACCCAGCAGGGTGAAGACCACGGTGTTCACCACGGCAAAAATCGTGGTTACCAGAGCCACCTGCCCCAGCGAAATCATCTGCGAGATATCCACGGTGGTCGAACCGGTACCCAGCGAGCTAATCAGCTGGTTTACACCGGTAAAGGCACCCGAAGCCTGCAGGAACAGCCACAGAATCACCGAGGCCACGACGGTCACGATACCCAGAGCAATCGACAGCAGGAAGATCAGCTTTGCTACCGACCAGGTATCGACCTTCTGCACCACCAGGCGCGCGCGACGAATCTTCGAACGAGGCGCGGGGCGCACCAGCTGGCGACGCGAACCCGTCGGACGCTTAGCATTCACCGGACGCTTGCCGGCAGGACGCTTAGCGGCTCCGGGACGGGCCTGACCTGAACGTGCCTGAGCCGGGCGGCGGGCACCGGACTTAGGGGCCCCCTTCTTTGACGCACCAGCTGCTGCCGAACGCTGCGCTGACGCGGAAGAGGAGCTCGCGGGAGTGCTGCTCATTAGTTACCTCCAGTAGCGGTGAGGTCGGCAGCCGCCGCTTCACCCTCGTTATCCGTGCCGGGAGCCGCAGAAGTATCGTCTGCCGCCTCGGCATTCTCAGTGTTTTCATCATCGCTGTCGTCCAGCTGACGATCCTGGTTACGGGCTACACCGATAATCGAATCGCCCTCACCGGGCTTTGCGAAGATAACACCCATGGTATCGCGTCCCTTCGCGGGAACCTCATTCACATTCGAACGAACAACCTTGCCGCTGGACATCACGACCAGGACCTCGTCCTCTTCGTCCACGATGAGGCCACCCACCAGGGCGCCACGATCCTCCACAAGCTTAGCAACCTTAATGCCAAAACCGTTACGACCCTGAACGCGATATTCATCCACGCTCGTGCGCTTCGCGTAGCCACCCTCGGTCACCACGAAGACGTAGGAGCCCTCGGTGACCACGTTGGCAGAAATCAGCTCGTCACCATCGCGGAACTTCATACCGGTCACACCGGAAGTCGAGCGACCCATGGGGCGCAACGAAGCGTCATCCGCGTGGAAGCGCAGGGACATACCGTTACGAGAAACCAGCAGGATGTCATCGGCAGCCGAAACGGTGAAGGCCGAAACAACCTCGTCGCCCTCGCGCAGGTTGATGGCGATCAGGCCCGCGGTACGGTTCGTGTCGTAATCGCTCAGGCGGCTCTTCTTCACCATGCCGCCACGGGTTGCCAGCACCAGGTACTCAGCGTCCTCGTAGCTCTTGAGCTCCATCACCTGGGCGATATGCTCGCCACCCTGGAACTCCAGCAGGTTCGCAATGTGCTGACCCTTCGCGTCGCGGCCGGCTTCCTGCAACTCGTAGCCCTTCGCGCGGTACACACGGCCCAGGTTCGTGAAGAACAGAATCCAGCTGTGCGTGGTAGTCACGAAGAAGTGCTCCACCACGTCATCGCCACGCAGGGAGGCGCCCTTAATGCCCTTACCGCCGCGGTGCTGGCTACGGTACTGATCACTGCGGGTGCGCTTGATGTAGCCGCCGCGAGTAATCGTCACCACGACCTCCTCCTCGGGGATGAGGTCTTCCATCGACATGTCGCCGTTGTAGCCGTACATAATCTGGGTGCGACGGTCATCGCCGTAGCGGTTCACAATCTCGCCCAGCTCCTCAGAGATAATCTCGCGCTGGCGAGTCTCGGAAGCAATAATCGCGTTGTACTCGGCGATCATGCGCATCAGCTCGTCGTGGCGGTCCTGAATCTTCTGGCGCTCCAGAGCGGCCAAACGACGCAGCTGCATGTTCAGGATGGCCTGAGCCTGAGCCTCATCAATCTGCAGGAACTCCATCAGGCCGCTACGCGCCTCATCAGCGGTGGGGGAGCGGCGAATCAGGGCAATAACCTCATCCAGAGCATCCAGAGCCTTCAGCAGACCGCGCAGGATGTGCGCCTCTTCCTCCGCCTGACGCAGACGGTAACGGGTACGACGAACGATAACGTCCATCTGGTGGTCCACCCAGTGACGCACAAACGCGTCCAGGGACAGGGTACGCGGCACGCCATCCACAATGGCGAGCATATTCGCGGAGAAGTTCTCCTGCAGCTGGGTGTGCTTGTACAGGTTGTTCAGCACAACCTTCGGGGAAGCATCACGCTTGAGCACAATCACCAGACGCTGACCGGTACGGCCCGAAGTCTCGTCGCGCAGGTCGGCGATACCGGTGACCTTGCCGTCCTTGATGAGCTCGGCAATCTTGATGGCCAGGTTATCCGGGTTCGCCTGGTACGGCAGCTCGGTAACCACCAGGCAGGTGCGTCCGTGGATTTCCTCGACGTTGACCACGGCACGCATGGTAATCGAACCACGGCCGGTGCGGTACGCATCCTCAATACCCTTGGTGCCCAGAATCTGCGCACCGGTCGGGAAATCCGGGCCCTTGATGCGAGCCATCAGAGCGTTCAGCAGCTCTTCGTTGGTGGCGTGCGGGTTCTTCAGGAACCACTCCACACCCTCGGCCACCTCGCGTAGGTTGTGCGGGGGAATGTTGGTCGCCATACCCACGGCGATACCCGAGGAGCCGTTAACCAGCAGGTTCGGGATGCGAGAGGGCAGAACGGTCGGCTCGAGAGACTTGCCGTCATAGTTGGGCTGGAAATCAACGGTGTCCTCGTTGATGTCGCGCACCATCTCCAGGGCGATGGGGGCCATCTTCGTCTCGGTGTATCGGGGAGCCGCTGCGCCATCGTTACCGGGGGAGCCAAAGTTGCCCTGTCCCAGCGCCAGCGGGTAGCGCATAATCCAGCTCTGAATCAGACGCACGAGGGTGTCGTAGATGGCGCTATCGCCGTGGGGGTGGAACTGACCCATGACGTCGCCGACCACGCGGGCGCACTTGTTGAAGGCGCGGTCCGGGCGGTAACCGCCGTCGTACATTGCGTAGATGACGCGACGGTGCACGGGCTTGAGGCCGTCACGGACATCCGGCAGGGCACGACCGATGATGACGGCCATCGCGTAGTCCAGGTAGGAGCGCTGCATTTCAGTTTGCAGGTCCACCTGTTCAATGTGGCCGTGGTGGTCCACGATCTCGGTGTCACCGGCGCTGACGACGTCAGCTCCGGTCACTTCGTTCTGCTGTTCTTCGCTCATTATTTCCCTCAATAAATCACTCGGTTACATAACCCATTCCACATATTCCCCAAAAGAAATATGCCGTGCGGGTTAGATATCGAGGAATCGGATGTCCTTTGCGTTCTGCTGGATAAACTCGCGGCGGGCCTCAACGTCCTCCCCCATAAGCACCGAGAAGATCTGGTCCGCGGCAGCCGCGTCCTCCATCTTCACCTGCAGCAGGGTACGGCGCGCCGGATCCATGGTGGTGTCCCACAGCTCGGTGTAGTCCATCTCGCCCAGACCCTTGTAACGCTGAATACCGTTGTCCTTGGGCAGACGCTGGTTATTCGCCAAACCACGTGCCAGAGCCTCGTCGCGCTCTGCATCGGAGTAGACGTAATCGTGCGGAGCGTTAGACCACTTGATGCGGTACAGCGGCGGCTGAGCCAGGTACACGTAACCGGCCTCAATCAGCGGGCGCATGAAGCGGAAGAGCAGGGTCAGCAGCAGGGTCGTGATGTGCTGGCCGTCCACGTCCGCATCGGCCATGAGCACGATCTTGTGGTAGCGAGCCTTTTCGATATTGAAATCATCACCGATGCCAGTGCCGAAGGCGGTAATCATCGCCTGAATTTCGGCGTTCGACAGGGCGCGGTCCAGGCGAGCGCGCTCAACGTTCAGGATCTTACCGCGCAGCGGCAGAATAGCCTGGGTGTTCGGGTTACGACCCTGAACCGCCGAACCACCCGCGGAGTCACCCTCCACCAGGTAAATCTCAGAGATCGACGGGTCCTTCGAGGAACAGTCCTTGAGCTTACCGGGCATGGAGCTGGTCTCCAGCAGGCCCTTGCGGCGGGTCGTCTCACGGGCCTTGCGGGCGGCGATACGCGCCTGGGCGGCGGTAATCGCGCGACGCACGATGTCCTTGGCCACGGCGGGGTTACGGTCGAACCAGTCGCTCAGGTGATCGTTCACCTCGCGCTGGGTGAAGGACTTCGCCTCCGAGTTACCCAGCTTGGTCTTCGTCTGGCCCTCGAACTGCGGCTCGGAAATCTTAATCGAGATGACCGCGGTCAGGCCCTCACGCACGTCTTCACCAGTGAGGTTATCGTCCTTATCGCGCAACAGCTTGTTGTCGCGAGCGTAACGGTTCACCAGGGAGGTCAGCGCGGCACGGAAACCCTCTTCATGGGTGCCGCCCTCGTGGGTGTTAATCGTGTTTGCGTAGGAGTAGACGGATTCCTTGTACGCACCGGTCCACTGCATGGCCACTTCCAGGCTCATGTTACGGTCAGAGTCCTCGGATTCGAAGGAGACAATCTCTTCGTTCACGATGGTCTTCGCGCCGGCGTTCAGGAAGTGCACGTAGTCAAACAGGCCGTTGTCGTAACGGTAAGTGACGGTCATGAAACCATCAGCGTTCGCATGCACGCGGTTGAGAGTGTTTTCCTTCTCCTCTTCGGCAACCTCGTCACCGGTGAACTTCTCGCGCTCATCGGTCAGGGTGATGGTCAGGCCCTTATTCAGGAAGGCCATCTGTTGGAAGCGAGCGCGCAGGGTCTCAAAATCGAACTCGACAGTCTCGAAAATCTCGGGATCCGGATAGAAGGTCTGAATCGTGCCGGTCTTATCGGAGGGCTCGCCGCGACGCAGGGGACCGTCGGGCACGCCACCGTTGGAGAAGGAGATATGCCACGCGTAGCCCTGGCGGTGCACCTCGGTAATCACGCGGGTCGATAGGGCGTTCACCACGGAGATACCCACGCCGTGCAGACCACCGGAGACCGAGTAGCCGCCGCCGCCAAACTTACCGCCGGCGTGCAGCACGGTCATGACGACCTCGACGGTGGACTTGTGCTCGGTGGGGTGCTCATCCACGGGAATACCGCGACCGTCATCCTTGACGCGCACCGCGCCATCGGCCTGGATGGTCACGTCGATTTCGGAGGCGTAACCAGCGAGCGCTTCGTCCACGGAGTTATCAACGACCTCGTAGACCAGGTGGTGCAGACCGCGCTCGGTGGTCGAGCCGATGTACATGCCGGGGCGTTTACGAACCGCCTCCAAGCCTTCCAGCACGGTGATGTCGGACGCACCGTATTCATGGGGCTGTTCAGGTGCCACGAGGGGAAACTCCTTGGGTAAGCCGGACACCGGCAGGGAGCCACGAACACTGCCGAGGGTAGCCTAGAACGCCTCGGCGCGGCGCGTGAAGCGCCTTCGGGGACTCGCGGTGCCGGCGGCGCCCGGGTGGGCGCACTTTACGCATTGTCCCTTTTATTTTACCGAGCAAGGGGGTATTAAAGCCATCCAGCGCGCCATTTTTTGGGCAATTCACCCATATTCCACCCCCTCAAACGCCCGTAATGGCCCCTGAGAGACGCTCAACCCCCTCCCCGGTGAGGGGGGATACACCTCGGTTATGCGGCCGGGATGCGGGCACTTCCGAGGTTTTGCTTCTTCAAGCGGTCCGGTTTCGAGGCAAAAATTCGTTCCGCACGCATCACCGGCTCTCCTACCCGTAGGTATCGCGCACTCCGCGCATCCCGGAGGCGCGACGATACCCGCGCTGGCTCCATCGGCCGTTGTTCGGACCCAGGATTCGTACCTGCGCCACCACGCTCTCGCCAAGCTCTCGGCGGAAGAGCTCGATAAGCTGCCCGTGCATCAGGCGCAGCTGAGTGGCCCAGGCGGTGGAGTCGCACTGCACCTGAACGATAGAGTTCTCGAAGCTGAGAGGTTTGGTGTGCGCGGCAATTTCGGGACCAACGAGTTCAGCCCAGCGGGCCAGCACGCTCGAGACGGCCACGGGCTCTTTCCAGCCTCGGGACCGAATCAGCGCGCTCACGATACCCCCGAGCGGCTTGGGATCGCGGGAGCTTTCACCGGGGCCGCTGTACCCACCCATGACGCGGGGATCCCACCCCTGTGCGCGTTCGCGACGCTTTTTGGTGGCAGTTCCGGACATCGCGGCACCGAACTCTCGCATAATCTTTCGCGCCGAGAAAGCGTTGAGGGGCGCCTCGCCGCGTTCCTGGGCGGCCACGCGCATACGAGTCAGCAGGGCCGCGGGAGCGTCCACCTCGTCTCGGTAAAATTCACCGAAGCCATCGACCTCGCCGCCGGATGTTTCACATGAAACAGTGCTGTTGAGCTCACGGGCGTCAGGGGCCGGGGAAGGCATCGGCAAGGAATCGCCAAAGGGTGCAGTGAGGGGGACGGAATCCTCTCCGGGACGGTTACTCATGATCCCCACCGGCAATAGGATTCTCAGCTAACGTTTCGCCGCTCTCCTTGGCGAGGGTCTCACCGGTGCTTCCTTCTGCGTTCCCACCGCGAGTGCCGGGCGACGGTACGTACTCCGCATGTCCTGGAGTTACAGACACCAAGCGGTATTCGCCCAGCTCCTCCGGAATATCCGTGAGTACGGCGCACGTAATGAGCACCTGCTCCGCCGCGGCAACCATAGCGCCCAGGCGGTGGCGACGCGCCGAATCGAGCTCGGCGAAGACATCGTCAAGAATCAGGATGGGGGAGGCACCCGGTGAAGAATCGTCCTCCACATGAACAAACCACGAAGCCAACTTCATGGCCAGGGCAAACGACCAGCTCTCACCGTGCGAGGCAAAATGCTTAACCGGAAGGCCGCCCAGCAGCAGGGTCACGTCCTCACGGTGCGGCCCCACCAGCGTCACGCCGCGCTCAATTTCCTCGGCGCGACGCTCGGCGAAACCGCGCAGAAGCGCCTCCTTCAGGTCCTTGATGCTCATGAGGGCCGCATGTTCGAGAGAGCGCTCGCCCATGCTCGCAAAGACGGAGGATTCGTAGGTAAACCCCACGTCCTTAGAACCGTCCGTCAGCCCCGCATAGGCGCGACGCAGCTGGGGGAGTAGGCGCTGCAACAGACGGAAACGCGCGGAGAGCAGTTGCGCCCCCATCAGGGCAAGCTGGCCATCCCACACCGCGAGAGTACTCAGCGCGTTCTCGTCGCGAGCGCGGCGCTGCATCGATTTGAGCAGCGAATTACGCTGCCGCAAAATCCGCTCGTACTCACTACGGTACCCCGCCACCACGGGGCGCAGGGAGACGGCCAGCTCATCCACAAATCGACGACGACCGGCGGGATCGCCCTTCACCAATTGCAGGTCCTCGGGGGAAAACAGCACCGTGCGAGCAATACCCAGAGCTTCCTTAGCGCGCACCGGGGCAGCCCGGTTAATGCGCACGCGATTCGCCTGACCGGGAGCCACCTCAAACTCGGTCACGGTCTGCTGCGAACCGCGCACAGTGCGGGTGCGGATGTAGGCTCGGGCGGCGCCCACGCGCACCAGCGGACCATCGTGGCTCACCCGGTGCGAAGAGAGGGCCGCCGCATACTCAATGGCCTCTACGATATTCGTTTTTCCCACGCCATTCGAGCCCAGAAAAACCGTCACCCCGGCCGATAGAGGCAGGTTGAGCAGCGCGTAGGTGCGGTAATCCAACAGCGAGATGTGGTCGATGTACACCGGACGGCTCCTTTCATGCGGTTCGGTTGGACGGTTCGGTCGAGGAGAGGATAGGCGCGGACGGGGAAAGCACAGCCCCGCGAGCCTTCCCTGGGCAGAGCCTCGGGAGGCGCGCGGGGCGGCAAGCTACTAGTTCGAGGGCAGACGCACCGGCATCAGCAGGTAGCGGTAGTTGCGGTCATCCTCAGCCAGCGGCTCGTCCTGGCCCGAAATCACGGCGGGCTTGGGCGCGTCGGTGAAGGAGAAACGCACAAACTCGGTGCCGAACACCTTCAGACCGTCCAGCAGGTAGGAGGGGTTGTACGCCACGGTGATGTCGTCGCCGGAGAGGTGAGCCTGCAGGGTTTCGGAGGCCTGAGCCTCGTCGCCGCGGCCCGCATCGATGGCAACCGAACCCTGGGTGAACTTCAGGCGCAGCGGAGTGTTGCGCTCAGCCACGAGCGAGATACGGCGAGCCGCCTCGGTCAGGTCGGAGGTGCGAACCACCGCGTGGATGGGGGTCTGCTCGGGGAAGAGAGCACGGATGTTGGGGTAATCGCCGTCCATCAGAACGCTCGTGGTGCGGCGGGTACCGGCGGCAAAACCTATCAACTCGCCGGCGGCGGGCAGCGCAATGGAGAGCTCGCCGGAGCCGGAGAGAGTGCTACCGACCTCGGAAACGGTCTTGGCCTTCAGCAGAACAGCCGCCTGAACGTCGGGGTTGACGGGGTTCCACTTGATTTCGCGCATGGCCAGACGGTAGCGGTCGGTGGCGAGCAGGGTCATGGTGTCGCCGTTGATCTCGACGCGAATACCGGTCAGCAGGGGCAGGGTCTCGTCCTTGGACACCGCAATCTGAACCTGCTTGACGGCTTCAGCAAATTCAGCGCCGTCGACGGTACCGGAAACTTCGGGCAGCTCGGGTAGTTCGGGGTAATCGGCCACGGGCATGCCGGCCAGCTGGAAGTTAGCAAAACGGCAGTGCAGACGAATCACGGACTCATCAGCGGTGAATTCGACCTCAGCGTTCGGAAGAGAACGGCAGATTTCGGCCAGGATCTTACCGGGAACAAGGCACACACCCTCGGCCTGAACATCGGCGGCGATAACCTGGCGGGCGCTGGTTTCGTGATCAAAGCTTGCGATGCTGACTTCGCCGGCGGAGGCGGTAATCAGCAGACCGTTGAGCACGGGGGAGGTAGGACGCAAGGGCAGGGAGCGTGCCGTCCAGCCGACTGCTTCGGCGAGGACATCGCGTTCAACGGTGAATTTCATCGAGAAGGCGCCTTTCACGGTGGTAGAGATTCGGTTTGTGGCGCACGTAAAGCTGAATTGCGAGAGAGCCGGAAGGTTTCGCCTGCTCTAGTGCGCGTTGCCCGTGCGCGCGCGTCTATCCATCCTACCGGAATCCAGACGAATTGTAATTACAGGGATTTGCGGTGAACACGGTCGGTCACCACGGTTACCAGCCTCGCATTTTTGTAATTACAAAGAACCGCGAAGGAATCCTTGGAAAGTATCGAAAATAGATTCGAAATTAGACATTCAAAAATGTGGGTTTCTCGCCAAAACCAACAGGGAGAATGAATCAAAGGAAGCGCTTACTATCGCCTAGTGTTTCCTGAAATCACGACGGGCGAACGCCCTGAGTAGCTCAAAATGCATATCGAACTTCCCGGCAGCCCCGGGCGAGGAAATGTTTCATGTTATGGGGAGGATTTTTTCTTTAAGTACAGTAGTATTATTAACGCTTGTGGAAACGGTGGAAAACCCCGCAGAACCCAGTAATGACGCGGAAGTGACCTGTGGACATTAAGTGGAGGAATCCTCCCCGAGCTGAGGATGCATTGTGTATGAATATTTATGCATTTACTCTCTTCCACACCTTTTGAATATTCATGCACTTAACGTCCACACGAGCGCCGGAGTTAAAGCACAGCTTATCCACACCCCATATTTCAGGGCCCAGTCAGCCGAAAATCATGGCCGAAAATAACCCTGCCCCTCTCAAACCACCCCGATACCCCCTATAAAACGCCTTGTCAGCAGCTTATAGGGGGTGTAGGTGGTTCCGTGGGCCTATCCGGCGGCGCGCTGTTCCTGGCGAATGAGGTTCGTCAGCTCGGTCACCTGATTGAAAATCGTCTGCCGCTCAGCCATCTGCGCGCTCACCTTACGCACCGCGTGCATCACGGTCGTGTGGTCGCGGCCGCCCAAATCATTACCGATACGCGGCAGGGACATCTCTGTCAGCTCACGGAGCAGATACATCGCCACCTGGCGGGCGTTCGTGAGCGTGCGGGTGCGAGACTTCGACTGCATATCCTCGATGGACACATCGAAATACTTTGCCACCGTCGAGAGCACCAGCGCCGAGGTAATCTCGGCGCCGCCCGTATCCGACAGCAAATCCTTCAAATAGGTCTCAGCCTCGGCCAGGGTGATGGGCTCCGGAGGCTTCTTCATCGAGGCGGCGGCGCTCGCGCGAATCAGAGCGCCCTCCAACTCGCGAATATTGGCCGTGACATGGGAAGCAATGTATTCCATAACGTCATCGCGCACCGGCAAAATCTCGCTCTGAGCCTTCTTTCGCAGAATCGCGATGCGGGTCTCCAACTCCGGAGGCTGCACATCCACATTCAGGCCCGAACCGAAACGCGAACGCATCCGCTCGGCAAAGCCGGTCAGCTGCTTCGGAGGCAAATCCGAAGTAATCACGATCTGCTTCTGGTGGTTGTACAGGGCGTTAAACGTATGGAAGAACTCCTCCATCGTCGCCTCTTTACCCGCCAAAAACTGGATATCGTCAATCAGAAGAACGTCAACATTGCGGTAAATCTGCTT
>FLSE01000169.1_pt1 | contig 11140 bp, 9 predicted proteins | sample 1550461 | NCBI WGS metagenome assembly FLSE01 (sample SAMEA4031758, study PRJEB14383) | metagenome | biome: human; feature: oral; material: saliva | place: Philippines | collected 2014 | reverse complement strand
ACAATGTAACTAAGTACTCTTTGGACGGCACTCCTGTGGATTGTGTTAAGACGGCCATGGAATTTATCCTGAAGAAAGATCGACCGGACTTGATTATTTCGGGAATTAATAACGGATATAATTTGGGAAGCGATGTCTTATATTCAGGGACCGTTTCGGCAGCCATGGAAGGCCCCTATTATTTGACTCCGGCTGTAGCCGTGTCTATCGGTAAGATGAATGAAGGGCGTGCCCGGCAAACGGCAAAGTTGGTGATGCAGTTAATCGAAAGAGTCATCTTTACCGGAAAGTTTCCGGGGATTTTGAATATTAACGTACCGGAAAAAAAAGGCGATATTTGTCTGGAAAACGTTGTTGTAGCACCGCAAACGGTACAGTTTTACAAAAATGTTATTGTAGAGAAAAAGGATGAAAACGGTGATTCCTGTATCCGCATTGTCGGTGATATTGATATGTCGACAGCCCCGACATTCAGCGACATAGCTAATATTAAAGCGGGGAAAATCACGGTTACGCCCTTGAGATGGCAACAAACGGCTACGGCGGCCATGGAGACGGTAGACCGACTTATTTTTCATAAACATTGATTAAAAATAAAAAAACACTTGCATAAATAACGTTTTTGGGTTTATAATAACGACAAAACCGAATATACATGGATGATGCATTCCGGGAGATGACATAAGTCAACCGAAGGAGTTAAACTCTCAGGTGTTCGAAAGAACGGGACCGGATGCGGACATATCTCTGGAGAGTCTCTTAATGAGCGCCGAAGGTGCACGAAGCGATAGCTTCTTATCTCTCAGGCAAAAGGACAGAGGGCAATGATGAATTTATAAGGCGATTTGTATTGTCTTTTCTTGTTCCTGTCTCCGGAGTTTTCGGAAGCAGGAATTTTTTATTGAGGAGAGATGATACGATGATAACGGATGTGTTGAACAGTATTGACAGCTTTGTATGGGGACCGCCCTTGTTGGTACTTTTGATCGGTACCGGTTTGATGCTGACGATTCGGTTACAGTTGATTCAGTTCTTTAAATTGCCGCAAGCTTTGAAACTTATCTTCACAGCTGAGAATAAGGGTGACGGTGATATTGACAGCTTTAAGGCTTTGTGTACGGCCTTGGCGGCCACTGTCGGGACCGGTAATATTGTCGGCGTAGCGACGGCTATTCATGCAGGTGGTCCCGGAGCGGTTTTTTGGATGTGGATTGCCGCTTTTGTGGGGATGGCGACGAAGTATGCCGAAGGCTGTTTGGCCGTTAAGTTTCGGACAACCGATGAAAACGGGGATATTGCAGGTGGTCCCATGTATTATATTGAACGAGGCTTAGGGGAAAAGTTTAAACCTTTGGCAAAACTCTTCGCTATATTCGGGGTTCTTGTAGCCTTCTTCGGTATCGGCACCTTTGCTCAAGTAAACTCTATCGTTGAAATCACAAAATTGGCAACGGATATTCCCGTTGAATATACGGCAGTCGTACTTACCGTATTGGTTGCCGCCGTTACTATCGGCGGATTGCAATCCATTTCACGGGCCGCTGCTAAAATTGTTCCGGCCATGGCTGTCTTGTATATTGCCGTTACTGTCGTATTTTTAATTATTTTCCGTGAACAAGTACCGTCGGCAATTATGCAAATTATTACAGATGCTTTTACACCGACGGCGGCTGTCGGCGGCTTTGCCGGAGCCACTGTTATGTTGGCTATGCGCAACGGGGTAGCTCGCGGCGTATTTTCCAATGAATCGGGTCTTGGCTCGGCGCCCATCGTAGCGGCAGCGGCAAAGACGAAGTGGTCTGCTGAACAGGGGCTTGTCTCTATGACAGGAACCTTTATTGATACCATTATCATTTGCACATTAACCGGACTGGTTATTGTTATCAGTGGAGCCTGGACGGGTGATTTGAACGGCGCGGCTTTAACTAATGAAGCCTTCTGCCAGGCCTATCCCGTTGCCGGCAGTCTGCTTCTTTGTGTCGGGCTTACACTTTTTGCCTTTACTACTATTTTAGGCTGGAATTACTATGGCGAACGTTGCATTAATTACTTGGTAGGAGTTAAGGGAATCTTGCCCTATCGTATTGTGTTTATTATTCTCGTAGCCTGCGGAGCTTTTCTTAAACTTGATGTTATCTGGATTTTAGCGGATATCGTAAACGGTCTGATGGCGATACCTAACTTAGTGGCACTCATAGGACTTAGCGGTGTAGTAGTAAGTGAAACGAAACTTTACTTTGAACATGTGAAGCAAATAGAAATGAAAAAAGAAATCGGAGAAACAGTGGTGGAGAACGGTTAGGGCTTGTGTAAGAAAAAAATTATAGACCTCGTCATTTTTACTTGACGACGACAGACTTTTTGCTTATAATAAAGGACGTGCTAACGCATAAGTCTGTTTGCCGGAGTGGCGGAATGGCAGACGCACTTGACTCAAAATCAAGCGATGAATAGTCGTGTGGGTTCAAGTCCCACCTCCGGCACCAAATAAAAACAGTCCCGGTAACGGGGCTGTTTTTATTTTCGGATTATCTGGGGGAGTGCGGGCGTAGTATAGGACGGTTGTGTTGGCTTTAGGTGCGATACATCGGATACATCTCCGATGTATCGTTTTTTTATTAGGCGGTAATACAGTCGGGAATAATTCATTTGCCGTAGGGATCGGGGCCATGGCCGTATTGGATGATTCCTATGCTATCGGTCGCGGTTCCGTAGCCAATCGGGCAGCCGGAGTGAGCGGCTATCGTGCTAACGGCCGGACAAACGCTACGTGGCAGGCCACGGGAAATGCTGTGGCCGTCGGCGATTCGGCGAGCAGTATAACACGTCAAATTACCGGCGTTGCAGCAGGATCTGACGATACGGATGCAGTAAATGTAGCGCAGCTAAAAGATGCGATTCGGAATAGTGCCGGAGAAATTCCGGACTTTGGCGGCGAAATTCAAGCAACGGCTGCTCAAAGTGCCGCTTTAAGCGCCCTGAAGCCCGTATCGTACGATCCGCTGGAACCGACACAAGTTATGGCCGGTTACGGTTATTATAAGAGTAACAGTGCTTTTGCCTTAGGCGTAGCACACTATCAAAGAGAATCACTTCTGTTTAATTTCGGTGCTGCTAAAGGGGCAGGAAACAACCACCATTATCTTGTAAATATGGGTGTAACCTATAAATTCGGCAATGTGGGTGAAAGAAAGGCTGTTCCCGAACGATATAGAGGCGGTCCTATCAGTGCCGTTTACGTGTTGGAAGATGAAATGACGGCTATGAAAGAAATAAATCAGGGCCTTGTGGAAAAGGTAGCGGCTCAAGACGGTGAAATTCAATCGCTAAAACAGGAAGTAGCCGATTTAAAAGGCATAGTGAAACGATTAATAGGTTAATAGTTCGTCAAAAGACCGTATAATTGAGTAAAAAGGGTTGAATTTTATTCGTCTGTAAGACGGTTGTAGTCAACCTTTTTTGTCATTTTCACTCTTTCCGTCCTGTGGTATACTGGGCACAGATATACAAAGGGGGAAGTCGTTCATGTTTAATATCGGCATGAGTGAAATGATTTTGGTCTTCATCGTGGCTCTCATAGTCTTCGGTCCTGACCGGTTGCCGGAAATTGCACGAACATTGGGAAAGAGCGTCAATGAATTGAAAAAAATGGGCAATGATATTGTCGACGCGGCGACGGAAACGAAGGATACGGCAAAAAATGTCAGTCAGATAGAAATGAAAGAAGTCGAAGAGTCGTTACAAAAGTTTAAAGAAGCACATGATATGTTGGCTGAAGGCAGTGATGCGGTGAGAAACGAAGTGGAGGAAACGACAGAGCTTGCTGATGAAGTAGCCAGAAAAAGTATGACAGCCGATATTACGGCACCAGTCAGAAAAGAGGCGGTCACAAAGGCCGCTGACATTGCACGGAAGGAAGAAAAACCGGTAAAGGAGCATGACCTTGAAACCTGATGTACAGACGGAACAGCCCTTACGCGACCACTTACAGGAATTCAGAAAACGCCTCATTATCTGTCTGGTTGTCGTCGCCATAGCGGCCTTGGCCTGTTATAACTATGTAGATGATATTATTGCCTTGTTATCGGGACCGGCAGGTAAATTGTACTTTATGAACCCGTCGGAGGTTTTCTTTACCTATATGGAAATAGCCCTATATGCGGGGATCTTATTCACCTTGCCCGTCCTTTTGTATGAAGTATGGGCTTTCGTGGCGCCGGCCCTGTGGCCGGAGGAGAGACGGGCCGTTTTGGTTATATTGCCGACGGCAGTTATTTTATTTTACGTAGGTCTTGTTTTTGCCTACTATTTGGTCATTCCTGCAGCGGTGACCTTCTTTATGGGGTTTGCGACGCAGACACTTCAACCCATGTTCTCGCTGGAATCATATCTTTCCTTTATTTTGGCCTTGACATTACCCTTCGGGTTCATTTTTGAATTACCGCTTATTGTAGTCTTTTTAGCCAAGATCGGGTTGGTAACAGGCGACTTTTTAAAGGGAAAACGAAAGATTTTAATTGTTATTGCCTTTATCTTTGCTGCTGTCGTATCCCCTACTACGGATATATTTACGCAGACAATGATTGCCGTGCCGCTCATTGTATTGTATGAAATCAGCCTGTTTATTGTGTGTAAAGTCATGCACAAATAAATTTTGTATACAGTATTTATAGGCTCCGCCCCTTTGTACGGGGCGGTTCTTTTGTTATAATATACGAGTAGGTCTATGCTGGTATATAAGACGCAAGTACCACATCTCTATGACAGTAGGAGGTTTTTATTATATGAAAAAGATTAATTCGGTTTTAGTTGCAAACCGCGGCGAAATCGCTATTCGTGTATTTCGTGCCTGTAATGAATTAGGTATTCGTACCGTAGCGATTTACTCCAAAGAAGATTCCCTTTCGCTGCATCGTTTTCGGGCGGATGAATCTTATTTGGTAGGTAAGGGCAAGAAACCGGTTGACGCATATCTTGATATTGAGGATATTGTCCGTATTGCACACGAACACGATGTCGACGCTATTCATCCGGGCTACGGATTCCTGTCGGAAAACGCGGAATTGGCTAAACGTTGTGAAGAGGAAGGTATTATCTTTATCGGACCTAAGGTAGAGCACCTGATTATGTTCGGTGATAAGATTAACGCTCGTATTCAAGCTAAAAAGGCGGGTATTCAGTTTATTCCCGGCAGTGACGGTCCGGTTATGAACTATGCTGAAGTTGAACGCTTTGCCAAAGAAGTCGGTTTGCCGATTATGTTAAAGGCTGTTAACGGCGGTGGCGGTCGCGGTATGCGTATGGTCGATAAAATGGCCGACCTTAAGGATGCATATGAACGCGCTAAATCCGAAGCGAAGCTTGCTTTCGGCAGTGACGAAATTTATTTGGAAAAATGCATTATCAACCCCAAGCATATTGAAGTACAGATCATGGGGGACGAGCACGGCAATGTAATCCATCTTTTCGAACGAGATTGCTCTATTCAGCGTCGTCATCAAAAGGTGGTCGAAATTGCTCCTGCTTTTTCTCTTTCGAAAAAATTGCGTCAGGACATTTGTGATGCGGCCTTGAAGTTGATGAAAAACGTCAACTATGTCAATGCGGGTACGGTAGAATTCCTTGTTACAAGCGATGAAAAATTCTACTTCATTGAAGTTAACCCTCGTGTTCAGGTTGAACATACGGTAACGGAAATGATTACAGGCATCGATATTGTACAGACACAGATTAAGGTTGCCGAAGGCTATGCATTGGATAGTGAAGAGATAGGTATTCCTTCGCAAGAATCGGTACAATGCATCGGCAATGCCATTCAGTGCCGTATTACGACGGAAGATCCTTTAAACGGTTTTATGCCTGATTCGGGTAAGATTATTGCATATCGTAGCGGCGGCGGCTTCGGGATTCGTCTTGACAGCGGCAATGCTTATACGGGAGCCATCATTACACCGTACTACGATTCACTTCTTGTTAAGGCTACGACGTATAATTTGACTCATGCCGGGGCCGTACAAAAGATGATTCGCGTCTTGAAGGAGTTCCGTATCCGCGGTGTTAAGACAAATATCGGTTTCCTCATCAACGTATTATCCAGCCCCTTGTTTGAAAGCGGGGACTATGACGTTAACTTTATTGATGAACATCCGGAACTCTTTGACCTGCCGGTTATGCATGACCGCGGAACAAAGTTGCTCCGATATATTGCCGACACGACTATTAACGGATATATGGCAGCAGGTCATCAGGAAAAGCCCGAATTCGAGCCTTTGGAATTACCGATTACACCGAAAGGGGACTTCCCTCAAGGAACGAAGCAGATTTTTGATGAAAAGGGTGCTGAAGGTCTGTCCAAGTGGATTCTTGACCAGAAGAAAGTTCTTTTTACCGATACCACCATGCGTGATGCTCATCAGTCTCTTATGGCGACACGTGTTCGCTCTATTGACATGTTGCGCGTTATGGATGCGGCTGCCAAGAAGATGCCGAATCTCTTCTCTTTTGAATGCTGGGGCGGGGCGACTTTCGACGTAGCGTATCGTTTCCTTTATGAAGATCCTTGGGTACGCTTGCGTGAAATGAGAGAAAAGTCTCCCAACATTCTTTTGCAGATGTTGATTCGCGGTGCCAATGCCGTAGGCTATACGAGCTATCCCGATAATGTAGTTAAGAATTTCGTTGACTTGTCAGCTAAAAACGGCATCGACGTATTCCGTATTTTTGATAGTCTGAACAGCTTGGATAATATGTATGAAACTATTCAGGCCGTACGGGAAACGGGTAAGATTGCCGAAGTAGCATTGTGCTATACAGGTGATATTTTAAATCCCAATCGCCCGAAGTACAATCTTGACTACTACGTTAAGATGGCTAAGGAATTGGAAAATGCGGGAGCTAATATTATTGCTATTAAGGATATGGCCGGCCTCTTGAAACCGGAAGCGGCATATCAGTTGGTTTCGTCTCTTAAAGATGCGGTTACCTTACCGATCCATTTACATACTCATGACGGCTCGGGCAACGGTGTAACGACCTATTGCCGTGCTATTGATGCAGGCGTAGACATCGTTGACGTAGCCTTGTCTTCCATGGCAAGTAATACGAGTCAGCCGAGCATGAATACCCTGTATTATGCTTTGACGGGTAAGGAACGTCAGCCTAAAATGGACATCGATTCAATGGAAGAGTTGTCTCGTTATTGGGCTACCGTTCGTCCGTACTACAAGGGTGTTGATAAAGCGGAACCGTATTCCAATACGGAAGTGTATCAGCATGAAATGCCGGGCGGACAGTTCTCCAACTTGCGTCAGCAAGCTAAGGGTGTCGGTTTGGGCGATCGTTGGAATGAAGTCAAGAAGATGTATCACGACGTTAACATGATGTTCGGTGATATTATCAAGGTTACGCCGTCGTCCAAAATCGTCGGGGATATGACGCTCTTCATGGTACAAAATAATCTGACGGAAAAGGATATTTATGAAAAAGGCGATACACTCGACTTCCCGCAATCGGTTGTAGAATTTTTCGAAGGCCGTATCGGTGTTCCTTATCAGGGATTTCCCGAAAAGCTGCAGAAGATTATCTTAAAGGGTAAGCAGCCTTTGACGGAACGACCGGGCAAGGTGTTACCGCCGGCAGATTTTGAAGCTATTGCTAAAAAATTGGCTGATGCCGGGTATGGCCACACGCCGGAAGATGTAAATGCTTATTGCCAATATTCGAAGGTTTTCACTGATTACAGTGAACGCTTGAAAGAATTCGGGGATGTGAGCGTTCTCGATACGCCGACCTTCTTCTTCGGCATGAAAAAAGATGAAGAAATTCACGTAGGCATTGAAAAGGGTAAAGATCTCGTCATTACTTTGGTTAATATCAGCGATTGTGATGATGACGGTGTACGCACCATTACCTTTATGTTTAACGGTGCGGAACGTGAAATTCGCGTACTGGATAAGAGTGTCGACATGACGACGGTAGCTAAGAAAAAGGCCGACCCGACGAAGCCGGGGGATGTGGGTGCAACTCTTTCCGGTTCCGTAGTTAATATTCTCGTCTCGAAGGGACAGAAGGTTAAAAAGGGCGAACCTCTTGTCGTTACGGAAGCCATGAAGATGGAAACGACCATTACAGCTCCTATGGACGGGACAGTAGCCGATATTCATGTAACAAAGGGCCAAGCCATTATTTCCGGTGATTGCCTTGTAGAGATCGAATAAAGCATATAGTAAAGCCGCACATCAAAGATGTGCGGCTTTATTCGTTTCTTCAGAGTGTATTCTCTTGCTTTATGCTTATAAGGGCTTGGGTCTATGTTTCCGTACCAGTAAACTGATCAATAAAAGAACAGCACCGGCAACAATAAAGATTGAATGCATACCCATTACGGTAGCAATGGCGGCTCCTGCCAACGGACCAATGAAAGAACCGGTTTGCTGAGCGGAAAAGAGAAGACCGAAAACACGACCTTTCACATTGTTTGTGGTAGCATTTGCCAGAATCGCGTTGATAGACGGGTTAATGCCGGAGAAGAAGAGGCCGACTCCAAATTGGCAGACGGCGAAAATAGTGAGCGTTTTCGGCAGCGATTGAAGAACAGCTACGATACCGGCCAAGGTGAGTGCGTAGATTAAAGATGTATAAAAACCGTGTTTTTGGCCGAACCTTCCCCATAGAGGGGCGGTAACAGCTCCCGCAATGCCGCTTAATGAGAAAACGACGCCGGCTTTCATGGCAATGGAATCGGAGGTGCCTGTCAACTCTTCAATGTAAGGTGCCATAATCGGCTGGACGAGGAAGATGACCATTTGGACTAAGACGGCGAAAAGAAGCATGTCGCGAATGATAGGGGATTTAAGCACACTGAAGGAGGGCTGCTTTTCCTCCGGAGACGGGAGGGTGTGTGGCGGCTCTTTAATGACGACGAGTAGCATGATAAAGTTAAAAAATAAGGCGCCTGTAGCTATAAAAAAGGAGGTACGCATGCCGAAAATCTCGGAAAGTACGCCTCCGAACAGAGGGCCGATTACACTGCCGGCCGTCAAAGCGCCTTGCATAATGCCGAGGCAAAAGCCTGTTTTCTCGGTAGGGGCATAGGAGGTCATGATGGCTAAATTCATGGGCCACAGTCCGGATGCAAATCCTTGGAATAGGCGGACACACGTGAGTTGAATCGGTGTCGTTACGATACCTCCGAGAAAATAACTGATTGATAATAAAAAGCTGGCACGTAATGCCATGATCCGTTTGCCGCGATTGTCTGCCATACGTCCCCAGATAGGGGCCATAACAGAGCTGACAATAAAAGAAGCGGAAAAAATAATACCCGACCAAAGATGGATTTCGGCAGGGATTACCCCCAGTTCTTTCGTTAAATAGACGGGTAAAAAAGGGATAATCATCGTATAACTTGAAGACATAAACAGTACATTACAGGTTAAGACGGCAAGACATAATTTCCAATTCATAAGCACACTCTTTTCCATGTGAATAAACTATTGTTTTATTATACGAGGGCAGATGTGGTATGACAAGGCGATTGCTATACTTTTACCGGGGAGGACGGTATAATGAAACTTATGTTATGCAGGATTATTTAAGCTTTTAACGAGGTGTATTATGGTTCCTTATCTGTTGAAAAGACTCGGCGGGGCCCTGATCGTTTTATGGGCCGTTATTACACTTACCTTTTTTTTAATGCATGCCGTTCCCGGAGGCCCTTTTACAGCTGAAAAGAAATTACCTCCTGCAGTTTTGACAGCTGTAGAAGCCAGGTATAAGTTAAATGATCCCTTGTGGAAACAGTATACGGACTATTTGGGTCATGTCGTGCAGGGAGATTTCGGCCCGTCCTTTAAATATCCCGGACGTACGGTAAACAATATTATCGCTGAAACGGCTCCGGTCTCAGCGGTATTAGGCGGTATCAGTCTGATTGTATCTTTGATTGTCGGCATTGTATCGGGACTTGCGGCGGCATCTCGCAAAAATTCACTTCTTGATTATGTCTGTCTGATTTTTGCTACCTTGGGTGTCTCCGTGCCCGGATTTATCATTGCGGCCCTCCTTGTTGAAGTATTTGCTTTTTGGTGGCCCGTATTACCTGCAGCTCTGTGGAAGGGACCGACTTATGCCGTCTTACCGGCTCTGGCATTAGCAGCCGCTCCTACGGCGTTTATTATGAGGCTCACCAGAGCCGGCGTACTTGATGCATTAGAGCAGGACTATATCCGTACGGCGCGGGCTGCCGGTGTCGGTAAATGGAGAATTTTATATCACCATGCACTTCGTAACGCACTCTTACCGGTAGTTAGTTATACGGGACCGCTGGCAGCCTCTCTCCTTACCGGCAGTTTTGTTGTCGAGACGCTTTTTGCCATACCCGGATTGGGTCGATATTTTGTGACCAGTATATATAACCGGGATTATACGGTTATTTTAGGGATTACCCTTTTTTACAGTATTTTTGTTATTTTCGTGAACCTTTTAGCAGATTTAATATATCCCTTGTTAGACCCGCGTATTTCTGTCACGAAGGGGGGAGAAAAGAAGTGATACGACATGATGATTTCGAGCCTGTACCGTTTGCAACAAGAAAGGCGGTGCAAAGAAGTCGTAAGCCCGTAACTTATCGAGGCCTGCAGCGATTAAAGAAAAATCGTTTGGCCGTGGCGGGAGGTATTATTATCTGTCTAATTGCGCTTTGGGCCCTCATCGGACCCGCCTTTTCGCCCTATACGTATGACGGGCAGAATTTTGCCGAAGCCAATGCGGCTCCATCGGTACGACATTGGTTCGGTACCGATTCTTTGGGCCGAGATTTATATACGCGTGTGCTTTACGGGGCACGGATATCCTTGTCCATCGGTATCGTAGCGGCACTTATTAATGTGACTATCGGTGTTATTTACGGCGGTATTGCCGGCTTTGTCGGAGGTAAGACAGATCGGATTATGATGCATATCGTGGATGTTTTGTACTCTGTGCCTGTTTTATTGTATGTTATTTTATTGATGGTTGTTTTTAAGCCGGGACTACTTAATATTTACATTGCTTTGGGCATTGCCTATTGGTTGAACATGGCACGCATTGTGCGCGGTCAAATTTTGAGTTTGAAGACGTCTGATTACATTACGGCTGCACG
>FLSE01000203.1_pt2 | contig 11148 bp, 9 predicted proteins | sample 1550461 | NCBI WGS metagenome assembly FLSE01 (sample SAMEA4031758, study PRJEB14383) | metagenome | biome: human; feature: oral; material: saliva | place: Philippines | collected 2014 | reverse complement strand
CGTTTTAAAGGTACATCTACATGTGGCTCATCCACATATCCACGAACTGTATTATCTGCAAAAGCATCTACGTGAACAACGCCTAGAGGACCATCACCTTTGATACGAAGACTTACATTTTCATGGTTTTTAAAGTCTCCAGCCAATAAAATAGCTCCTGTCATAGCACGACCTAAAGCAGCCGTTGCTACAGGCCACAAATCGTGACGTACGCGAGCCGTTTCAACAGTATCTGTTGTTACCGCTAAAGACATACGAACCCCTTCGCGAGTCGTAAAACGTTTTATATAATCCATTCTATCATTCCTTATTTCTAATTAATAAATCGTACACACATAATAGTGCTTTTATAGTATATCATGTCATAGAATTACTTTTCAATAATAGGGAATATATGTTCGTCTACACTAACTTCAAGTTAAAAGAACATATTTTCGATAATATAAAAACCCCCAGCATCATAAGATACTGAGTGTTTACTATGTAATTATTAGAATTGATCGATAAGATTAACCATTTCAATAGCGCCCATAGCACAGTCGTAACCCTTATTGCCAGCTTTAGTACCAGCACGTTCGATTGCTTGTTCAATGTTTTCAGTTGTTACTACACCGAACATAACAGGAATACCTGTTTCCAAAGAAACATGAGCAATACCTTTTGCCACTTCATTACATACATAGTCATAATGAGTTGTAGCACCGCGGATAACAGCACCAACACAAATAACTGCATCGAAGCGACCAGATGTAGCTGCTTTTTTAGCAATTAAAGGAATTTCATAAGCGCCTGGAACCCAGATTACTGTAATATCTTCTTCTTTTACATCGTGACGCAATAAGCAATCTTCAGCGCCACCAATTAATTTAGATGTTATGAACTCGTTAAAACGAGAGCCGATAATAGCAAATTTTTTACCAGAACCTAATAAGTTACCTTCTTGAACCTTCATTATGTTGACCTCCTATATTCCATTAAAGGAAATTCTTATGTCCGAATAATTTGTTAAATAAAACTAAATGATTAGTCTTCTAACATATGCCCCATTTTTTCTTCTTTTGTTTTCAAGTAGCCTGCATTGAATTTATTGGCTGCAATGATAAGCGGTACACGGCTAGTTACATCGATACCCCAATGTTCTAAACCATGGCGTTTTTCAGGATTATTCGTTAACAAGCGAATACTCTTAATACCTAAGAAACGAATAATTTGAGCTGCTAAGGAATATTCGCGCATATCTGCAGGGAAACCTAATTGTTCATTAGCCTCTACAGTATCTAAACCTTGCTCTTGTAAAGCATAGGCTTTAATTTTATTTGTTAAACCAATGCCACGGCCTTCTTGGCGCATATATACTACAACGCCTTTGCCTTCTTTTTCGATGGCACGTAACGCATGATCTAATTGCTCACCACAATCACAACGTTTAGAACCGAATACATCACCTGTTAAACATTCAGAGTGAATACGTACAAGAACATCGTCACAGTTTTGTACATTACCTTTAACGATAGCTAAATGTTCTTTATGATCTAAATCATTTTTAAATACAAAAATATTAAAGTCACCAAATTTAGTAGGTAGTTTAGAACAAGCACCGAGTTCTACCATATCTTCATGTTGTTTACGATACTCAATAAGTTCTGCTACAGATGCAATTTTAAGATTATGTTCTTTAGCAAATTGTAATAGATCTGGCAAACGAGCCATATCGCCATCGTCTTTTGTGATTTCACAAATAACAGCAGCCTCTTGTAAGCCTGCTAAGCGACAAAGGTCAATAGATGCTTCTGTATGGCCTTGGCGAACTAATACGCCACCCTCTTTATATACTAGAGGGAATACGTGACCAGGACGACGGAAGTCTTCTGGTTTAGCATTAGGATCTAATAATTTTTGAATTGTATACGCCCGTTCTGCTGGAGATACGCCTGTTGTAGTATCTACATGGTCAACAGTAACGGTGAAAGCAGTTTCATGGTTATCTGTATTTTTGGCAACCATTGCAGGAATGCCAAGTTTTTCTAAGGCTTCACGACGCATAGGTGTACATACGATACCACGTGCGTATTTAACCATAAAGTTAATATTTTCTTGTGTAGCAAACTCTGCAGCGATGATAAGATCGCCTTCGTTTTCACGGCTTTCATCATCAACGATAATAACAGGTTTACCAGCTTTAAGGTCTTCTAAGACCTCTTCAATTGAATGTAATTGTTCGCTCATAGGAACGCTCCTTACTTTTATATAAATCCATTCTCTACTAAGAGGGATTGCATAGATTTCTTAGGTTTTTCTTCGGTAGGTTCACTACCAAGATTCATAAAATGACGAATATATCGACCAGCGATATCCGTTTCTAAATTAACCTCTGTACCAATATGGGCAGAGCCTAAAATAGTTTCGCCCAAGGTATGAGGAATGATAGATACGGAAAAACTGCTGTCCGTTCGTCGCATGATGGTGAGGCTAATACCATCGATGGTAATAGAGCCCTTATAGATGACGTAATCCATTACGGATTTAGGGGCCTCTACGGTAAAGATAATAGCATTATCCGTTTGTTCGCGATCAATGATGCGGCCTGTACCATCTACGTGACCTGCCACAATGTGACCGCCAAATCTACCGTTGGCGAGCATAGCACGCTCTAAGTTGACTAGTTGATGGACTTTTAAATTTGTGAAAGTAGTCATCTTAATCGACTCTGGCATTACATCTGCGGTAAATACGCCATTACCAATCGTTGTAGCCGTCAAACATACACCGTTAACAGCTACGGAGTCACCTATTTTTAAATCACTAAATATTTTATTCCCCCGAATTGTTATGGCTAAGGATTTAGGGCCCTTTTTAATGCTCTCTACACGGCCGATTTCTTCAACGATTCCCGTGAACATAAGCGCCCCTCCTTCCTTCACGATACGCTTCGATACGAATGTTATTATCTAATACTTTAGTTTTTGTAAAAGTTAACTGTGGAGAAGATTCTAAACTTTCAAAGCCACGACCACCTACAGCAGGTGTAGCCTCTGTTCCACCGATTATTGTATTACCAATATAAGTAACTACCTTATCAAAGTTCAATGTTTCTACAAATGAACTTATAATGGCAGAGCCACCTTCAACTAATAATGAAGTATAACCAAAATCGCCCAACTTCGTAAGAATATCATCAATAGATAGTTTTTTAATATCTATTACGATATCTGTACTTTTACTTTTACGAGTAGATACTGATTCAACAACAGTAACAAGAGCCCCTACTTGTTCCAGCGCCTGTATTCGTTCTTTAGGACAACCTTTCGATACAAATATATGTACCTTGCGAGTATCTACTTCAAATATATGACTTGTGGTAGGTGTTCTACCTAGACTATCTAAGATGATTACATCAGGCTGATGAACATGAATCGTTTCATCAAGTATGCTTGTATCTAATAAAGCCTCTGATAATTCAGTGTCAGTTAAACGACAGTTTAATTGAGGATTATCGGCCAAAATTGTACCGATACCAACGAGCATGGCATCATGAGTAGCACGCAGTATATGTCCATCTCGGCGGGAGGACTCATTCGTAATCCATTGGGATTGGCCGGTAAAAGTGGCAATCTTACCATCAAGGGACATAGCACTTTTAATAGTTACAAAAGGTTTACCTGTCTGTATATATGTAAAGAAATGCTCATTTAGTTCAGCACATTCATCACTACAAACAGGAACAACAACTTCAATCCCCGCTTCTTTAAGAAGCTCAATACCTTTACCAGCAACAAGTGGGTTAGGATCTGTACTTCCAATTACTACCTTACCTATCCCTGCTTTTATGATACGAAGAGCACAAGGTGGTGTTTTACCATAATGAGAGCAAGGCTCTAATGTTACATATAGAGTGGCACCTTTAGCATTTTCACCCGCCTGATTCAGTGCATGCACCTCTGCATGAGCCGTACCAGCCTTATGATGATAACCTTCACCGATTATTGTATTGTCTTTCACCACTACGGCACCCACCAAAGGATTTGGCGAAGTGTGACCTGTGGCTAATTTTGCCAGTGCAATGGCGCGTTTCATATATGCTACGTCATCCACCATATCACCTCAATAAAAAAAGGACTATATACATAGTCCTTGGGTAATCATAATTGCGCACAACAAATGTGCCTTGTCTTTTCTCATCCAGACTGTACTGTCGGTATCGGAATTGCACCGATTCATACCCATAAGGTTCGCGGACTATACCGCCGGTAAGGAATTTCACCTGTCCCCAAAGACTCATCTATTTTCTTTATGAATTAATAGTAACACTTTTATTAATGTTATGCAAGAAGTATAGATTTATACTGAGAAATATTATTAACTAAATCATGACATTTATATTTAAAATATATTCTCTTTTTTACTTATGAATGTGATTTATTTTTTTAAGATTAAGACTCTATAAACTATGTATACAAAAGTTGGTGATTTATATCACATATTTACAATATGAATAGGACTATCATGAAATATATAGTTAAATAACTATATTATATTGATATTAATTATTAAATTAAGGTGATAATATGGCAAAAAAAAGAATTTCTGATGTACTCATAGATGTCTTAGCTAGTGCTGGCATTGAACGTATTTATGGCATCACTGGCGATAGTTTAAACTCTGTAAACGATAGTTTACGCCGCAATGGTAAGATTGCCTTTGAACATGTACGACATGAAGAAACAGCAGCCTTTGCTGCAGGTGCAGAAGCATCCTTAACTCATAAATTAACTGTATGTGCTGGTAGTTCTGGCCCTGGCAACTTACATTTGATCAATGGTCTCTTCGATTGCCACCGCAATCGTGTTCCAGTATTGGCTATTGCCTCCCACATTCCTCAATCTGAAGTAGGTTTAAATTACTTCCAAGAAACACATCCAGAAAACTTGTTTAAAGAATGCTCTTGTTTCTGTGAACTTGTATCCAATCCTAAACAAATGCCTGAAATCCTATTTCGTGCTATGAATGCTGCTGTAGGTAATCAAGACGTTGCAGTTATCGTTCTTCCCGGGGACGTTGCAGTTATGGAAATGGAAATTGATGAGTTACCTGTATGGACTCCACCTCGTTTACCTCATATCGTGCCACAACGCGACGATATTGAAGAAATGGCTGCTCATTTAGAAACTGGTAAACGTATTACTCTATTCTGTGGTGCAGGCTGTGAAGGTGCTCATGACGAAGTGGTAGAATTGGCCAAACGCTTACAAGCACCTGTAGTACATGCTTTCAGAGGTAAAGAATGGGTTGAATGGGATAACCCATATGATGTTGGTATGACTGGCCTTTTAGGCTATACATCTGGGTATCGTGCTATCGAACAATGCGATACTCTGGTAATGCTTGGTACAGACTTCCCTTATCGTCCATTCTATCCAGAAAATGCGAAAGTAATTCAAGTGGATAGAGATCCTAGTGCTTTAGGTCGTCGTGTTCCTCTTACACAAGGTATCATTGGTACTGTAAAAGATACATTAAAAGAATTATTACCTCTTGTTAGTCAACGCGGTGATACTGAATTCATCGACACTGTACGCAAAGCATATGCTAAATTTAGAGGCGACTTAGATAGCTATGCTGTAGCTGAACCAGATGGCGTGGCAATTCACCCTCAATACTTTGTAAACCGTCTTAATAAATTAGCTGCTGAAGATGCTATCTTTACCTTTGACGTAGGTACACCAGTAATTTGGACCGCTCGTCATTTAAAAACAAATGGTAAACGTCGCATCTTAGGCTCTTATAATCACGGCTCTATGGCCAATGCTATGATGCATGCCATCGGTGCTCAAAATGCATGTCCTAATCGTCAAGTTATCTCCCTTTCCGGTGATGGTGGCTTCACAATGATGATGGGTGAAATGTTAACATTAAAACAACTTAACTTACCTGTTAAAATCTTTGTGTTTAACAATGAAGAACTCAGCTTCATCGCCATGGAAATGAAAGCTTCTGGCTACCTAGACTATGCTACTGACTTTGTAAATCCAGACTTTGGTAAGCTTGCGGAAGCAGCTGGCATTAAAGGTGTAAGCATTCAAAACTCTAGCGAAGTTGATGAAAAAATTATGGAAGCCCTTAACCACAATGGTCCAGTCATCGTTAATGTTCGCGTAGATAAACAAGAACTTGCTATGCCGCCTAAAATTGCATATCAACAAGCTAAAGGCTTTAGCAAATACTTGATCAATGCAATCCTTGATGGCCGTGGTACAGAACTTAAAGAAATGGCCAAAACAAACTGGATGAAATATAAATCTCTATACTAAAAATCTGCCAAATTTACAAAACTCTGCCAAACTAAATAAACTGCAAAACTTTCAAAAAGAGGAGTCATCATTTGATGACTCCTCTTTTATCTATAATAATCGTCCTCGTAATCGTCTTTATACCGTATTGCATCTAGATCTGATGGAGATAGTCTATTCCCCTCTTCATCAACATATTCTCGGAATTCGTTAAAATATACACCTGAAATATCGGATTCTTCTAACTCAGGCACATCCTCGGGCTCAATATCCCAAAATTCAATCTCTATAGGTTGATTTTGATGCTCCTTAGCAATATTCGATTCACATCTATTATCTTCTAATTTTATTTTAGGTTCTTTAGAAATATTGCTATCCGATGACTTAATTCCTAGAAACTTCAATAATCCACTTATCATTACATAACACTCCCTTTATTAGAGCACTCTATTTAAAGACAAACAAACTTCCTATAATGTTAAGTACTATCAAAAAAATGATTCTAATATATATACTAAATCGACTAATAACATCAGTTAATTTATAAGGCAAATTCGTTTCTTTATTAATCACTTGATTTACAATTTTCTTCAAATAAACCAATTTAATCATTTCAGATATAGATACTAAGAATAAAACAATAGAAAATATCTTATTACTATAATCAGCAAAAATTAAACCTAAATAAATTACTAATATTTGAAAGATTTGTATAAATAGAAAGGATTTATTTCTTTTAAAGGAAACAGATACAAAATATATTTCTTTTGATTTAACTAGAAATACTATTGTAATAACAGTCATTAATGTTATAAAAAGAAAAATCATGTTATCCTCTTACTGTCTTTTTGACAAGCAATAATATTATTAATTAAACACAGCAACACATATAAATCATTTATTTTTAAATTGTAACTTTATTTTAGCAAAATATATAAAAATAAGCACTATATCACCTTTTGGGTATATAGTGCTTATTTTGTATTTAAGTTTTAACTTATATTTTATTATGCTCCAAAGAGTGACATTTGTTCGTCTTCAGGTAGTTCACCACAGCATTTGAGTTCTTTCATAAGATCAATGATGGTGTTAGATACCTTACAACGACGTTGCAAGTCTTTTAGAGATGTAAACGGACGTTCTTCTCGTTCTGCTACGATAGCATCAGCTACAGTTTCACCTAAGGAATCAATAGCTAAGAATGGCGGCAATAATGCACCATCTTTAATGCTAAAACGTCTTGCTTCGGAGTGTTGAATATCTACATTGATAAAACGATAGCCCCTTTGATACATTTCCATAGATACTTCTAATGCGCTCATAAGATCCTTATCTTTAGGACTGGCAGCGCGATCGAGAGCCTTAATACGGTTGAACTCAGTCATTTGAGTTTTAAGGTCCCCTGTCATGATACGTAAGTCAAAGGCCTTTGCACGAATGGAGAAGTATGCCGCATAGAATGCCAATGGATGATATACCTTAAACCACGCAATACGGAATGCCATCATTACATAGGCAACCGCATGAGCCCGTGGGAATAGATAGGAAATCTTTTTACAAGATTCAATAAACCATTCAGGAATATTATTTTCACGCATTTCTGCTTCAAACTCCGTCGTAGCTTGACCTTGTTTATTTCGTTTTTCAATCCCTTTCCCTTTACGCACGTTTTCCATTACGAAGAAACTATGCTTTCTATCCATGCCGCGATGGATCAAGAAGTTCATTACGTCGTCACGGGTAGAAATAGCTTCGTTCAATTTACAAGTACCATTTTTAATAAGGTCTTGGGCATTGTCGAGCCATACGTTTGTACCATGAGAGAAACCAGAAATACGAACTAAATCAGAGAATGTTTGCGGACGAGAGTCTTCAAGCATGCCCCGTACAAACTTCGTACCACATTCTGGTACAGCCAAGCTGGCTACTTGGTCACCTTGTAGTTGTTCAGGTGTTAAACCAATCCCCTCTGTAGAAGAGAATAAACTCAATGTTTTTGGATCATCAAATGGTATAGTTTTTGCATCTATACCAGTCAAATCCTCTAGCATACGAATGATGGTCGGATCATCATGGCCCAGAATATCAAGCTTAGTCATACGACCTTCAATAGAGTGATAGTCAAAGTGTGTCGTTAATACGCCACTTTCCTTCTTATTCGCAGGATGCTGTATAGGTGTAAAATGATGCACATCCATATCTCTAGGACATACCATGATACCACCAGGATGTTGGCCTGTAGTATTCTTTACATTCGTAAAGCCTTTTGCTAAGTGTTCAAAGAAACCACTACGGGCTTGAATATCCCTTATTTCAGCGTACTTTTTAACATAACCAAAGGCAGTTTTATCAGCGATAGTACCAATAGTACCAGCTTTAAATACATTGTCACGACCAAATAGTTCTTCCGTATATTTGTGAGCTTTTGCTTGGTAATCACCGGAGAAGTTAAGGTCGATATCTGGAACCTTATCACCTTCGAAACCAAGGAATATAGCAAACGGAATATCATGACCATTTGTTTGTAACGCATGACCGCACTCAGGGCAGTCTTTACGAGGCAAGTCAAAACCACCTGCATATTCGCCTTTTTCAAAGAATTCTGAATATTTACAGTTAGGACATACATAATGTGGTGGTAATGGGTTTACCTCTGTAATCTCAGACATGGTAGCTGCAAAAGAAGACCCTACAGAACCACGAGAACCTACAAGATATCCATCATCAAGAGATTTTTTTACCAGCTTATGAGCGATATAATACAATACACCATAACCATTGGAGATAATACAATCCAATTCATAGTCTAAACGCTCTTGTACAACACGTGGCAATGGATCACCATAAATAGCCTTCGCATTTCTATAGCACATTTCTGTGAAAGCTTCATCGGCGCCTTCAATTTTTGGAGAATATGTACCGTCTGGCACTGGTTTGATATCTTCGATACTATCATTAATAGCACGAGTATTAGTAACAACTACTTCATAGGCCTTTTCTTCACTTAAATAAGGGAAGGATGCCAACATTTCATCTGTAGTACGTAAGTGCAAATCTGGTTGTTCATCCGCATCTGGATACCCACATGCAGTTAACATGATTTCACGATATATCTTTTCTTCTGGTGTTAAATAATGAACGTCACAGGTAGCACATACTGGTTTGTTTAACGCTTCCCCTAATTCGATAACTGTTTTATTCATATCGATAAGAGCTTGCTCATCAGGCATAAGGCCTTTACGAACCAAGAACATATTGTTCGTATGTGGTTGAATTTCAAGATAGTCGTAGAAGGAGGCTACCTCTAGTAACTCTTCCTTTGTAGCGCCGCGAACGATGGATTGCATAAGCTCACCAGCTTCACAGGCAGAACCAATGATGATACCTTCACGATGTTCTTCAATAACAGAACGAGGTAAACGAGGACGAACCTTATAATGTTCTAAGTGAGATATAGAAATCATTTTATAGAGATTTCGTAAACCTACCATATTTTTTGCTAACAAGATAATATGGTAACGTTTGTCTTTTTCTTTTTTCTTTTTTTTATCTACTACAGGCTCTTCATCGCGAGTTACTGTCTCATCTTCAATAAGATAACCCTCTACACCGTAGATAACCTTAACGCCTAACTCTTTACCAAGAGCTTGAGCTTCTGGAAAGGCTTGTACTACGCCATGGTCTGTAATAGCCACCGCAGGATGGCCCCATTTTTTTACAGTTTTGAATAGGTCCTTAACAGATACGAGAGCATCCTTATCACTCATTTTTGTATGTAAGTGAAGCTCTACGCGGGAATCTGGTCGATTTTCTGTGCGCTCTACACTCGTAGTTTCCATAGCCTCGATGCTTCGAATAGATAAGATATAATCCTTATCGAAACGATCATCAAAGCTTACGCTACCTTGTACCCGAACACGCTGCAAGCCCTTTAGCTGTTTAAGTAACGCATCCCCCTCTTCAGGACTGTTTGTAAACTTAATAAATTTAATGCTATTTGTATCATCTACGATGCTGCCGTTAACGATACTTTTACCAGTCTTAGTATCTCGTTTATCTAAGCCTACAAATACACCTTCAAAGATAACGCTTGGCGTATCTAAGGTGCCCATGATTTTAGAGGTAACACCTTCAATTTTAGGTCCTAAAATCATACCTTCATCAGTAGGCGCATCCTTCGGTGCACGACGAGGATATTTGCTATCCCCTTCACTACCTTTTCCAGTGGATTTTGTGGTACTTTTAGGTGCAAAACCTTTGCTTGCTTTAGGTGTACTGCTAACAGATGCGACAGTATCACTACCGCTAGATGCGGCAGCCGTTTGATTAGAACGAGACACAACAACTGGACTATTGTTGAAATAGCCTAACTCAACAGCCTCTACGAATGGAGCAAAATCATCTTCGTCAACATCATCATATTCATCTTGTTGATCATATCCTGCAAAGGACTTGCCTCTAGGGGCTTGATTTTTAGCCTCTTCAGCCTCACGTTGCGCCTCAGCAGCTTCAATCCATTCACCAGCTCCGCAGCCGCCACCATAATAATAGGTATCTAAACCTTCCCCAGTTTCAGTATCTACCTTCCAGGCGAAGCAACAAGCTGTATCGGTATTAGTTGGAATATCGTCAAAAGAGATATTCTTTTCCTTATACCATGCAGATAATCTTTCACGCAAACTAAGTAATGTGGAAAAGGCTGAGTCTGCTGCTTGAATCGTCACATGTTGGCTATGACAGTTTACATAGAAGGATGATTTCTTATTCTGTTTTGGTACAACACGATAACGTACTTTCATTTTTATCCCTTATACCCACAATAGGTAATACATAAATCTCTAAATCGCCAAATATCGCCCTT